>Ga0190282_1059_pt2 | contig 45587 bp, 45 predicted proteins | sample ZER3_100Endo_I3_FD_131024 | JGI IMG/M metagenome (GOLD analysis project Ga0190282, IMG submission 131024) | Enriched cells of freshwater protists from Biology Centre CAS, Ceske Budejovice, Czech Republic - ZER3_100Endo_I3 | ecosystem: Environmental > Aquatic > Freshwater > Unclassified ...
CCATTAGTAGAAAAATTATTGGGCGGAAAAGGCGGTGGCGGCGCAAAATTGACCGAAGCTGGAGAAAAAGCTATCGAAGTTTTTTATGAAGTAGAAAAACGAATTAAAGATTTTGCTCAGAAAGAAACCCAGAATTTAAAATTTTAAACTCAATTTATTTATAAAAAAACAACTAACCAAAAAACCATATTTTCAACCATCAGTATTCATTTTAAAACATACTGAAATTAACAGCCAAAAACCATGAACCAAAAACTGTATTTAATTTTTGTTTTTATAGGCCTTAAAAGTTTTTCTCAAGTCCAAAACACGAAAATACGGGACAGCATTAAAAAAGAAGAATTGAACGAAATTGTCATTACAGCATCACGTCGTTCTGAAAAATTAATGCATTCGCCAATTAGTATCGAACAGTTAAAATCGGCGGAAGCCAAAGCAATGGGATCGCCAAGCATTTATGAAGCGCTCGAAAATGTAAAAGGCGTTCAGATTATTACGCCAAGTTTGGGGTTTAAAGTCATCAATACAAGAGGTTTTGCCAATTCTACAAACGTGAGATTTGCTCAATTGGTAGACGGAATCGACAATCAAGCTCCGCATTTGGGCGCTCCAATTGCGAATGCGCTTGGCGCGAATGATTTGGATATTGACAAAATCGAAATTATTCCCGGAACTGCTGCCGCGCTTTACGGAATGAACGCTATTAACGGTTTGGCCAATATTCAGACCAAAAATCCTTTTGAATATGAAGGCGTGAGTATTCAGCAATTGACAGGTGTCAATCATGTTGGCAATGTGGATCGATTTTCGCCAAAAATATATTCTCAGTTTAATATGAGATTTGCCAAAGTACTGAGCGAAAAATTTGCTTTTAAAGTGAATGCTTCGACAACTGGCGGAACAGATTGGGTTGCCGATGACAGAACCGATTTAGCACCAAACGCCAACGCTTCAACTGGTTTATTTGGCGCAGACAATCCTGCTTACGACGAAGTAAACGGTTACGGAAATGAATCGGCAAACCGAAAAACTTTGAATCTGAATGGCAAAAATTATGTTGTTGCCAGAACGGGTTATCGCGAAACTGACATTTCAGATTATGGAATTAAAAATTATAAAGCGGATCTAGGCTTGTATTTTCGTCCAAAAAAAGATCATGAACTTTCTGTAACTTATAAAACCGCTCTTATCAATACGATTTATCAGCGTTCGAACCGATTTAGATTGGACAATTATACTTTAAATCAATTTGCTGCCGATTATCACACTCCTATTTTTCAAGTGAAAGCTTATGCAACGACTGAAAATACGGGAGATTCATACAACATGCGATCTTTGGCAGAAAACATGGATCGCGCTTATAAATCGGATGATAAATGGTTTGCAGATTATAGTACAGCTTATAAAAATGCTGTTGCTGGTGGCGCAAGTATTGCCGATGCGCACAGAATGGCCAGAACACAATCTGATGCCGGGAGATTTTTGCCAGGAACTGAAGCTTATGAAACCAAAAAAGCAGAATTAATCGACATTAACAATTGGGATATTGGTGCGGCTCTTCTCGTAAAATCGACTTTGGTTCATGGTGAAGGATTGATCAATTGGGACAAAGCTTTTGTTTCTTTTTTCGAAAAAATCGATGCTAAATTGTTGAGCGGTGTCGATTATAGAAATTATATTATTATTCCTGACGGGAATTATTTCATCAATCCAGTTCATGCTGATGAAAATCTGACGTACCAAAAAACAGGCGCTTTCACCCAAGTCACCAAAGATTTTTTCTCTGATAAATTACGTTTAGGCGCAACTGTCAGAATGGACAAAGCTGATTATTTTGATGCAAAATTTACACCTCAATTTACAGCAGTTTATTCTCCAAAAGAAAGTCTGAATTTTAGAGCTTCTTACCAAAACGGTTATCGTTTTCCGAGTATTTTTGAAGGATTTTCGAATGTAAATTCAGGCGGTGTGAAACGCGTTGGAGGTTTAAGAATTATGTCTGATGGCGTTTTTGAAAATTCATTTACCAAAGCTTCAATCGATAAATTTCAGGCGCAAGTTAACAGCGACGTTAACACGCTTGGTTTGACTCAGGCGCAAGTCATTGAAAAAAATAAAAATACGATTCAAAAAAATCCTTACACGTATTTGGAACCTGAATTTGTAAAATCGTTTGAAGTTGGTTTTAGAGGAATGGCATTAAACAAAAACCTTTTTATTGATGCCGATTTCTATTACAACTCTTATAAAAACTTCATTGCTCAAGTTGAAGCGAGCATTCCGAATACGCAAGATCCAAACTTGATTCCGACTGCTTTGTATTCCAGAAACACACAAAACCGCTATCGTTTATGGACCAATTCTAAAAGCAAAATTTACAATTACGGAGGAAGTTTAGGTTTAAGATATCGATTTGATCAGACTTTCAGTGCGTTAACGAATTTAACGTACACTAAACTAGATCGAACTGACGATAAAGACGGTTTGGAAGACGGTTTCAACACGCCCGAATTTAACGTAAACGGAACTTTAATGGCTCAAAATATCTGGAAAAATCTTGGAGCGAGCGTTACAGCACGTTATCAAAACAACTTTGATTATGTTTCTTTCTTAGTCAGCGGAAATGTTCCTGCTTATTGGACGATGGATGCGCAAGTAAATTACGCTTTCAAAAAAGGATTTTCTGCTAAATTGGGCGGAACAAACTTTCTCAACAAGCCTTACACATCAATTCTTGGCGGACCATCAATTGGCGGATTATATTATTTGTCTCTTGTTTGGGAAACACGTAAAATTTAAAAAAGCAATAATCAATAAATCTATTTTCAACCAGCAGTATTCATTTTAAAACATACTGAAAAAACTATTTTTATGAAACCAAAATTATTAGTCTTCCTGCTCTTTCCGCTCATCGGATTTGCACAGCAAAACAATTCAAAAACCGCAGATTCTCTCAAAATTTCAAACGTCTTTAATCTTGGAGAAGTCGTTATTACCAATCATCAAAATAAAGACACTTTAAACAGAATAACTTCCAAAGCAATGGAATCTCAAAACAAAATGGAGGTTTCAAAAGCTTTGAATATGTTGCCTGGAGTTAGCTTAACGGCTTCTGGACCGAGAAATGAATCTATGGTTTCCATTCGTGGTTTCGATTTAAGACAAGTTCCGGTTTATATGGACGGAATTCCAGTTTATGTTCCTTATGACGGTTATGTTGATTTGGCGAGATTTACGACTTTTGATTTAGCCGCAGTCGATGTTTCAAAAGGATTTTCATCTGTCCTTTATGGCCCAAATTCGCTTGGAGGCGCAATCAATTTGGTTTCTAGAAAGCCTTCTAAAAAATTGGAATACGATGGTTCTTTAGGAATGATTAACGAAAATGGTTATCGAGGAAATGTAAATATTGGTTCGAACATCGGGAAATTTTATTTTCAAGGAGGATTTTCTTATTTAGATCGAAATTCTACCAGAATGTCTTCGAATTTTATTCCGACAGCAAATGAAAACGGCGGACAAAGAGATAATTCGTATCGAACAGATCAAAAAATCAGTTTTAAAGTTGGATGGACTCCGAATGAAAAAAGCGAATACGCAATTGGTTACATCAATCAGCAAGGCGAAAAAGGAAATCCAGTTTATACGGGTTATGACACACAAAATTCACTTTTGCTAAGACCTCGTTACTGGCAATGGCCAAACTGGGATAAAGAAAGTTTTTATTTTATTTCGAATTCTGCTTTTGATGATAAAAACAGTTTCAAAACGAGATTATATTTTGATCGATTTAACAATACACTAAACAGTTACGACGACGCCAGTTATTCGACACAAACAAGACCGTATGCTTTTCAAAGCATTTACAACGACTATACTTTTGGAGGAAACTTAGAATATAACACCAAAATAATTCCGAAAAATGATTTAAAAATTGCTTTTCATTTTAAAGAAGATGTTCATAGAGAAAATAATCTTGGCGAGCCCGTTCGTCATTTTATAGACAATACCGTTTTAATTGGAATTGAAGATGTTTACAAAGTCAGTTCAAAATTTACTGTAATTCCAGGAATTAGTTACAACATTCGAAAAAACAATGAAGCCGAAGATTACAACAGTACGACAAAAGCAATTTCAGATTTTCCAGATGCTGGGGCTAGCGATGCTTTTAATGCGCAAGTTGGATTTTTCTATCAATTAAATAAGGAACAAAAACTGGGTGCGACCGTTTCTCAGAAAACTAGATTTGCAACTATTAAAGACCGTTACTCTTACAGAATGGGAACTGCGATCCCGAATCCGGATTTAAAACCTGAAAAAGCCATTAATTACGAATTGAATTATACGGCAAATCTTTTCGAAAAAATCACTTTTCAAACAGCGCTTTTCTACAGTTCTCTTTCAGATGCTATTTTGAGCGTAAGCAATGTTGAACCAGGAAAATCGCAAATGCAGAATTTTGGGGAAGCCGATTATAAAGGAATCGAAGCGCAGTTGAATTATGCTATTTTAGAAAATCTATCGCTGAATTTGAATTACACTTATATCGAAAGAAAAAATATCACGAATCCGAATATTCACTTTACAGACGTTCCGAACACGAAAGTTATGGGAACTTTAGAATATAGTCCGATTAAAATTCTTCGATTAATTGCCAATGCAGAATTTAATTCGCCACGTTTCAGCACAAGTTATGGCGCAAGAGTTCCAGATTATACACTTCTAAATCTATATGCTTCGGGTAAAATCACTAAAAATTTTAGTCTTGATGCTGGTTTGAATAATATTTTCGACAGAAATTATAGTCTTGTAGAAGGCTATCCGGAAGAAGGACGTAACTTTTTTGTGACACTTCGTTTTTTTAAATAGTTTTTTTAAGGCGCTAAGTTTCTGAGATTCTGAGACACTAAGTTTCTTTTCTTCTACTATTTGTCAAAGTTCGCAAAGCTTCTATAAATAAAAGCTTTGCGAACTTTGCGTTATTAACGTTCAAGCATAAAGAAATCTTTGCGTACTTTGCGGTTAATTCAACTTTTTATTCCATAACGAATCGTACATTTATAGTATAAAAGTTTGTTATTAACTTTAAATAAAGAAATTCTTTATTATTTTTACCACATAATTTAAGCAGACTATGAGTTCTAACTTTGATAAATTTCAAAAACGCAGGTTAATTTCCTCTTATTTTTCGGTAGTATTAAGTGTATTCTTGGTTTTATTCCTTTTGGGAGTACTAGGATTATTCATCATTAATTCTAAACAATTGGCCGACGATTTTAAAGAAAAAATCGCCATGACGGTTTTCTTCAAAAATGAAGCAAACGACAGTATTATCAAAGCATTTAACACTGAACTTAAAAGAGCTCCTTTTGCGAGATCTTTTGTTTATGTAACGAAAGAAAAAGCAGCGAAAGAGCATACTGATATTATTGGAGAAGATTTCTTAACCTTTTTGGGAGAAAATCCATTATTGAATTCATACGATATTCACTTAAAAGCAGATTATGTAGAAAGAGACAGCATCGTTAAGATTGAAAGTAACTTTCGCAAAAACGCTATGATTTCAGATATTGTTTACGACAAACAATTGGTAAATCTGGTAAACGACAATATTAGAAAAGTAAGTATGTGGATTTTAATTATCAGCGGTTTCTTAACTGTAATTGCTGTTTTATTAATCAATAGTTCACTTCGTTTATCAATCCATTCAAATCGTTTTATCATCAAAACCATGCAGATGGTTGGCGCTACAAAAGCGTTTATTCGTAAGCCGTTTGTAATGCGAAGCATAAAACTTGGAATGCTTGGTGCTGGTTTGGCAATTATTGCTTTAATCGCGCTTTTACTATACGTAGACACTAATTTCCCTGGTTTAGGAATCCTTGAAGACAAAGCTTTAACTGGTTTAGTTTTGGTTGCCGTTTTCGGATTAGGAGTTTTAATTACTTGGGTTAGTACGCATTTTGCAACACAACGTTTCTTGAATTTAAGAACAGACGATCTTTACTAAAAGTATACAGTCGCAGTTTATAGTTTACAGTTAAAAAATAAAAAATGAAAGACAACAATAAAGAACAACAAGTTCAAAAACAAGAATTCCTTTTTGACGGCATTAATTATAAAATCCTTTTAATCGGAATTGCGGTTATAGCACTTGGATTTATTTTAATGTCTGGCGGAGGAAGTAAAGATCCAAATGTTTTTAATGAAGACATTTTTAGCTTTAGACGTATTCGTTTAGCACCAACAACTGTTTTAATCGGTTTCGGAATCACGATTTATTCTATATTTAAAAAATCAAAATAAATAAAATAGATTTAAGATCATTTGTCCCCCTGAGCAAAGTCGAAGGGCAATCTGAAATCTAAAATCTGAAATCTAAAATTCTAAATGAACACATTACAAGCTATTGTTCTTGCCATTATTGAAGGAATTACAGAGTTTTTGCCTGTTTCTTCAACAGGTCATATGATTATTGCCTCTTCATTTTTCGGAATCGCTCATGATGATTTCACTAAACTTTTTACCATTGTAATTCAGCTTGGCGCGATACTTTCGGTTGTAATTTTATACTTCAAACGTTTCTTTCAAACTTTTGATTTTTACTTTAAACTTTTAGTCGCTTTCATTCCAGCAGTTGTTTTAGGATTATTGCTAAGCGATTTTATTGATGGTTTATTAGAAAATCCAGTAACGGTTGCGGTTTCTCTTTTAATTGGAGGAATTATTTTATTGAAAGTTGACGAATGGTTTAACAATCCCAATACAGCTGAAACCTCTCAAGAAATCAGTTATTTGCAAGCTTTCAAAATTGGATTATTTCAATGTATTGCTATGATTCCTGGAGTTTCTCGAAGCGGAGCTAGTATTGTTGGAGGTATGTCTCAAAAATTATCAAGAACTACAGCTGCAGAATTTTCATTTTTCTTAGCTGTTCCAACTATGCTAGGAGCAACTGCAAAAAAATGTTACGACTATTACAAAGCTGGATTCGAATTGTCTCACGACCAAGTAAATATGCTTGTTATCGGAAATATTGTTGCTTTTGCCGTAGCGCTTTTAGCAATAAAAACTTTCATCGGATTTTTGACTAAAAACGGATTCAAAGTTTTTGGTTATTACCGAATTATTGCTGGAATCATTTTATTATTGATTCACTTTTTCATTCATCCGCTTACTATTATATAATGACACCCGAAGAATATTTAGAAGGTCAGGTTTTATTGATTGACAAACCTTTAAAATGGAGTTCATTTCAAGCTGTCAATAAATTAAAATACCTTTTAATTAATAAAGTTGGACTTCCAAAAAAGTTCAAAATTGGACACGCAGGAACTTTAGATCCATTAGCGACTGGACTTTTATTAATCTGTACAGGAAAATTCACTAAAAGAATTGCAGAGCTTCAAGGTCAGGCAAAAGAATATACGGGTACATTTTATATTGGAGCCACTACTCCATCTTACGATTTAGAAACCGAAATCGATCAAACCTTCCTAACAGAACATATTGACGAAGCTTTGATTCATGAAACGGTAAAACAATTTTTAGGCGAAATCGACCAGAAACCACCTATTTTTTCTGCTATTAAAAAAGATGGCGTTCGTTTATACGAACACGCACGTGCAGGTGAAACGGTAGAAATTGCCAGCAGAAAAACTACGATTCACGAATTTGAAATTACAAGAATTGCATTGCCAGAAATAGATTTTAGAGTGGTTTGTTCTAAAGGAACATACATTCGTTCTCTAGCTTACGATTTCGGAAAAGCAATGAATTCTGGTTCGCATTTAACTGTTTTACGCCGAACTAAAATTGGCGATTACGATGTGAAAAATGCGATCGATATTACTTTATTTGAAGAAAGCTTAAAATAAAAAAGCACATTACTTTTTTATATAGTAATGTGCCAGGCTCTTTCTTAAATAAGTAATTTTATTTCATACTTACTTAAATTCAATAGTGAGGCACATTCTTTCCTCCAAATAAAAATGTAGAGAAGAAATCATAAAACCTTTCGAATAACTTTTTCATAATAGTGTATTTTAATTATTAAACATTAAATAAACACCAATAAAAAGAGTAAATCTGAAAGTTATAATAGATGTGGGATTAGTTTTACTAAGTTACAAAAATATATTGAAGTCAAAAAGACTTTAAGACAATTTTATTAACAAAATATCTGTTTATCAACGAATTAATCCGATTAAAGGCGATTATACTTGATGTTTTCCATAATTTCGACTAATTCTTCCTGAACTGAAATTCCTTTATCTGCTAAGTACCATAACTGCAAATCGGTTTTTATTTTCTCATCAATTGCACCAACTTCTCTTTTATGTTTTGCCATTAATTCTGTTGCACCTTTTGGTCTTGGCCCCCAATCGGCACGCACAATTCCGGCTTCTTTACAAATAACAATTATTTTCGGAATTGCTCTTCCTCCATTAGTTAAATAATGATTCATCAAATCATCATTTTCATCGCGAAATGCAATTCTGAGTTCAACTTTTTTATTGGAAGCCAAAGCCATTTTATTTAAAATTGGAAGAATTTGCGCTGCATCTCCGCACCAGCCTTCTGAAAGAACTAACCAAATATAATGATTGTCCAAGTTTTGAAGTTTAGTTGCAATCTCATCAGAAACGGTCATTGTTTTCTCCAATCTGTTCATTCGAGCTTCATTCAATTTAGAATAATTGGTAAGACTTTCTGATTGTTCGTTTCCTGTTGATTTTCCTTCAGACAATAAATCGGTTACTATTTTTCTATATTCAACATAAGGATGACTGTTGAATAATGCTTTGGCTACGATGCTTTTCATATTTGTTTCGTTTTTAGGATACAATAAAAATACAAATTTTTCAAATGACGGAGAAATGACATTTATCACATTTAAATTAAATAACTGTAAAGCCGTTTTAAACCTAAAATTGTAGTAGCAATTAATTTTTTGCAAACATTATTTTTAAAAATCAGAATATGTCTATATTTGCACAAATTAACGCAACACACACATGAAATATAAAAGGATTCTTCTAAAACTTAGCGGCGAAGCCCTAATGGGTGATTTACAATACGGTATTGACCCGAAAAGATTAGGCGAATATGCTGATGAAATCAAGCAGATTCACGACAAAGGAGTAGAAATTGCTATTGTTATTGGAGGAGGAAATATTTTTAGAGGCGTTGCCGGAGCAAGCTCAGGAATGGACAGAGTGCAAGGAGATTACATGGGAATGCTTGCAACTGTTATTAACGGAATGGCTTTGCAAGGCGCTCTTGAAGATAAGGGAATGAAAACGCGTCTGCAGACGGCTTTGAAAATGGAATCTATTGCAGAACCATACATTAAAAGAAGAGCTGACCGCCACCTTGAAAAAGGTAGAATTGTAATTTTTGGTGCCGGAACTGGAAATCCATATTTTACAACAGATACAGCAGCAGTTTTAAGAGGTATCGAAATCAATGCTGATGTTATCCTTAAAGGAACTCGTGTTGATGGTGTTTACGATTCTGATCCAGAGAAAAATGCTTCTGCAGTGAAATTTGATTTTATCTCTTTTGACGACGTCCTTAAAAAAGGATTAAATGTAATGGACACAACTGCTTTTACATTAAGCCAAGAAAATAAATTGCCAATCGTTGTTTTTGATATGAATAAAATCGGAAACCTTTTGAAAATCTGCGAAGGCGAAAATATCGGAACTGTAGTAAATATATAGTCGTCAGTAACAGTTTACAGTCGCATACCGACTTTTGCTGAAAACTGAGAATGAAAACTGAAAACAAAAAAAAATGACTGAAGAAATAGACTTTATTTTAGAAAGTACTGAGGAATCAATGAATGGTACTATTGCACACTTAGAGAAAGAATTTCTTAATATTCGTGCAGGAAAAGCTTCTCCAGCTATGCTTGGAGGTGTTTTTGTAGATTATTACGGATCTGCAACGCCGCTTTCTCAAGTATCTAAAATCAGTGTTCCAGATGCTAGAACAATTACATTACAGCCATTTGAAAAAAATATGCTGCAAGCAATTGAAAAAGCTATCATGATCGCTAACATTGGTTTTAACCCAATGAACAATGGTGATATGGTAATCATCAGCGTACCGCCTTTAACAGAAGAGCGTCGTCGCGATTTGGCTAAACAAGCTAAATCTGAAGCTGAAGATGCTAAAATTGGTATTCGTAACTCTCGTAAAGATGCTAATACTGATATCAAAAAATTAGAGAAAGAAGGAACTTCAGAAGATATCTGTAAATCTGCAGAAGAAGAAGTTCAGAACTTAACAAACGCTTTCATCAAAAAAATTGATGAGTTATTAGTTGCAAAAGAAGCTGAAATCATGAAGGTATAACCTTTAGATTGATATAAAATAAAAAATCCGTTTGGTTTATTGTGCCAGACGGATTTTTTTATTGCTATTTTTGCATACGAAAATTAAATTCTTTTCGTTTCTGAAACTATATCATTCTGTATGAAGCTATTTTGTTTTTTGACTTTGTTTTTTACGCTTACTCTTCAAGCGCAAATTCAAATAAACGGAATCGTAACCGATTCAAACAACAAACCTCTTCCGTTTGCCACCATTACTACCTCAGAAAACAATAACACGATTACAGATATTGATGGGAAATTTATTTTCAAAATTAGTTCTTCTGCAACAACACTAACGGTTTCTTATATTGGTTTTAAAACCAAAACAATGGCTTTGCTCAATAGCAAAACCTATTATGCGGTTTCGCTTTTGCAACAGACAGATGACTTAAAAGAAGTTGTTGTTTCTAATGAAAATCCTGCTTTAACAATTATCAAAAAAGTTATTGCTAATAAATTGACAAACGATCCGCAGAAAAAGCTCAATAATTTTGAATATAAAACCTATAACAAACTTATTGTAACTGCCAACCCAGATTCTATTGACGGACGAATTGATACTTCTGGCGCTTATAAAGACTTAAAAAAGAAAATCATAAACATCGATTCTTCCGATTATAAGTTTAAAGAAATTGTAAGCAAACAGCATTTGTTTCAAACGGAGAAAGTTTCTCAATATCAGTTTGGAAACAATAAGCTGAAAGAAACCGTTCTGGGAACCAAAATAGCAGGTTTCAAACAGCCTATTTATGAAGTTCTGGCTTTCAACCTTCAATCCATTTCGATTTACGATCCTAAATATGAATTATTCGAAACCAAATACGAAAATCCGATTTCGAAAAATGCGCCTTTAAATTACAATTATAAACTCTTAGACACGGTCAGCGTAAAAGGTCGCGACACATACATGATTTACTTTAAAAATAAATCAAACCATAGAGCATCTGGTTTAGAAGGAGTTTTATATATCGATAAAGAAAATTTTGCTATCGCGAAAGCTGTAATGCGTATAAAAGGCGTTTTGGACATTAGCGGAATTCACGAGTTTGAATATATTCCGAAAGAAAAAATATGGTTTCAGAGTAATACCACTTTTAAAATCGTAAAAGGTAAAAATGAAGATGATATTCGAATTTTAGGTGGTACGATTCAATTTGATGGAGATATTGAGGAGAATTTCGAACAAAGAAAAAAAGTGGCTTCAGATTTTACTTATTTACTTTCTGAAAGCAATAGTTTTGATGTTCGCGTGAATACCAATAACCCGATAAAAGATCCTTCGCTTTATATCGAAATTAAAGACGATGCGGCCAAAAAACCAGAAAGTTTCTGGGAAGCTTACCGAAAGGAAAATCTTGATTTAAAAAGCCAAAAAACATATCAATTGCTAGATAGTCTTTCTATTCGAAATCGAATCGAAAAACGCTTAGGAATTGGTCGAAAAATCATTAATGGCTTCTACCCGATTGGCCCTATCGATTTGGATTTAAAAAAGATTATAAGCTATAATAATTATGAAGGTTTTCGTCTTGGCGTAGGCGGAATTACAAACGATCATTTCTCTAAAAACTTCCGATTAGAAGCTTATACTGCTTACGGAACAAAAGATGGTGTTTTCAAATACAGTACTGGCGGCGGGGTTTTATTAGATAAACACACCAACACTTGGTTCAATGCTTATTATGCAGATGATGTTCGAGAAATTGCGAGTACCGTTTTTGCAGTTGACAAACGTGTTTTTAAAATCTATGATCCACGTCCGATCAATATTAGTACATTTTATGAATATACAGGATGGCGTGCCAATGTGCAAACCAAAGTAATTCCTAAAACTGAAGCCGTTTTAGAGCTTTCTAGAAATAATATCGAGCCGAAATTTGATTACCTCTACAACTTAAACGGAAAATTATATTCGAGCTACATCATGACCACGGCAATGCTTTCTATTGTTTGGGCTCCTTTTAGCAATTATATGCAGACTCCATCTGGAAGAACAGAAAGCGATAAAAAGTTCCCGAGATTTACTCTTCAATACACGCAGTCTCTTCCAAATGTTTTTGATAATGATTTCACTTTTAGCAAAATAGATTTTAAAGCCGAATACGAAAAACAGTATTTAAACCGTCAGAAAACAAGTTTACTTTTACAAGCAGGTTATGCCATGGGCGACGTTCCTATTACGCATTTGTACAACACGGCTCCGAATAACTTAACAAAGGAAACGGTAATTCAGCGTATCACTTTTGCAGGGAGAAACTCTTTTGAAACGATGTTTTTTAACGAATTCTTCTCAAGCCAATATTTGATGTTTCAAATTAAGCATGGTTTTGACAGAATTAGAATCATGAAGAAAGTTCGTCCGTCATTAGTTTTAGTTACCAGAATGGCTTGGGGAAGCATGCAAAATCCAGAACAGCATGTTGGCCCAACTTACAAAACGCTCGATAAAGGTTTTTTTGAATCAGGAATCGAGTTGAACCGAATTTTTAAAGGTATTGGTTTAGGCGGATTCTACAGATATGGACCGAATCAGTTATTAAGATTTGAAGACAATATTGCAGTTAAGATTTCTTATATGCTTGATTTGGGTCTTTAGATTTAAATTCTAAATTGCTTACGAAGATTTCTCGTTCCTCGGAATGGCAAAATAAACTTACTATTACATTAAAGAAAAATCCCAAACTCCAACAATCAATTGGAATTTGGGATTTTATTTTTATTGAAATTTTAAATCTTTATGGTTTAAGAATCAAAACTGAAGGCGAATTATTCAACCAAATGCTTTGAGATTCTATCAATTTTTTCCAGCTATCTAAACTGATAATCATTAAATCTTGGCTTTCTAAAAATTCTTTTTTCAGAGTCCGATCATTCATAATCATAATGTGATTTGGTGCAATTTGCTCAATAGAACGAATCGTTTCCTGAATTTCACGATTGTTTTTCACTTCTCCACCAGCATCTAAAACCGTAATCTGAGAGCCATTATTATTTATTAGCTTTTTAGCATACTCAATTAAAAAAGCATCTTCTTTGCTAAAAACAGGCATCAAAACTTGATTGACTTCTTCAAAATTTTTATCAATAAAGATCCCAACTGGCATTTTAGATTTTGTAATAATATGACGCGTTCTTTCATCAAAAGGAGAATTTTCAAACAATCCTTCTTTTCCTGTAAACTTATCAATCAAACGATCTGGATTTACAATTCTAGTGGTAAATCCAAGAATTTTCCCAAGCAAAGTCCCATCAAAAATAGATTGTCCTAAACCAACCAGCAATAAATCATATTCTCCTTGATTTGCCGTATCAATTATATCAGAATCTATATCATTCGAAACCTTAAATAGACTGAGGATATTTTGATTTAACCGTTGCGATTCTTCTACAACCGGAAGCAGCATTTTGCGTTCATGTTCTTTTACATCAAAAGAATGCACCTCGGTACTTAAAGACAAATGCATTGCCGTTACGATAGAATTATCTCCTTGTTTCTTAACTAAACTATTGGCGATTTGAAGTAATTTTTTTCCTTTTTCTGGAGTTGCAAACGAAAGTAGAATCTTGTATTTGCTTTTGCTTCCAATTTCTTGCTGAACTGCTGTAATTTTATCTTTGAAAATAAATCCAATAAAATCTAATGCCGGGCCAGTCATAAAAGTAGTTACCAATGCCATAATTACCATCATAGTAAAGATTTCGGTTGACAATACTCCAAGATCATAACCGATATTTAAAACTACGAGTTCCATTAAACCTCTCGTGTTCATTAAAGCTCCAATGGCTAAACTGTCTTTCCAGTTTTGTCCCATAAATTTGGCAGCCAAAGCACTTCCGAAGAATTTACCAACTACGGCAACCAAAATAATCAACCCTGTAATTTTCCATAATTCAGGATCGTTCAATAATCCGATTTGTGTACGCAAACCTGTAAACACGAAGAATAATGGCAAAAGAACAATGATCGAAACGTCTTCAACTTTTTCGATAAATATATTTCTGAATTTATTGTTTTCTGGCATAATCGCTCCAGCCAAAAAAGCTCCGAACAAAGCGTGGATTCCGATTAACTCAGATGCATAAGCAGAAATTAAAAGTGTAATAAAGAAAATTGCAACAACTGGTTTATTCAAACTTTCGCGCGTTGCATTTAAATCTCCTACTCTTTTCAAGAACGGACGAACGATTTTCAGCATGATAATCACATACAAAATCGCCATTCCGATTACGTAGAGAGAACTTGCCAACGAACCCGCTTTTACAATCGCAATAACAACGGCCAAAATACACCAAGCGGTAATATCGTCTGCAGCGGCGCAAGTAATCGCAATGGTTCCTAGTTTTGTTTTCTGCATACCGCGTTCTTGAACTATTCTAGCCAAAACCGGAAAAGCAGTAATACTCATGGCGATTCCCATAAATAACCCGAAAGAAGAAAACTCCACTCCCAACGGAGCGTACGTTTCATAAATAAAAAATGCTAATGATAAACCTAAAGCAAACGGAATTACAATACTGGCGTGACTGATTACAACGGCATCATGCGCTTTATTTTTTAGGACTTTCAAATCCAATTCCATTCCGATGACAAACATGAAAAGAATTAAACCGATTTGACTTAAGAACTGTAAATTACCTAAAGATGCTGCTGGAAACAAAGTTGCGGAAAACTCTGGAAAATACATTCCGACCAAAGAAGGCCCTAAAACAATTCCAGCAATCATTTCGCCAATTACCGATGGCTGTCCGATTTTTCTAAAAAACCATCCAAACAAACGAGCAACTAAAATGATGGTTACGATCTGCGCCAATAAAATAGCTAATGGATGCTGCAGATTTTCGACCATCGAATGAAGAAAGTCTTTCCAATGATTACTTTCTACACTTTTCTTTACAATATTGCGCCCCACTTCTAATGATGCGCCTTTTGAAATTACCCAATATATTAGCGCTGTAAATCCACCAATAACCGTTACATAGAATAGAGAGTTCCTAATTTTATTCATAAACTCGTTCTTTAGATTTAATTAACGCAAATATCCGCACTGTGAATTTAGTGAAAAAGTAATTCACTTTTTAATTTCAGCCGCATGTAACAAGTCGGGAAAAAATTGTAATAAGTTTTAAAGTTTTACTTTCTTTAAAAAATCAGCTCTATAGGTTTCGCTTAAGATTAGCGTGGTATTTTTATTATTTTCTTCTAAATGATGCAGAACAATTTCGTTATGGTTAAAAAACTTAATTGCTTTCACAGCCACAATTTCTTTTTTGTTAACTCTACAGAAATCGGCATCTGGCAATTCGTTTAAAAGTGTATCGAATTTTACATTTTTCAAATTCAAAAAACTTCCATCAGTAAGCAAAACCGTTTTATCTCGGCTATCGCTGGCGGCAGTTTTTATGTATTGAATTTTATTAAAATACAGCAACGTTTTGCCTTTGTCAGTATTCAGCTGAATGAATTTTTTATCTGAATTTGATTTTTCAAAACGCTCCAAAGCTTTGGCGATCGCTTTTTGCAAACGCTCCAATTTTACAGGTTTTGTAATATAATCTACGGCATCAATATTAAAAGCTTCGGCTGCATATTCTTTATAAGCCGTACAGAAAATCACCAATTTATCTTGCAATTTTTCAGCCAAATGCAGTCCGTCAATTCCGGGCATTTCAATATCCGAAATCAATAGATCAAAATCAAGGTTCGAAAAATCAGACAAAAGTTTTTCAGGATTATTAAATGTTTTTACGATTTCCAATTCTGGAATTTGTTCGCAAAGCATTTTTAGGTAAGTCAATCCTGGAAGTTCATCGTCCAGCAGCAAGCATTTCAGTTTTGTATTCAAGTAAATCAATTTTTAGATGGGCAATATAAACATCGTTTTCTATAAACCTATCAAGTTTGAAATTATTCTTATAAATAATGCGAAGACGGTGCTCAAGCGTTGCATGCCCAAAACCGCTTCGTTCTTTTTTCAGCACTTTTTTATCTGAGATTTTGTTTGAAACCGTCATAAAAAAAGCATTGTTTTTAAATTCAAAAACTACCGAAATAAAAGCATCTGCGCTTTGAAGATCGGCGTGTTTAAAAGCATTTTCAATTAAATCAATCGAAATTAATGGCGCAAGCAAAGGCTGATCGTACAATTTATCTTCTTCGTTGATATTGGTTTTTACTTTCAACTCAAAAAGCGGACTGATTTTGATTTTATTGATTTCGATTAAATTCAATGCAAAATCAATTTCTTCTTTTGCTGTTACGAATTTCTTTTTGCTTTCGTATAAAATATAATCCAAAACATTCGCCAGTTTATCCAAAGCAAAATAAGTTTGATACGCATGCGACTGAATCGAATTTAGAATATTCTTAAACAAATGCGGATTTAACTTTGATTCCAAATTTTCCAACTGCAAATCGTTGACCTTAGATTCTAAAGCATAAAAACTTTTTTCAGCATCGTCTTTTGCTTTTTTGGTTTGCATTAATTGATAAATCATGAAGCAAATGATGACAATTAAAAGCAAAAGAATGGCTAGAAAAATGAAAGTTGTAGTATTATTTTGTTGCATCGTTGCCTGTTTATTTTTTATTTCAAATTACAATAACCGTTTTTTTTGATTGTAAATTAATTGCAAATATGGCAAAAGCTGACGACTAAACGGCAAAAAGCATGTAAATTATCCTATTTTTAAAGATGTGGTATTTTGTGTTAACATAAAGTAAAATAGAACGGAATATTTATGATTTCGAGCACTTTTCACTACATTTGCATCCATTTTTTAAAGATGTTATGAAAAACGCTATTAAAGTTGGATTTTGGGAAAAGTTAGCCCGAATTATACTTAAAAACAGAATTACGATTCTGGTTATACTTTCTGTTTTAACCCTTTTCTTCGGTTATCAGTGGAAAAATCTTGCCATGACTTATACAGAAGCTAACTTGCTTCCGAAAGATCATATTGCAAACAAGGATTATCAAAAATTCCTAGATAAGTTTGGCGAAGAAGGAAACCTGATCGTTATTGGTTTTAAAGATCCAAAATTCTTTACTCCAAAAAACTACGCCGCTTGGAATGAAATGATGACAGGTTTGAAAAAATCTAAAGAAGTTGATTTGGTAGTTTCTTTAAACGATTTGAAAAAACTGGAAAAAGATACGGTTAACGAAAAATTTGTTTTAGCACCTTTTATTGACCAAAGCAAAGTTCTAGATCCTGCTTATTTAAAAGGAATTCAACACGAGTTATTCAATAATTTGCCTTTTTACGAAGGTCTTTTATTCAACAAAGAAAGCGGAAGTATTCGTTCTGCGGTTTACATCAACAAAAACTTGGTGAATACTGCTAATAGAAAGACTTTTATTCTTGAAAATCTAGTTCCGAAAATCAATAAATTCGAAAAAACAACTGGAATTGATTTGAAAGTTTCGGGAATGCCGTACATCAGAACGATCAATGCGGATAACATGAAAGGTGAAATCGGACTTTTCATTGGAGCATCTTTATTGACAGTTTCATTGATTTTCTTTTTCTTTTTCCGTTCGTATAGAGCAACTTTTATTTCGGTTGTTATTTTAATTGTCGGCGTAACGTGGTCTTTTGGAACACTTGGATTATTCGGATATAAAATCACAATTTTAACAGCTATCATTCCGCCGCTGATTATCGTAATCGGAATTACAAACTGTATTTTCTTGATCAATAAATATCAGCAGGAAATCAAAATTCATAACAATCAGGCAAAAGCATTACAGCGTGTTATTTCAAAAATTGGACATTCGACTTTCATGACCAATTTAACGGCTGCAATTGGTTTTGCAACTTTAATGATTACAGGAAACGAATTGCTGTTTGAATTCGGATTGGTAACTTCTATCAACGTGCTTTCTGTTTATACTTTGACACTTTTTATCGTGCCGATTATTTACAGTTTTATGCCGTTGCCAAAAGCAAAACACTTATATCACTTAGACAAAACTTACATTTCGACGCTTTTAAACACAGTTACAACTATCGTTAAAGGCAAAAAAACGATCGTTTATTGCATTTATGCTGTTCTATTCATCGTGAGTTTGAATGGAGTTAGACAAATGAAAGTTTCGGGAAGTTTGATTGGTGAAATGCCAAAAAGCGCTTCTTTCTTTAAAGATATTTTATTTTACGAAAAGGAATTTAACGGAGTAATGCCTCTTGAAATTATGGTCGACACCAAAAAGAAAAAAGGTGTTATGAAGGCTTCGACAATCCGTAAAATGGATGAATTGCAGAATACAATTTCTGAAATTCCAGAATTGGCAAAACCAGTTTCTGTGGTGAATTTGGTGAAATATTCTAAACAGGCTTTCTACAACGGAAACCCAGAATATTACCAATTACCGACTTCGCAAGAGCAAACTTTTATTTTGAGTTATGCTAAAAATGCGACAAAAAACAGTAAAGAAAATCTAATGAAAGCTTATGTTGATTCGACTGGACAATATGCTAGAATTACAACTTTCATGAAAGATATTGGAACAGATGAAATGGCGAAAGTAGAAGGAAAACTTCGTAAAAAAATCGATGAAATTTTCCCGAAAGACCGTTTTGAAGTTACGATTACAGGAAAAGCATTGGTTTTCCAAAAAGGAACAACGTATTTGGCACACAACTTAATCGAATCTTTGCTTTTTGCGATTGCAACTATTGCATTTTTGATGTTGTATTTATTCCGTTCTTTCAAAATGGTATTGGCTTCTTTGATTACGAATATTTTACCGCTTTGTATTACTTCTGGATTAATGGGTTATTTCGGAATTCCGTTAAAACCATCAACGATTTTGGTATTTAGTATCGCTTTCGGAATCTCGGTAGATAATGCCATTCAGTTTATGGCGAAATACAAAGATGAATTGACTCAAAATAAAGGAAAAGTAAAAAAATCTGTTTTCAGCGCTTTAAGAGAAACTGGAGTAAGTACTTTCTATACTTCTATCGTTTTGATTTTAGGTTTTGCAACATTCACTTTATCAAGTTTCAGCGGAACAATTGCTTTAGGAGGATTAATTTCTTGTACATTGGTTTTTGCTATGTTTGCTAACTTGGTGGTTTTACCATCGTTGGTTTTAACTTTCGAAAAGAAGAAAACGAAGAAAGAGGATTTGGAGAATTTGCAGAAGTAGAGTTTTTTTGCCACGAATTTCACGAATTGACGCGAATTAAAAATATGAAGAAAAGTGTAATAATTCTTATCTTATTAATTCTGTTCAATGTAAATTGTTATGCGGAAGGACAAGCTGGATTAGGGCAATTTATCAACTTTATACAGCTTTTATTTATTTGCTTTTGGATTTTTACATTTACAATAATTGGAGGAACGATTGTGAAATTCATTTTACAGAAAAACAAGCTTTTAATAAAAAACCAAACCCTTAAAGCTTTTTTTATTTCGTTTTTAATAACAATTTTGGCAATGCTTTTTTTTGATGCCTTTTCTTTTTCTTAAAGAAATAATATGCCAGCTCTAAAAAAGTCTGTCATTTCGACGAAGGAGAAATCTCCGCAAGTAGCTCCGCACAGTAATTATAATTTTGTCGAGTTTCTTACGAAGATTTCTCCTTCGTCGAAATGACAAAAATGGACATAAAACAAACCTATAAAAAATTCAACTTCTCAAATTAATTAATATCGATTATATTTGCAGTTGTTCAAAATGAATATTACTTAATATCAATTATATATAAAAATGAAACACACAAAAGTTAGAGACTTATTAAACAGTACGACGACGTTACAGGAAGTGAATGCAAAAGGTTGGGTGAGAACTTTTAGAAATAATCAGTTCATCGCTTTAAATGACGGTTCTACAATTAATAATATTCAATGTGTTGTTGATTTTGAAAATACACCAGAAGAAACTTTAAAAAGAATCACTACTGGAGCTGCAGTTTCTGTAATTGGAACTTTAGTTGAAAGTAAAGGTGCTGGTCAGAAATACGAAATTCAGGTTAACAAACTTGAAATCCTTGGAGATTCTGATGCTGAAAAATTCCCAATGCAACCTAAAAAACACTCTTTAGAATTTTTACGTGAAAACGCTCACTTGCGTGTACGTACAAATGCTTTTGGTGCAATTATGCGTGTGCGTTCGGTATTGTCTTATGCTGTTCACAGCTATTTCCAACAAAAAGGTTTCGTGTATGTAAACACGCCAATCATTACTGGAGCTGATGCTGAAGGTGCTGGAGAAATGTTCCAAGTAACATCTTTACCGCTTGACAATCTTCCTAAAAATGAAGAAGGAAACATTGATTTCAAAAAAGATTTCTTTGGAAAACATACAAACTTGACAGTTTCTGGACAATTAGAAGGAGAAACTTTTGCTATGGCTTTGGGTCAGATTTATACTTTTGGACCAACGTTTAGAGCAGAAAACTCAAACACTTCTCGTCACTTAGCAGAATTCTGGATGATCGAGCCTGAAGTTGCTTTCAACGACCTTGATGATAACATGGATTTGGCTGAAGATTTTATTCAGTATGTAATTAAATATGCTTTAGACAACTGTAAAGATGATTTGGCTTTCTTAGAAGGAAGACTTTTAGAAGAGGAAAAATCAAAACCACAAGCAGAAAGAAGCGAAATGGCGTTGTTAGAAAAACTAAACTTTGTTTTAGAGAACAACTTCAAACGTGTTTCTTATACTGAGGCAATTGATATTTTAAGAGATTCAACTCCAAATAAAAAGAAGAAATTCCAATACCTTATCACAGAATGGGGAGCTGATTTACAATCAGAACACGAGCGTTATTTAGTAGAAAAACACTTTAAATGTCCGGTAATTTTATACGATTACCCAGCAAACATTAAAGCGTTTTACATGCGTTTGAATGACAACACAGAACCAGGAAGAGAAACTGTTCGCGCAATGGACATCCTTTTCCCTGGAATTGGAGAAATTGTTGGTGGTTCTGAAAGAGAAGAGCGTTATGATGTTCTTGTTCAGAAAATGGAAGCTCTTGGAATTGACAAAGAAGAATTATACTGGTACTTAGACACCAGAAGATTCGGTTCTGCAACACACGCAGGTTTCGGTTTAGGATTTGAGCGTTTAGTATTGTTTGTAACAGGAATGACAAACATTAGAGACGTAATTCCTTTCCCAAGAACTCCTGGAAGCGCGGAATTTTAACATATAAGGTTCATTGCCACAAAGGCACAAAGACGCAAAGTTTATTTTAAAAATTTTGCTTAATTAAAAATTGAAATAAAAATACCACGAAGACACAAAAAAGTCAATGCTGTATTTTTATTAAATCAAATTCGCGTCTTTGTGCCTTCGTGGCAAAACCAAAAAAACATGCTCTCTGAAAGAATAGAAGAAATTGGAAAAATAATTATAAACGCTGCATTCAAAGTTCACAAACAACTTGGTCCTGGATTATTAGAAAGAGTTTATGAAGTTTGTTTAGCTCATGAAATCGCTAAAGCTGGTCTAGATGTAAAACGTCAAGTTGATATTCCGATCGTTTATGACGGAATTGTATTTCCTGAGGGATTAAGATTAGATTTATTGATCGAGGATTCTATAATCATAGAAATAAAAGCAGTTGAACAAATTAATCCGGTTTGGGAAGCACAAATTATAAGTCAGTTAAAATTACTAGACAAAGATTTAGGTTACTTAATTAATTTTAATGTGCCACTAATTAAAAGTGGCATAAGAAGATTCATAAACACAAAGAGAGTGTTTTAAAGTTTAACAAAAGCCCTTGGGCAAAAAAATAAAAAACTTAGCGCCTTCGCGCCTTAGTGGATAAAAAATAGCGCCTTATTATGCTAAAGCAATTTTTAAATTTAAAATTATCCCAAAAATTATCTCCACAGCAAATTCAGCTGATGAAGTTAATTCAATTGCCTACGCAAGCTTTTGAACAACGTTTATTAGAAGAAATGAACGAAAATCCGGCGCTTGAAGCTGGAAAAGAAGAAGAATACGAAGCTGATGATTACGCTAATGAAGACTACGACGATTATGATGATTCAGAATCTGACAGAATCGAAGCAGACGATATTAACATTGACGAATACTTAAGCGACGACGATACGCCTGATTACAAAACTCAGGTAAATAATTATAGTGATGACGAGGAACGCGAAACTCCTTTTGCGGCTCCGATTAGTTTTCATCAGGATTTAATCAATCAATTGAATACTTTTATTTTGAATGATGAAGAGCGCGAAATCGCCGAATTCTTAGTAGGAAGTATTGACGACATGGGTTACATCCGCAGAAGCATTCCAGACATTGTTGACGACATGGCCTTTACTCAGGGAATTTACACTGATGAAGCAATGGTCGAAAAAATGATGACTGTAATTCACGAATTGGAACCTTCAGGAGTTGGCGCGCGTGACTTACAAGAATGTTTATTATTGCAATTAAAACACAAAACACCAACTGAATATGTTGATTTAGCGATTGACATTATAGAAAATCAGTTTGATGCATTTACGAAGAAACATTACGATAAATTATTACAGAAATACAGTATTTCAAACGAACAGCTTAAAAAAGCCATTCACGAAATTGAACGTTTGAATCCGAAACCGGGTGGTTCTTATACAGGAAACAACAAAGTAACGGAGAATATCGTTCCAGACTTTGCCATCAGAATTGTAGATGGCGAATTAGAATTGACTTTAAACGGTCGTAATGCTCCTTCTTTGCACGTTTCTAAAGATTATCAAGAAATGATGCAGACGTATAAAGAATCTCGTGATAAATCGACTGCACAGAAAGATGCAGTTCAATTTATCAAACAAAAATTGGATTCTGCAAAATGGTTTATTGATGCGATTAGACAGCGTCAGGAAACACTTTTTGTAACAATGAATGCAATTATGCATTATCAAGAAGAATATTTCTTAGATGGTGACGAAACCAAACTAAAACCAATGATCTTAAAAGATATTGCGGATATGGTTGGTTTGGATATTTCGACAATTTCGCGTGTGGCCAACAGCAAATATGTTGAAACACCATACGGAACAAAACTGATTAAAGAATTCTTCTCTGAAGCCATGAAAAATGATCAGGGAGAAGATGTTTCGACTTTAGAAATCAAAAAAATTCTTCAAAATACAATTGAGGAAGAAGATAAGAGAAAACCGCTTCCAGACGATCAATTGGCTGAAATCTTAAAAGAAAAAGGTTATCCAATTGCTAGAAGAACAATTGCTAAATACCGTGAACAACTTGATATTCCGGTAGCGAGAATGAGAAAGAAAATTTAATTTTCACAAATAAAAAACCCGACAAATTCAAAATCTGTCGGGTTTCTTTTTGCTTTTAATCTTATTTGTATTGATCTGGCTGAATCTTCACATCAAATAAAAATGCTTTCTTTTTATCGCTATAATGATAAATCAAATCATAATCGTTATCTCTAAAAACTTTTAAGCCAGGATTTGCTTTTGCTGTACTGATAAGACTTTTTTCAATTTCTTCTTTTATCACATTTACCTCAGCAGTTTCTTTTGCAACATTCAATAATGTCAAATTATACTGAACTACTCTTCCTTCTGGAAGACTCACGCTATCTAAACGCATTCCCTCTTGAATATTTAACGGGCAACTTTTATTATATTTTGCAACTAGTTCTTTAACTTCATTATTTACTTCATCAGCATTTTTGTCAAGATAAAACTGAAAATATGCCACTAAAGCAACCGCAATTCCAATCAATATCAACAATAAAATATTCTGTTTTCTCATACTTTGTATTTTTATTAAAAGGCTTTATAAATGGAATTTAAATTTATTTTTCCTGATTTTTTTTCATGGCATTAAAATACGCTGCACGGCTAAGTGGCTCGTATTCTTCGGTTTCACCAAGCATAACCAATTTATCATTGGCTGTTTTTCTAAAACTATAATTGGCTAAGTTTCCAGTTCGCGTGCAAACGGCGTGAACTTTCGTTACATATTCTGCAGTTGCCATAAGTCCTGGCATTGGACCAAACGGATTTCCTTTGAAATCCATGTCCAAACCAGCCACAATTACACGAATTCCTTGATTTGCTAAATCATTGCAAACGGTAATAATTTCATCATCAAAAAACTGAGCTTCGTCAATACCAATTACATCGCAACCTTGAGCTAAAATCAATATGTTAGCTGCCGCAGGAACGGGTGTAGAACGAATTTCGTTGGCATCATGAGACACGACCATTTCGTCATGATAACGGGTATCAATAGCAGGTTTAAAGATTTCGACTCTTTGTTTGGCAAATTGGGCGCGCTTTAATCTACGGATCAGCTCTTCGGTTTTACCCGAAAACATTGATCCACAAATAACTTCAATCCAACCAAATTGTTCTTTGTGATTTACTGTATTTTCGAGAAACATTTTGTATTTTTCTACCTTTAAAAATGAATAGTTTTTATTACTTTGTACTGGCAATAAATTGATGTAAAAATGTGCTGTTTTACATTTTTTCAAAAGTAGAAAATTTTTATCAAACCTTAAATTCGCGAAAGCGTATTAACAGAAATAAAAAATTATCTTTTGAATTTCCTTGATAATAGAGACATTCAGACATCAAATACACTAAAATACCTTATTCACTATAATTTTCAACAGTTATGAAAAAAAAATTGGAAGCTGATTTAATCAGCATTGCGCATCGAATTTTGAAACTTAAAAACAAATCCGATATCAATCAATTGTACCTTGAAACTCAGAAATTATACGAGAAATTAGCAGTATTAAAATTTGTTGAAGAAAATTTCGATTCTGCAAAACCAACCATCGGACAAAGTGATATTGCTTCTGAATTGGAAACCATTTTCGAAAAAGGAGAAGAAATTATTCCTGCAATAATTGAAAATGAAGCTCCAACTCCAGAGAAAGTAATTGCACTTGAAGAATCTTACGAGCCTGAAATTTCAGAAGAAAAACCAGTAGAAATTGTTGAAACTGCTGAACCAATTGTTGAAGTTGCAGAACCAATAATCGAAGAAACTCCTGAACCAATCGCCGCTGAAATTGAAGAAGCGGTTGTTGAAGAAATTATTGAGCCAATTGCTGAAAAGGTAGAAGAAACGGAAAAACCTATTGATGATCTTTCGTTTACAACTGTCAGCGAATTGAAACCAATTCCGGATTTCAAACCTGCTTTTGAATTAGAAGTAGAAGAAATCAAAGATGAAGTTAAAGAAGAACCAAAAGTAGAAACTCCAATAACTTCAGCTCCAACTATCCAATTTGAGGATTTTGGAATTAATTATGCTGATGCGCAGTTTGTAAAAGTAGACAGTTTCGAGGCTGTTCCGCCAGTCCAAACGCCTTCAATCAATGATTTTAAAGAAACTAAAAAAATAGAAACGGCCATTCTTGAAACTCCTGCTCAACCAAAATCGGTTAGTTTGAATGATAAACTAGCAAGAGGTTTTCATATTGATTTGAATGACAGAATTGCTTTTACTAAAAATCTTTTTGGCAACAGCACAGAAGATTATAGCCGTGTTTTAAACCAATTATTAACTTTTGATTCTTATGCAGAAGTAAAAGATTTTATTGAAAACATGGTAAAACCAGATTATAACAACTGGGAAGGAAAAGACGATTATGCAGATCGTTTTATGGGAATTATCGAGAAAAAATTCTTGTAACATTTCATTTTTCACAACTCAAAATTCACATTTTTACGAATAAAAAATATGTCAAAATTATATATCGTTCCAACGCCAATTGGCAATCTTGAAGACATGACTTTTAGAGCCATTCGGGTTTTGAAAGAAGTCGATTTGATTTTGGCGGAAGACACGCGCACAAGCGGAAAATTGTTGAAGCATTTTGAAATTGGCACGCACATGCACAGCCATCACATGCACAACGAACATAAAACAACTGAGAATTTAATTGCTCGTTTGAAAGCTGGCGAAACCATCGCTTTGATTTCAGACGCTGGAACTCCAGCCATTTCTGACCCTGGATTTTTATTGACACGCGCTTGCGTTGAAAATAAAATTGAGGTAGAATGTCTTCCTGGAGCAACGGCTTTTGTTCCTGCTTTGGTAAACAGCGGACTCCCAAATGACAAATTTGTTTTCGAAGGTTTCCTTCCTGATAAAAAAGGACGCCAGACTCGTTTTTTGGCTTTAGCCGAAGAAACCAGAACCATGATTTTATACGTTTCTCCTCATAAATTAGTTAAAACTTTAAGCGAGTTTGTTCAGTATTTTGGAGAAGACAGACAAGTTTGCGTTTCACGCGAATTATCAAAAATGCACGAAGAAAACGTCCGCGGAACAGCGAAAGAAGTTTTAGCCCATTTCGAAAAAACAGCTCCAAGAGGAGAAATCGTCGTGGTTGTTGCTGGAAAAACAATAGAGAAAGAAGCTAAAAAGAGTAAGTATTCAAAAGACGAAGAAGAATAAATAATTATTTCAGCCACAGATTAAAATGATTAACACACATTAATTATAAAGTTCGCCACGAATTACACTAATTCCACTAATTCAATTCGTGTTAATTCGTGTAATTCGTGGCAAAAACAAAAATCATTTTAATCCTTTTAATCAGTGGAAAAAAAACAAACCAACAATATGAGCATTCAAGCCTTTTTAGAAAAAGTAAAACAAACTCCAACTCAAATCACATTTCCTGAAACTATTGCAGTAATTGAAGAAAACTACAACTTTACTCCAACAGCTTTTCAAAACGGAACACAACATAACGCAGCAGGCGAAAATTCTGGTTCTTGCAAATTGTTTTCTTTCGCAAAATTGCAGAATTTAAGTAAAGAAGAAACATTAGCTTGTTTTGGAGCATTTTATTTTGAAGAAGTTTTAGGCGATCCAAACGGAACGAATCACCAGAACATTAGAAATTTCATCAACTTAGGTTGGGACGGAATTCAGTTTGAAGGAAATGCTTTAGAAGCGAAATAATTATATTTAAGATTTTTGATTAACGATTTTTGATTTCAGATCTTAAAATCAAGTACTTTAAGATCATATATAGCAAATCTAAAATCTAAAATCAACACTCTAAAATCTAAAATCAATTATGCGCTGGACATTAAAACCAAAACCTTCTGAAGAAAAAGTCAAACATTTGGCACAAGCTCTAAATGTAGAAGATTTTGTAGCGACACTTTTGATTCAGCGAGGAATTGAAACTTTTGATGAAGCGAAGAATTTCTTCCGTCCATCTTTAGAACATTTACACGATCCGTATTTGATGAAAGATATGGATAAAGCGGTTGCCCGAATTGAAAAGGCCATCGAAAATCAAGAAAACATTTTGGTTTTTGGAGATTATGATGTTGACGGAACGACTGCTGTTTCTTTGGTTTCTTCGTATTTAAAATCGCATTATCCTCACGTTGCCACTTACATTCCGGATCGTTATGACGAAGGTTATGGCATTTCGTATAAAGGAATTGACTACGCAGACGACAACGGAATTTCTTTAATTATTGCTCTCGATTGCGGAATCAAATCGATTGATCATATCGCTTACGCGAAAGCAAAAAACATTGACTTTATTGTTTGCGACCACCACCGTCCTGGAGAATTTCTTCCGGATGCTGTAGCTGTTTTAGATCCGAAAAGAGAAGACTGCTCCTACCCTTACGATGAATTGTGCGGTTGCGGAGTCGGTTTTAAATTAATTCAGGCTTTAGGACAAAATAGAAATGAAACTACTGAAGATTTAATTTCGTATTTGGATTTGGTTGCTACTGCAATTGCTGCTGATATTGTTCCGATTACAGGAGAAAATCGCGTTCTAGCACATTTCGGATTGAAAGTCATTAACAGCGAACCAAGACCTGGAATTAAAGCCTTAACACATCAGGTAAAAAAGAAAGTTCTCGATATTACGGATGTCGTTTTTATTATTTCGCCAAGAATTAATGCTGCGGGAAGAATCAAACATGGCAATCATGCCGTTGAATTATTAACTGAATTCGACTTTGAGCAAGCACAGCAATTTGCTTCAGAAATTGAACAATATAACGCAGACCGAAAAGATTTAGATAAAAAAATCACTAAAGAAGCTTTTCAACAGATTATAGAAAACAAGGAAGAAGAACGTTTTTCGACCGTTGTTTTTCAAGAAGATTGGCACAAAGGCGTAATCGGAATTGTAGCTTCAAGATTGATTGAAACGTATTATCGCCCGACTTTAGTTTTCACTAAAAGCGGCGACAAATATGCTGCCTCTGCCCGATCTGTAAAAGGATTTGATGTTTATAATGCATTAGACGCTTGCGCCAAACATTTGGAACAATTTGGAGGCCACATGTATGCTGCAGGAATGACCTTAAAAGCAGAAAACTATCAGCCTTTCAAAGATGCTTTCGAAAAACAAGTTTCAGAAACGATCTTACCAGAAATGCTTACTCCAGAAATTGAGATCGATGCTGAAATCAATTTCTCTGATATAACACCAAAATTAATTCGAATTTTAAAACAATTCGAACCTTTTGGACCTCAGAACATGACACCTGTTTTTATGACTGAAAATGCGATTGATACAGGTTACGCTAAAACTTTGGGTGCAGAAGAAGAACATTTGAGGCTTTTTGCCAAACAACATAATTCTGACGGAATCGCTGCAATAGGTTTCGGATTAGGAAAAAAATTAAATATTGTAAAAAATCAAAATCCGTTTCAATTGGCGTATTGCATTGCCGAAAATGAATGGAACGGAACTGTTTCAACACAGCTTATGCTGAAAGACATTAGAACAAATGGAAGAAATTAAATCAAGTAAGCCAGATCCGTATCAGGCGCTTCGCTATAAAGAATTCAACATCTTTTTATTATTGCGTTTTGCGATGGTTTTTGCCTGGTCAATGCAGTTTATTGTAATTGAATGGGAAGTTTACAGTTTAACTAAAAATCCGCTTTCTCTAGGAATTATTGGTTTAATGGAAATTATTCCAGCTGTTTCCATGTCTTTATTTGCAGGACATATTGTAGATCGAAGAGAAAAGAAAAGTTTACTGGTGAAATGTATTTTTGGGTTTTCAGTAATTAGTTTTGGACTTTTCTTATTGACTTGGCCAAAAGTAGTTGGAGGTTGGTCGACGCATGTTATTTTGTATTCGATTTATGCTTTAGTATTTTTTGGAGGAATCGTTCGTTCTTTTATGGGACCAACTATTTTCTCGCTTCTGTCACTAATCATTCCTAAAAAAGTATACCCAAATGCAGCAAGTTGGAGTAGTTCGGTTTGGCAAATTGGAGCCGTTATGGGACCTGCGTTGGCTGGTTTTTCTATTAACTGGATTGGCGTTCACTGGTCAATGTGTTTGGTTTTCGGATTCTCCATTCTTTCGTTAATTGCCTTATCGCAAATCAGTCAAAAACCGATTATAAATCCGAAAATGGGCGAATCTATGAAAGATAGTCTTATGGAAGGTTTAACATTTGTCTTTAAAAACAAAATTGTTCTTGGTGCATTATCTCTTGACATGATTGCAGTACTTTTTGGAGGTGCTGTTGCATTATTGCCCGTTTTCGCGCAAGACATTTTGAAAGTGGGATCTGAAGGTTTCGGAATTTTAAGAGCCGCTCCTGCTGTCGGTGCTTTTATCACGATGTTGGTTTCTGCTTACGTGCCTTTGTATGAAAATGCAGGAAAGAAACTTTTAATCGCCATTTTTATTTTCGGATTATCAATCATTTTGTTTGGATTATCAACTTATTTCTGGCTTTCTGTTTTCGCCTTATTTTTAAGCGGATTGGCTGATGGAATTTCCGTAGTAATTCGTCAGACTATTTTGCAACTTAAAACGCCAGATCATATGCGTGGGCGCGTTGGTGCGGTAAACTCTATTTTTGTTGGATCTTCTAACGAATTAGGTGCTTTTGAAAGTGGTGCAACAGCTAAATTAATGGGAGCTGTTACTTCTGTTGTTTTTGGAGGAAGTGTTACGCTTTTAACTGTAATTTTTACTGCTTTAAAATCTCCTACTTTTAGAAATTTAGATCTAAAAAGAGATATGGACGAACATCATAAATTGGAGTAAATAATTAAACCATATAAGTCATATAAGTTTATCAAAGAATTTCAATCTCTATAAATGAAATTATTAGTAACCGTTTTATTTCTAACTATTTCGCTTTTCGCGAAAGGGCAAAACCTTTACATCAAAACCTACGGAAACGAAAAGAATAAAACTATAATTTTCATTCACGGCGGACCAAGCGGCAATGTGACTTTGTTTGAAGGAACAACGGCTCAAAAACTCGCTGATTTAGGTTTTTATGTAATTGCTTACGACCGAAGAGGCGAAGGAAGATCTACAGATCCTGATGCAAAATTTACTTTTGAAGAAGCATTTCAGGATTTAAATTCGATTTATAAAAAATATCATTTAAAGAAAGCTGTTCTTCTTTCACACAGTTTTGGCGGTTTGGTTGCCACACTTTATACCTATAAATATCCGCAAAATGTGAGTGCTTTGGTTTTGGCTGGCGCTTTGTTTTCTCAACAAGAAACATATGATCATATTTTAAATACGTTGAAGAAAAAGTACAACAATGATTCTGAACAATTGAAGAAAATCAGTATTGTAGAAAATCTAAATAAAAATTCTGCTGAATACCGAAAAGGATGTTATGAACTTGCAGGAGAAAATGGCTTTTTTAAAATGCCAAATCCAACTGTCGAATCTAAAAAACTATACGCCGACTACGAAGCTGGAGAATTTTATAAAACGAATATTCGAAATAAAAACGCGCCTTTAGTTTTTTATCAAAATGAAAAACAAAACAATATCGACAGCAGACCTTTTTTAAAGAAAATCAAAGCTGCTGGAGTTCCTATTTATGGAATTTACGGAAAAGAGGATGGCGTTTTTTCATCGGCACAAATCAATTCTATGAAAACGATAACGGGTGAGAAACACTTTGCCTTTCTTGATAATTGTTCACATTATTTATTTGTTGACCAACAGGCAGCCTTTCTTTCAAACTTAAAAAATTGGCTGAAATAAGGATTTTATTTCACTAAAAAAACACAACAGTAAACAGCTAAAAATCAAATTACTAATGATGATTTTTAGCTTTTTTTTATGCTTTTATTAATCAAGTATTAATACAAAGACTCCGTATCTTTGTGGCCTAAAAAAAATGTCATGAAGGACATAGAACAGATATACCGCAACGATTTTGGAATTTCATTTTATTGGAAAGAAGGCAACGAAATTATATCAGATAAAATTCAGTTGCTTTTTAAACAAATGGGATTTTACTTTTCCGTTCAAGAATTAAATGAATTTCACGATTTAATTGAAGACTGCGTTACAGATCACAATGATTATATGCATGGTGTAAAACGTGCCTTCGATAAATTTTTATTAAAAACACCCTATGTTGCTATAGATTTAGAAATATCACCGATGGAATTAAATTCTATAAAAGACTTGGTTGATGGTTCGTTATTTCGACTTAATCTCAATGAATATATTTATGGTTCTGGTTTAAACTAAAATAATGGTTTTACTAAATTGAACTTTTTTTCAAATTTTTAAGATTTTTTTATTTAGAATTAATATAAATAATATTTATATTTGTTGAAATAAAAGGATTACGATGAGAGAAATTGAACAAATATATCATAATAACTTTGGGATAGCTTTTTACTGGAAAGATCACAACACTACAATTTCAGACAAAGTGCAATTGGTTTTTAAGGAAACTGGTTTTTACTTTACAGTTCAGGAATTGAATCATTTTTGTGATTTGATTGAAGATAGCATGATTGAAAACGCTTGTTGTGAAGCATGCGAAATGAAATACTCTTGCCATAAATTTTTATTGAAAACGCCATGCAATTCGATAGATCTGGCTGTAAATATGACCGAACTAAAATCGATTAAGGATTTAGTCGAAGGCTCTTTGTTCAAAATCGAACTAGATGAATATGTTTACGGAGTTGGCATGAATTAAGAAACATTCTAAATTTTTTAACGTCTTTTTTTCATTATTGAAATATATTTTGATTCAATTCAAAAAAAAGTATATTTACAGCAATGAAAAAAGCTGTATTTCTACTAACTCTAACACTTCTGGCAATTCTCTTTGTCAGTTGCAATAACAAATCTGAAGAATATATTGATCCACGCGGAACTGATTATGCGGGATCTGAGAGTTGTATACAATGTCATAAAGTGCAATCTGAAATGGCATTCAAAAGTTCGCACTTTAAAGCAACAGCTCCAGCTATTTTAGGAAACGTTTCTGGCGATTTCGATTCTAAAAATCACACTTTCATTTACGATAAAGACACCAAACTGGTCATGGAAAAAGATGGCGACAGTTTGTATCAAGTTTTATACAAAAACGGAAAAGAAACAGCTCGCTATAAATTTGAAATTGTATTTGGAACCAAGCACGCTCAAACTTCTGTTTACTGGAAAGACAACAACACTTACGAACTTCCAGTTTCATTTTATCATTCTATAAACAATTGGGCAACAAGTCCTGGTTTTCCTGCCGACAAACCATATTTTGACCGTATGGTGGTAAAAGATTGCTATTCTTGCCACAGCTCGAATATTAGTTCTAGAACCGTTAACCAAAATTCTACAGATAGAAATTTTATGTCTATGGAGGTCGAAGACATAATCAATAAAAAAACTATTGTTTACGGAATTGATTGCGAACGCTGCCACGGCCCTGCTAAAAAGCACGTTGATTTTCATTTAAAAAATCCAAACGTAAAAGTTGCCAACAGCATTACTAGCTTTAAAACCTTAAACAGACAACAAAAATTGGATGCCTGCGCTTTATGTCACGCAGGAAACGATGGTATGAAATTAAAATCGCGTTTTGAATTTAAGCCTGGAGATAATTTATCGGAGTTCTTTCGTGAAACGAAAAGCATTACTGATACTGCAAAATTTGATGTTCATGGAAATCAATTTCGTTTAATGGCGCAGAGCAAATGTTTCAACAGTCAAAAAATGGATTGCATTACTTGTCATAATCCGCATGAAAATGCTTCTAAAAACATGGCTTCATACTCTAAAATCTGTATGAGCTGTCATCAAGGTTTAAAACATAATGAAACCACGTTAAAAACGATGCCTGAGAAATTATTGGCCAGCAATTGTGTAGAATGCCATATGCCGAAACAAGCTTCAAATGCTATTAATTTTCAGCTTTCAAATAGCAAGCAATTGTCAAATTATATTTTGAGAACACACAAAATTGGAATTTATCCAAATGCGAAAAAGTAAATTATTTTTCGAATTTCTTCAGTTCAAATTTTTCCCCGTCAAAAACACCATAAGTAAAATAGCCGATCCAATCGCCTAGATTCACATAATTAGAATCTTCGCCAACAGGAATAATCATTGGCAAATGGCGGTGCCCGAAGATGAAATAATTGTAATGTTTGGTTTCGAGTTTTCGCTTGGCGTATAAAACCAGCCATTCGTTTTCTTCTCCTAAAAACTTCACATCTTCATCGCCAGAAATCAATTTATTTTTGACTGATAAATATTGCGCTAAACTCACCCCAACGTCTGGATGCAACCAGCGGAAAAGCCATTTTGAAAACGGATTTGTAAATACCTTTTTCATTCTTTTATAGCCTTTATCGCCAGGACCTTTTCCGTCGCCATGACCAATTAAAAAGGTTTTTCCGTTAAAAGTAAATTCTTTATTATCGTGATAAACCGGAATATTCAATTCGGTTTCAAAATAATCATTCATCCAAAGATCATGATTTCCGACAAAGAAATAAATTGGGATTCCGCTGTCGCGAATTTCAGCCAACTTGCCTAAAATGCGTACAAAACCTTTCGGAACAACCGTTTTATATTCAAACCAGAAATCAAATAAATCTCCAAGCAAAAAAATCGCTTCAGCATCTTCTTTAACCTCATCTAACCAAGCCACAAATTTCTTTTCGCGCGGTAAACTCAATTCAGGAGTTGGCGCACCAAAATGCTGATCTGAAGCAAAATATATTTTTTTCATGGAGAATTTTAGATTTTTAGACTACTTAGAAAATTAAATTCTAAGCAAAAGGACTTTTGACTTAATTAAAGATTATCAGAAGCGTACCATTCTGCAAAAGAAGATTCTGTTTCCTGAAGTTTTAATGAGAAAAGAGAAATTCCTTCTGGAAGTCTTCCTACAATTCTTTCAGCAAAATCTACCACCATATTTTCGCTTGTTGGCTGATAATCTACTAAAATTACATGATGTCCGCGGTTTTTCAATTCTGCAGCCAATTCAATATGTGGAGTTGTCTGATTGAAAACAGTTGCATGATCAAATTGATCGACGATTTCTTCTTTTACAATTTTCTTTAAATCAGAAAAGTCAATTACCATTCCGAACTTTACATTCGATCGATCTGTAATTGGCGAACCAATAACCGTTACCGATAATTTATAACTGTGTCCGTGAACGTTCTTGCATTTTCCGTCGTAACCGTACAAAGCGTGCCCAGTTTCGAAGCTAAATTGTTTTGTAATTCTGATATTACTCATCGATTTTTAATTTTAAGCTTGCAAATTTACAAATTAATAACCGTTTTTGTCTCTTTTTTTAGCTCTGTTATACATCCACAAAGCAATTCCGCCCAAAATTAGGAACGGAATAAAAGATCCGATGACAACGCCAATTTGATAACCGCTATCTGGAGCATCTTTAATTTTCTCTGTAATGTCTACTTTTTGGAGTAACGAAATAATAGTCATGTTTAATAATTTATATAGTGACAAATTGATTTTAAAATATTTTTCAAAACTATGTTACTATTTGTCTAAAATCAATGACTTATATCATACCTATTTTTTAAACTGAAGCAAAGCATTTCTGCTGAAATCAGACAAAACCAATTTTCCTGTAATTGCTGCACGTTCAAAAAGAAGCGATTCCCAAGTTTCAGTTCCTTCCCAAATAATCTTTTTCATTTCATGTAAAGCTTCAGGATTGTACGAACTTAATTTTAAAGCAAAACTTTCTACCTCAACATCTAAATTTTCAGCTTCGCATAAAACAGAAAATAATCCTTTTTGAAAAGCCCAATCTGCCGATTTCCATTCGTGCGCTGCCAATGTCATTTGTGTCATTGCCGTTTTTCCGATTTTTCTCGAAACTGCTGGTTCAATTACAAATGGCCCAATTCCGATTGCCAATTCTGATAGTTTGATATCGCTTTGCGGAGTTGCAAAAACATAATCGCAAGCCGAAATAATTCCGACCCCGCCACCAACTGCTTTTCCTTGCACGCGACCAATTATGATTTTATTGCAATTTCGCATTGCATTCAATAAATGAGCAAAACCAGAAAAGAATTCAACTCCTTGTTCTTCATTTTCAACTTTCAAAAGTTCGTCAAAAGAAGCTCCTGAGCAAAATGTTTTAGCGCCTTCGCTTTTCAAAATAATTACCGATACACTTTCATTTCGGCTCAAAGAATTTATTTCTGAAGTAAGACGATCTAATAATTCACGCGGAAAAGAATTACTCGCTGGATGCCCAAATTGTACCGTTGCAATCGTATTTTGAAAGGAAGTTTCTAGACTTCCGTTTGCGTTTTCTAAACTCATAAAAATTAGATTTAAGGTAAAGTTACGCTTTTGATAAATATTTATCCCGAAAGTCTGCCAAATTTGTTTTTTGAAGATTATTTGACTTTATTTGTTAATGCTTTGGGGGATTAGCTCATTTGGCTAGAGCGCTACGCTGGCAGCGTAGAGGCGATCGGTTCGAATCCGATATTCTCCACAAAAAATACCGTATTACGAAATTGTAATACGGTATTTTATTTTTGACTTAATTTTTCAGAGTACATCTATTTATGACAACGGAAGAAAACAGAGAAGACATTAATAGTTTCCTAAATATACTTCAGGCAACCTTTCTTACTGTTTGTTCACTAACGGTTTATTTTTTGATTACAACTTCAAAAAATCATCCTATAACTTTTAGTCTTATCTTCAATGCTTTTGTAATCGGAGCATTATTTTTCTTTTCAATCGCAAACTTTATATTCTCAGCAATTTTTCAGTATATAAACAAACGCTTTCCCACATTGCTTTATATCGTTCTTTTCTTCTTTTGCTTATGGGCGCTGATTTTTGTTTTATCCTATTCTGCTGAAAGAAAATATGATAATCAAATTCCTGATATTATGGATGGCGTTTCTGAATCTATAACGCTTTTTCTAATCAAAATTAGTTTCATTTCTATAATTTCTAATTTTGTAGTAATCCTAAAAAATTGGTACTTCACAAAAAGAGAAAATTCATTTACCGATTCAGAATTTTAATTTCTAAACTTCGTTTTATAAAACAATATATTATTTCTCATTTGCTGCATCATCAGCATCAACATCCGTTTTCTCTGCTTTTTTGAAATCGTTGTTTAGCAAATTTTCTAATTTCTTTTTTTCGCGCAGATTTTTTCTGATTGTCAGCACAACCAAAACAAGAACCAAAATCGCGACAACTCCAATTATATTCCAATTAATATCCATAGCTTAAATTTTGATTAAAAATAAAAATTTAAAGTATTTATCATATTATCAAAAGGTTAAGCATTATTTTTTCAAGCCAAATCTAGTTTTTTTCAGAGATAAAACTTTTGAAAGATATTTCTTTAATAAAGGTTTTATATTTTTGTAGGAATCAGATCCAAGCCAAATCAAATTCTCTGCAATAAAAATTCATGAAACGATTCATTCCTATTCTAGTTTTTGTAATTCTAAATTCATTTGTCATTTCAGCGCAAAATTCTGGAGTTTCAAATCAAAATAAAGAAAAGTTGAATTTAGAAATCATGAGAACAGATAAAGTTTTTAAAGGAAATATCAATTTAAAAACGCAAAAAGAGATTGATGCTTTCGGAAAAAACAATTACAGCTACATCAATGGAAATTTAAGCATTGGCGATACGTTGTCGTTAGATTTATCAGAAGAAATTCAGAACTTGAATGCGCTTTCAAGTATTAAGAAAATCAATGGAGAACTTTTAATACTCAAACTTAAAAATCTTCAGTCTATTGAAGGCTTAATGAATCTTGAAAAAGTAAACGGAAATTTTACTATTTCAGGATGTGATTTAAAGCAAATTGACGGTTTTAATAAATTAATTTCTGTCAATGGCGATATCACTTTTGGAAACAACAGCGGAAAATACAGCCAAAGCCCTTTAGTTCGAATTGCCGGTTTTAATAATCTTATTAAAGCCGAAAAAATATTTTTCATTGGAAATTCAGGTCTTAAAACCATCGACGGATTCAATCAGATTAAAGAAATTCAAACGGTTATGATTATGAATAGCGATATCACAACCTTAAATTGTTTTAAAAATCTTCAGACTGTAAATGAAAATTTCAGCGTTGAATATTCTGAAGCATTGACTTCTATAACTTTAGAAAAATTAGAAACTGTAAATGGATATTTTGCTTTAAATGAAAACAAAATCATCAACGGAAATATATCTTTTCCGAATTTAAAAAAAATGAAAATACTGTATTTCTTTTCAAATAAAAACTTTGAAAACTACTGCATTTTCAAGAACCTTCTTAAAGAAAACAAGATTGAAGAAATCAATCTTCAAAGCAACAAATCAAATCCGTCAAAAGAAGAGATTTTCAATAACTGCAACTAAATGAATACTGTTTTACTTCGCTTTTTAAAAAACCTCCTAATAATACCTATACTAATTTACATTTCTACCTTGATAGAAATCTATTGGTCTATGGGAAGTTTTTCTGATAAATTATCAGCTGGAGATCCAGATAGTTCCTTTTCTGAGGATGCTTATATAATTGCTACGCTTACGACTATTGTTCTAACGATTCTTTTTCTGGCGTTTACTTTTATAAAAAAAACATATCTGAAAATAACACTCGAATTAGTATTCTTAATTCTCGTTTGGTTTTTCTGGAACCACAGCATTTTTGTAGATCGTGAATCAGCATGGAGCACTTATCTTTTTAGAGAAGAAATATTGTACGTGCTTTCATTGGCTTTCTTTCCTATTCTAGTTTTATCCATCGCGACAATATTTGGTATAAATTATATTTCAAAGAAAATATGAGTCAAAACAAAAGAATAACGCTAAGATTATATCTGATTATCAGCCTGATTTTTGGCTTAAACTGTTTCTTTTATTATTTCAAAGAAATAAGTCTGAGAGGCTATTACAGTGATGTCACTTTATTTTGGCTGTGGCTTTTTATGAGCTTCGTAATAATTGTCGTTTTTTGGAAAAAAATCATGGCCAAACTTCTTTTGTTAGCTTTGCTATTGACTTTAGTATTTAGCATTATCCCAATGATGATTCCTTTTTATGCCATATTGCTTTCGACTACGCCGCTGGGATTAATGGCAAATAAAAATCTCAATGAAAAATATCGAGCGCAAATCGTAGAATACAGTGCTATGACTCCGCCTTGGCTTGAAGTAATGGAAAAGAATGGCTTGATAGAAAAAAGAATCTTCAAATGCACCGATTCACAAATTATGAGCGATAATTTCGATATTAAAATCAGAACGGCGAAAGATATCATTTTTAAAAGTGAAACCGACAGTACGCTCACGCTTACACTTTTTTATGGAGGTCCAAACAAAACTCTTACATTCAATAAAAAGACGGGAAAAATTATAGATCAAAATCCCAATCTAAGCAAACTAAATAAAAACCAAAATTATGGAAGAAATTAAAAACCGTCTTTCAGCATGCGAACTTGAATATGATGAAATCCAGGAATCGGTTCCGGCATCTGATGAAACCATAAAATCTTTGGCTGATTATTTTTCGCAACCAATTCCAGAAGAATTAATCACTTTTTATAAAACTGTTGGCGGGATCGAATCGGATGAAATCTTCCGTATTTTTTCTCCAGAAAATTTCCTTAATCAAATTCAGGAACGAGAAAATTTTGAGCATAAATCAACTGGAATTATCGATATGATTATTGCATTTTGGGGAAATGACAGACCCGAATTTCAGGAATTTGAATTGCTTTCTGAAGAGGAAACCGAAAAAATCAACAAAGCCTTCCCATGCATTGGTTGGATCATGGCCGAAGAAGACAATTATGAAAGCGGCGAATATGTTATTTTCGATAAAAATGGAAATTTCATGAATTTGTATTCTCATCAGGATAATCTTGAAAAAACTAAAAATCAACTACTTAAACTTTTAGGAACTGGTCTTCCTGAAAGATCTCTTGAAAATGTACTCGAAGAACTTTTTGAAAGAGCCGAAGGAAATTTAAGCCGCTGGGATTAAAGTGATATAAAAAAAGCATCTAACAAAAAATAGCTTGTAATAAGAATAACTTTTAACAAAACCCTAAAATCATGTCTGAATTAAGCTCATTATACTGCAAAGTCAAGATAACAAAACCTCAACTCGAAAAATTTCTAAGCAGTCCACTCGAAGAACCACAACTCAATGAAAATTGGTTAAATTTTTGGGAAAGTCGACAGATGTATTCCAAATCAGTTTTAACGCAGGAACTGTTACGCAGCTATAGCGACAACAATAATCAAGAGGTTATTGACGGTTGGATTGAATATCGCGAAGCAATGGCTTTTTCTGATTATGATGAAACAGCGGAAGAATGGCAGTGGGGAATGATGTTTTTTAGCGAAAATTTTGTTGAAATGATTCCGATGTTTGCCTTTATCATTAGCATGGAAAAATACGTTAGTGAAAGTGCTGAAAACAGTGCAATTGTCTTTCCTTTCTTTTGGGGAGATAGTGATGTTTCTGCTTTTATTTCTTTCGAAAAGGGAAAAGCAATACTAAGTCCGAAAGTGCAGACTTTAAATGATGTCGATTCAAATTTTGTAGAACAAACCAAAGAGTATTTAAACAATAAATGGGAAGAAATGGCTAAAGACATGGAAATGGATTAATTGCCTACAGCTTTAGCTTTAGATTGAAAATTTCATGAATAATAGGCTTTAGCAAAAAATATTTTGGCTAAAGCCTATTTCATATAATTCAAAAACCTCCAGCTGAAGCTGGAGGTAATTCAAAAATATCTTATTAGACGTACTATTCAAGCAAAAGTAAAGTTCTATTTATCAATTCATTTTTATACTTCAAGACATCATCAACACTGCTCAACAAATATTCATTGTTTTCAATTACTATTTTCAATTTTGTATCAGTAAAGACCAATTTACATATCACCTTTTTTAAATTGTCATCGACACTTATATTAAAAAAACTTTTGAAATCTTTAAAGAAAATCCTTTGACTTGGAATTTTCTTATTTTGTATTAATAAAGTTCTAATGGTATGATAAGCTTGAATTTCTGTTTCCGTAGTTATAATTCCTCCCGTATTTGAATTCGATTCTGAAAGTACTTTTTTATCATATAAAGATTTTAAGAGTGCAGAATTAATCATCGTAATCATCTTGCCTTGTGTTTCTTCATTAAATTTTACTTTGAAATTCATATTCCGATGAATGATTTTTAATAAGTCTTTCGATGGTGCGATAAATTCTTTTAGCAAACCAGTTTCGAAATCTTCTGCAAAAACGCAATCTTGAGCAGTCTTGATAATTTCAGTAATAACTACATATCTTTTATCAAATTTGATTAAGGTTTCTAAATCTTTATCTGAGTAATTAATCAGATTAAATACAAAAAAAGGTTTTGAATCAATGACGTTTGGCAATAATATGTCTGAATAAAATCGGTACTCTATTCCATTCGTTAATACTGCAATTCTGGAACTCTTAGTATTATTAAAGTATCCATTAAGCTGCCCAGCTTCCTTATCACTAAGTTTGCTGTTATATTTTTTTGCTTCAATTAAAATGGTTTCTTTCTTATTGAGTAGAATTGCGTAATCAATTTTTTGGCTTACTCTTTCTCCAAAATCTGCATTAAATTCTGGAATAAGATCATTAGAAATATAATTTAAAAGATGAAAAAATGGTTCAATCAAAAATTTACGGGTTTGAGCTTCATTTGTACAAAGCTCAATTGCATCATTAATTTTAAAACTTTCAAGTGTTTTTTTTAGCTGATTAATGGATTGTTTTGGGATGTTTGTGGTCATTTTGGGTTAATGGTTAGTTAGACAAACAGTAAAATCAGAACTAAACTAATAAAAATAAATCAATTACTAAGATTTTAAAAATCATTAGCTTACACAAACAAATATCAAAATTTAATTACAATAAATTTTACGGAAAACCGTATTCATTTATTGTCCTTCAAAAATCAAACTTCTTCTCTAATATATTTAAAATAATACTTCAAAAAGTATATTGGAAAAAAAGCTAATGCAACAGGGACACTCATTCCCCAAAAAGTATCATCAAAATCTACTATCATTTTTGCTATCATCATTAAAAAAACAAAGGCAAGAACTGGAAATATCCAGTAGGTTCTTTTTTCATTTTCTTCATCAAAATAAATGAAGATAGAAGAGATGAAAACAAAAATATAGAGAATTAGATTAAGCATAAGCACCAGAATTTCTCCTTTATCAAAATAATTTCTATAATGATAATACGTAAAGAATACCAATAAAAAGAATCCTGCTATTAAATCTGAAATCAAAAATGTTCCCCATTTAACGCTGACATAAACAAAAATGGTCAGGAAAACGAAAAAGACAAAATATCCAATCATAATGATTCAAATTTTCATTCAAAAAAGATTATTTAAGCAAAAATCCCATTCTTATCGAACCATAAAAATATCCTGAATTGGTATTAATTTTCGGATCATTCAATTCTCTTCCTCGGTAAAGGAAAGAATAAGACATATTGAAATTATTGTGGCGATATTTTAAACCTGCTTCGGCATTGAAACGAAGCGGTTCTAAATCAAAAGTAACCGGACTTGTGTCATTAAACATGCTTCCTTCAATAGTCGCATCATAAAATTGATAATTGACGCTTGGCGCCGCGTAGAAATAAAATTCTCTGATATTCGGCTGCGCTTCTGCGCTTATCGAAGCATCATGAATGTTAGAATCGTAAATCGGAATTAGTTTTTTAAATCCGAATCGAGCCATAAACCCTGTAGAAACTCCCGAGAAAATAGTTCCCAAATTCCCTTCTGACTGCCAATGAAAATCGACAAAATCATTGTGTTTTGAAGGAAACAGTTTTTCAGAATAAATAGCATGCGCTTGAATTCCTAAAGCATTATGAATCTGATTTTCCCAGCCATACACTTTTTTGTAGCCAATCATGTTATGAAATCCTTTTTGCAGTTCTTCGCCAAACGCATTCGGACCAAGAAATCCAACTTGAAAATCAGTCTTCAAAACCGACTCGCTTTGATAGAAGAAGTTCTTCCCTACTTCAGCAAAAAGATAACCTGCAAAAGGGCGGTCGTTTATCGTAACCGCTTCTTTGTTTATAAATCTCGGATTATAAAGATATTGCCCAATTCTAAATTCGGTAATTTCTTTCTTGATTTTTGGGTTTTCGTTCTTCGATAAATATCGAAAAAAAAGTTCCAAACCATTCGTATAATACATATCGTACTTAGACGAAGTGTACAAATCGTTATCCGATATAAAACCTATTTCTTTAGTTCTTCCTTGTCCAAAACTTAATGTTACAGTCAAAATCAGAAAAGCAAAAAGTGCTTTTTTACTTCTTCTTCTCCTCTTTTCCATCATAATTAATTTTTCCAACATAACGCATTTCACGAACAATTCTTTCTTTTCTTCTATTAATATAACTTGACGAACCTGTGGCTTTAAATTTTCTTGGGTTTGGCAATATCGCCGCAATTCCTGCTGCCTGCATTGGCGTTAAACTCGAAGCGTCTCTTCGATACCAATGTTCTGTTGCTGCATAAGCGCCATAAACTCCATCACCCATTTCGATACTGTTCAAATAAACTTCCATGATTCGCTGTTTGCCCCAGATAATTTCAATTAAAACTGTAAAGTAAGCTTCAAGGCCTTTTCGGAAATAACTTTTCCCTTGCCATAAAAAGACATTTTTAGCGGTTTGCTGCGAAATGGTACTTCCACCTCGAATTCGGCGTCCGCGTTCATTGCTTTTATATGCTTTTTGAAGTGCTTTAAAATCGAATCCATTATGAGTTAAGAAAGTTCCATCTTCACTTGCAATAACTGCTTTTTGTAAATTCATTGAAATTTTCTCAATAGGTTCCCAATCGTGGTCAAAATAAACTTCTTTACCGTCCATTTTATTTTCGATAGCACGAATGAGCATTAAAGGTGTAAATGGCACGGGAACATATTTAAAGAAGATAACTGACCCAATTGAAAGGCCAAAAAACCATAAGGCCGCTTTGATAAAAAACCATTTTATTTTTTCTCCTAAAGAACGCTTCGATTTTTTGGGAGCCGTTTTCGGTTTGGGTTTATTTGCAGTAGTTTTTGGTGCCGGTTTTTTTGTTACTTTCATTCTATTAAGTCTGCTAATTCTGTTCCTATTAAACTGCCTATCGCCACTCCCATTCCGCCCAAACGCACTCCACAGAACACGTTTTCAGAAAGTTGGGTTACAACAGGATTCTTACTATTTCCAATTCCCATGATACCGCTCCATCGGTGCGCAATCTGAAAATCCTGATTTGGTAAAATTACATTTTTCAATAAATCTTCCAATCTATTTTGAATAATTTTCGTCTCTCCAAATTCGGTTGTTGTTTCTCCCTCAAAATCAAGGTTTCGGCCGCCGCCCAATAAAATTCGATCATTAATATTTCTGAAATAATAATAACCTCTATCTAAATGAAACGTTCCTTTGATGTCTAAATTGCGAATAGGCTCTGTAATAAGCACTTGCGCTCTTGCTGGTTTTACAGCTCCTTTTGTTAATTCGCTCGCAAAACCGTTGGTTGCAAAAAGTAGTTTTTGGGTTTTAAAACTAAAATCATTCAATACAACTTCAACATGATTTCCAGCTTCTACATATGATTTTACGGTTTGCTGATTTAAGATTAAAATATCTGCTGAAACCGCTTGCTTCAATAATTCCTGCATCATGTTTCCTGTATCAATTTGCCCTTCAAAAGGATTAAAAATTAAATACTCCTGAATATTTTCAAATCTGAATCGGTCTAGTTCTTTCGAAAAAACATCAGCTTTAAAAAGCGGTTTTAGAACTTCATTGATAAACGGAATTTTAGAAATGCATTCGTTAAACCCGAATTCATCTTCTTTCAAAAATAATTCATATCCGCCGTGAGGCTTAAAGTCAATGGCTTGATCTCCCAATCTTTTTCGAAGCAGTTGAAGTCCTTTCCAACGTTTTTCGATCAATGCTACAACATCATCTTCTGAATGTGTTTTTAAGTCATCCATTATTTCAGACAAACTTCCGAAACAGGCAAAACCAGCATTTTTGGTACTTGCTCCTTGTGGCAACATTCCACGTTCTAAAACCAGAATTTTAGCAGCAGGAAATCTTTCGCGCAAGCGTAATGCGGTATGCAAACCTACAATTCCGCTTCCTACAATAGTATAATCGATATTTGCGAACCAGTTTTTTAGTTCCCAGTAGCTTAGTTCCATTTTTTAGAGTTTTGATAAAAATAATGATTTTTTGATAGCCACGACTCGAGCGACAGCGAATAGGCGAAGCAATTCACGAATTTTTATTCTCAAAGATTATCAAAAAATAATTCGTGAATTCGTGGCGGAAAACCTTTACCCTAACTTTAACAATTTTTAGGATTTGGAATTTAACAATTTGGGGTTTAAAAGTTGTATTTTTAGCGCACAAAAAAATAGATTAAATAGATTATGAAAAAAGTATTATTAACAACCTTAATAATGATGAGTTTAAACGCTATCGGGCAGAATGTTATTTCGCCAGAATTGTTATGGAAATTAGGACGAGTAACTCCACTTGGAATTTCTAAAGATGCAAAAAATATAGTTTTTAAGGTTTCTACGCCTTCAGTTGAAGAAAACAAATCAAGTTCTAAAATTTATACCATTCCTGTAAATGGCGGAAATGCAGTTGAAATTAAAGACACGAAAGAGATTCTGGCTGATAAAAACATTTCGCCTGACGGAAAATTTGTCGTTTATAATGACGAAGTAAAACTGGAAAGTGTTTTAGGAAAAGATTTTTACCCAAGCCTTGGCAAATCTGATGCTCAAATTTATGATGGATTAGATTATCGTCATTGGGATACTTGGAACGAAGGGAAATTTAACCATGTTTTTTATAAACCAACAGGTCCGTTTTCTAAAGAAGACAAACCATT
>Ga0190282_1067_pt1 | contig 33496 bp, 31 predicted proteins | sample ZER3_100Endo_I3_FD_131024 | JGI IMG/M metagenome (GOLD analysis project Ga0190282, IMG submission 131024) | Enriched cells of freshwater protists from Biology Centre CAS, Ceske Budejovice, Czech Republic - ZER3_100Endo_I3 | ecosystem: Environmental > Aquatic > Freshwater > Unclassified ...
AGTCACCTGTTCATTCCTGGCCAATTGCCCGCCACATCGAATTTTTTTAAGACTCTTGTAATTTTCCTGCCTATCTTTTGACTCATTGTGTATATGAAAGTATTTAAACAGGAAATTTCGAACGTGAACATAAATCAACGCTAACCGGATAGCTATGGAAGAACAAATATTCCTGATGAACATCCGCGAGCACAATGGGATTATTATAAAGATTGTGAATCTGTATGCAGACGATCCTGAAGACCGGAAAGACCTTTATCAGGAGATTATTTATCAATGCTGGAAGGCGTCTGCGGGATTCAGAATGGAAGCTAAATTCTCTACATGGCTCTACAAGATCAGCTTAAATGTGTCGCTTACCTTTCTTCATAAGAAAAAGAAGCATATAGAAGCAGGTGAAGCCATAACCATTGCCGAATATGAATCGCCAATGGAGCTTTCCGAAAACGCGGAGCGGTTATATGCTGCCATTAAGGCCCTGAATGAAATTGAGCGTGGATTGATTATGCTTCACCTGGAAGGCTATGATAACGACACCATCAGCGATATCATGGGTATAACAAAGAATAATACCGGTGTGAGACTGCATCGGATCAAACAGAAACTAACTGACATCTTAACGAAATAAGAATATGGACTTGCAACAAGAATGGAATAATATGACCAGCGAATTGTCGAATCAAAACCGATCATTCACTCCTGATAAAATTGAGATTCAGAAGTCGTCAAAAAATGCTTATATGAACTTGCTCAAGCTATTCAGAGCAAAGATGACCTGGATAATGGCTTTGTCCCTGCCGATGTTAGTAGGAGCGATTTTCACGGTGGGTCTGCTAAAGTATCTCCTGTTGGCTATGTTTATTTGCTATCAGTTGCTTAGGATAGTGATGAGCAGAAAGATTAATCAGCTACCCAATCATATTGATTACACTTCGGTAACTAAAGATTTTATTGCGGCTCAGTTGGACTCGATGCGGGCTTTGTTGTATCAGGAAAAAATATGGGGTTATTTATTTGGTCCTTTAGCGGCGCCCTTTGGCTATATGTGTCTTAAAGCCTACCAGTACAAAACCTTCGATCAGATTATTGCCAGAGAGCCGAAAATGCTATACGTTATGCTTGGGTTAGCGCTGTTTGTATTTCCTGTTAATTATTTTGCTGGCAAAGCCACTAAGAAGGCATTTGGCAACGATATAGATAAGCTTGCAGGGCATTTAAAGGCGCTCGAAGGAAATTGAGGGTAAGGATGCCACAATTCCTTCAAAGAGATCTAAGTTGTAGATATAAACTATTATCTTAATATTTGAATAACCAAATGCCGCTCTTATGTCCGAAGACTCTTTTACTTTTATTGACCATAAAAGAACAGCGTACTGCCCGATCTGTTGCATGATCATTTTGAGCATCTTAATAAATAGATGACCATGGAAATGCAAAACACTAACAGAATCACTATTCAATTGCTATGGCTGACCGCCTTTGCAGGAGTTCTGATAAGCATTTTTCGTTTCATCATAGACGAAGCAGAACTGATTACACTGGAAACCTATAAGTTTTTTTTCGTTACGTCGCTCTTTTCTGCACTATTTTTAAGCATCCTGATTCTGAAATATTACTGGCATAAGAAGTACCGGATCACGTTTGTGACGGCGACTCTCTTTGCCATTTCATCAGTCATCCACTCGGAAAGCCTATACGGCCTCATCTCCACATTGCGGCAACCGCCATTGTATATTCCAACATTGATAGCTCTGATCAGCACCCAATTCATCTACAGTATTAGCCTGATCATTAACCCTACAGGGAAACAGTTATGGCTTCGGTTAGCTGGTATCTTTCAAATCATCATTATTATTCCTGGAGCCGTGATGGTTTATTGGGTGTTCAGGGATCCGTCTGCTCAAACTTATCAGACCATCACGAAAATTCATCCATGGCTTTCTTTAGCTTCCAGTTTGACCCCGCTGCTCTTCATTCAGAATTTTAGAACCGAGGCCCTGCAGATCAAAACAGAACCGAAATTCGGTATTTGGCAGACGGTGGCATCGATGCTTATTATAATAAGCGCAGGTGCGATGGTGAAATTGAGTTTAAATACCTATTCAGCTGCTTATTGGACCGGCCGTGACTTCAGGGAAACCATTACATTGAGTAAAACCTTAGAAGCCCGTAGCTATATAAGCCCCCGGGGAGATACCCTCTATTATGGGTTGTTAAAGCCACTTAATTACGATAGCACAAAAAAATATCCCCTGCTGATCAATTTATCACAGGGCGCCCAGCCGGGAAAAAGCGGTGGTAAAAGGAGGGATATGGGCGGTGCGGCTGCTGCAAAGTTGTTTCTCACCGATACTTTCCGGAAAAAATATCCTGCTTTTATTTTTGTGCCAAGCTGCCCTGTCGGCTCCAGTTGGGGAGGGCATCCGGCCTGGGGATCTTCAGAGGCTTTGCTTTATGAAGCGATTGAAGCTCTGGATAATAATGAACCTGGCATAGACGTTAAAAGGCGCTACGTGACCGGCATATCCATTGCCGGGTACGGCACTTGGAATGTCATCTCTGCCCGACCCGACCTTTTTGCGGCTGCAATGCCATTGTGTGGTGGTGGAAATCCTAAACTGGCGTCAAAGATGGTCAATGTAGCCGTATGGGCTTTTCATGGGGAGAAAGATATTAATGTACCCGTAAACGGTTCCAGGGAGACGATCCGGGCAATAAAAAAGGCAGGTGGCCATCCGAAATATACCGAGTTTGCTGGTGAAGGTCATAACATATGGGGCCAGACTATAAGTACCCCTGGAGTTTGGGATTGGCTTTTTGCGCAAAGGCAGAAGTAATTGTTTGATTGTGATTCATGTGGCTCAACTTCTGAGGGCTCTTTTATTGAGCAATCTTTTGCATAACTTAGGTTTTGGCATGAAACCGCCATCACTTAATGTACAAGCAAAAAATAGCGATAACTATAAATTCCGATTTTGATAAAGAAAAACTACATGATGAGTTCATTATTTTAATGAGCAGTCTTTGTAGAACAGGCCAAATTATGGGTGGAATTGAATCTCCTTATGTCGCAGGAAATGAAATGATTTGTTATCAAACCACATTGGAAAGAAATTCATTGGATTCCAAATACAATAATGAAAAGGTAGATCTTAAAATCAAAAATTTAGAACAAGGGTGTAATTCTAAATTGAAGATAGAATTTGTTGGGGAGCATATCCCATTTTACAAAGATGTTTGTAAATGCGGGCAGCCTGATTCTTATTTACTGTTTACTACTTATGTGAATGAAAGTTCCCTCTTTGATTGTGGTACATGCGGACATCCGGTTCCTGTTTATAAGATAAAAGGCTTGACCGATGACGATAGATATGATATCTATTCCTGGGAAAGCGCATATGTCTCCTGTGATAATTTAAATATGGGGTGTAACGTTGGGGAGAAATGGGCCATGAAGCAAATGTCTGATTCTACATCTCAACTTTCGGAATTGGGTAGAGGCATTTGCAACAGAATAACTGAAGTGACGGGGGCACCGGCATATTATTTTCTCCTTAACTATCGGGCTATTTCAATTGCAAAGGATAAATTAAGGAAATGTCCTTCATGTAAAGGAGACTGGTTGTTGAGCGAAAAGTGGTTGGGGTTTTATGATTTCAAATGCGACAGGTGTAAGTTAGTTAGTACATTAACTGAAAAGAGTATCTGATATTCTATTAATTTTCATGTAAGGATATCACTTCATCGTCGTACTGAGTTTCCTTTCAGAGGTTAACGTCACAATTCTCCAATTTTTACTAGATTCAAAAGAGTATCACTAACTCAAGAGTAGTTAATACTCAAATCAATTAAGACCAATTGTTTATATTTAAGGAATAGGATACTGTATGATGAGGAATTTGATCTCAAAAGTCCAATATAAAAGAAGCGAAAAAGGTGAGTTTCATGAAGTCGAAGAACGCAATCTGGACGATACCATCTCGTTAATTCTAAATTATCCCTGGGAGACAGAGCGTAACTTAGCTTCAGTAGAACTTACCTGCCCATCAATAACCATTGAGCATTCTAATGGCACTTATCTGAAGTTGGGGCCCTATTTCTCAGGCAAGTTTTCACTCTTTTATCTGGACACCAATGGAAGAGTTTATTTTAAAGTTGCCAATACAATTGAGGATGCCTGTGTCTTGATAAAAACGTATTTCGGGCAAAATGGAAAGCTTCAGGGATTTGAGAAGTACGGTTTTATCATCAACCCGTTTGCTCACTTTAGAACCAAACCTTTTGAATATACCATTAGCATAAAAACGGCAATCACTTTTTTCCAATTCCCAATCATCATGGCGCCAGTTATTTTGCTCATGTACTGGCTAAAATATCTTGAACATCCACAGAGTTTTAATTCAAATGGTGCTGTTGTGGGCATGGTGTTGTTTTTTCTCCTCTTTTCGAGCCCATTGATTTATTTCTTTTTCAATTACTTATCGGTCGATAAAAACCATTACATCAAGATTTCAAAAGGGCATGATGAATTCGTTTTCGGTACGGCTGAGGATAAAAGGGTATACAATAAGCAAGATATAGCTGAGATTAATGTGTATGGGGTACGTAATAGCCGAAGCCTCTGGAGCGAATGTGAAGTATTTGATATAGTCTTTAAAAATGGCGAGCATATTCAATTTACCAGTCTTCTGCTCTCTGGCAATAAATTTTTAAAAAAGTTTCCCGATCATCAGATCATGGATAATAAAAAATTCTTTCCAACTGTTAAAAGTATATAAGTTCTTATGGGAATTATTAAAAGGGCTGTAGATTAATGTCTGCAGCCTCTCTTGTTAATGACAAGCATTTTATATGAATTTGATATATCTTTAAGGTTAACATTTCATGGACAAAAGGAAACAAACATTTGATCAAGCCGAATTGGAACTTTTAAAAGAAGGGTCTAAAACGAAGCTATAAAGAACGTTTTGAAATGGCTACGCGTTTGTATAAAATACAACAGACCATGAGTAAGGCCTCCATATCACATAAACCATTTATCAGTAAATAAATTGTGGAGATCTTTGAAGAGATACTAAATTTTTGTCTATCCATATGAACCGGATAAAAGACTCTCTAATTAGAGTTTCAGGCACTTTTTAATCCATCTTAAGCACTCCTCTGGGTCGACTAAGCTCCAGGAATGCGGGTGTCTTGTTCCGTCAAAACGATAGCCTTTTCCGAGAGCATTAATATATTCTGCGTCTTTGTTCCCCTGCAAATTTAATTCAATGATTATAGCTGTTTGATCCGGTGCATTCATGTCATATAAATCCCGCATCCTGTTTTTCATCGCCCAATCAACATCCGGATCAGAATAAATACGTAAAGGTACGGTCTTTAAAAATCTGGCATTACCACCATCTTTTTCCGACCTGGAGTAAACAGAGAATTTGAGGAAATTATCTGGATTTTGACTTGGTGAGCCGCCAAAACTCTTTCGCATACCATCTATATAGTATTTGGCTTCATTAACAGCCACAGGCGAGAGATTCTTTTCGATCTCTCTTTCAAACTGTCTGTACATATTGGAAAAATCAACAGGGCCGTCTACACTGTATGCAGCAGCCGGGACAATTGAAACAGCGGCCCTATTTTCATAAGCCAGTTCAGTATACCTGAGACTGACAATACCGCCCAGGGAGAATCCACCTAATACAATTTTGTCTTTGGAAATGCTGTACCTGTTTACAGCGTCGTCAAAGACAGTGTTTATAAACGTTATTACTGGTTGATCTAAGAAAATATGCATATTGGTTGAAGGCACGATTACAACCAATCCTTCTTCCCGGGCAAGTTGACATAACTTTTTGTTATTGCTCAAAACACTTTCAGGTCTTTCCCAGGTGCCTGGAAATAAAACTAGTGCACCTTTTACTGTAGTTTTAGGTAGTAGGGCATAGTAGAAAAGAGATTTGTCAGGTAAAAAATTGTCAAATATTAGCGTATTATTACTTAGCTGAATCAAGTTCTTCTGAAGCTTTTCAAGAGATAAGCTATCCAGGTCAATAATTTCCCCATCGGAGTAGTTCCCCCGGGTAGTTCTGCCCTCGCTAGTGGTAGCAATTCCATTTCCATTTGGAAGTCCTTTTCTCATAGATCCGGTGTAACGCGCAACTTCCTTTCCTTTTATAAACCATATTAATGTTCCCTCGCCTTCAGATAACCCATGATTACAAGATCCGGACCATGACATGCTAAGATCTTGTGAGTTAGAAGAAGTCCATACTTTGCAGCCATTTTTTTTATCAGTAAGATATCGCTGAGCAAAGCCAATTTGGCTCGTCATTAAAGAAAAGAAAATGAGCAGAAAATACTTCATAACTTATGGTTTCAATAAATACTTTTTATTTGCTTAGTTCATTCAGTTTTACAGAATACTCGTCAAGCAAATCATAAATCGCTTTTTGGCTTTTGCCAAATTCTGCGTTTTCGCATTCCGTATTCACTATAAAATACTTGCCAATTTTCTTGTCTTTATCGAACCATATTACTGAAAACAAACCAGGATCTCCTCCTGTGTGGCCGAAATTACCGGTAGATCCAAAACCGATCATAATTCCCATATTGTATTCATCGCTGTATTCATTGATACTTCTGTCTATAAAATTCTCGGCACGTAACTGTGGTGTGAAATATTCCTTGTAATTCTCTTTTGATAGTATTGTGCCGTTTCCAAAATATCCTTTGAATAATTCAAGGATATATTTACTCATGTCATTTGAAGTGGTCAGCATTCCTCCGTCCGGATAAGTATTGAGTGTATAGTAGGGGTAGGGAGTTGTTTTATTTTGAAAGGTGTGCGTATATTTTGAAAAGTTTATGGAGTTGAAGTTCCAGCCGGAATGGTCCATTTGTAAGGGTTCCAGGATATATGTTGTGGTAAATTTGTCATAAGGTATTCCGGTTGCTTTCTCCAGAACCAAGGCCGCAAGAGTAGATCCAATATTGGTGTAGTCAAATATCTCTCCTGGTTTTTTATCTGAAAAGGTTTTTTTTGAATACCATTTTCCACTCACATTTAAGATATTATTCGAAAATGCCTCGATTGATATTTTGGCCGAAGGCGGATTAAATTTAGTAGGGTGGATGTCAATCTGGAGATTTTTGGCAAGATTTACTGAGTCCCTTAAAACAATTGTATTTGTCATATAATCTTCCGTGTCGGTTATTGTAGAGGTATGTGTTGCCAAATGCCTGATTGTTATTGGTATTTCAGGGTGAAAGGGATTGACCACTTTAAATGGAAGGTATTTATTAACCGGATCATCTAATTTGAGTTTTCCCAGTTCCTGTGCTTTGAGTAGTGCGACGCCAATGAAGGTTTTAGATACGGAGGCTATGTTTTGAACAGTGTTTTCATCATATTTTTGTTTCGTTTCAAAGTCAGTAATTCCAAACCCGTTTTGATATAGGATTCCACTATCATTTACGAGGGCAACGCCAAACCCGTTAAAGCAGGTAGCTTTGCTAAGCTCCTGTAGTTTTTTTGTCAGGCTTTTTTGTGTGCTCTTGAATTCTTCTGAATGATTTTTAGTCGGAGTGGTACATGACGCAAATGCGATCATGATCATAATCAGGCTGAATAATTTAATCATAATGGGAACATATCTGTAATTCTGTTTGTTTTGCTTCTTTTGTAACGGTTTGGTATATAAAACAAGATACTGGATTGCTTCCATTCTTCATTATACATTTTAAAGCCATTGTAAAGAGTATTTCCCTTCTAGTTTTTATACACTTGCATTAATGCTTCGTCTTTTCCTTCCACATAGTTTTTGATCGAATACTTCACATCGGTATCAGGTTTTAAAGGCCCTTTCTTTCCTTTCCAGGTCTCCCAGTATCTGGTAGAATAGGCAATCACTATTTTAGATTTAGGCAGACTAAAACCTCTTACTTCGCCATAATGGTTGATATTGCCACTGGTGGCCTCACCAATGAAGATGGCATTCGAATTTCTTTTCAGGTCAACCGCATTCATTACTGCTGATGAGAAGGTTTGTTTGCCGATCAGAATAAAGAATTTTCCTTTCTGATTGAGATAGCTGTCTTTGATCTTTTCGATAAATGGAGATAAAACTCCGGAATTGCCCCCGTTATTATACCGCAGATCGAGTACAATTTTCTCCGGTTGCTGTCCAGCTATTAAGGTAAACAGCTCGCTGTTAAATTTTGCAAAAGGGTTGTCCTGTTCATCTCTGCATTCATTGTAATTGAAATAAAGTGTTTTCCTGTCGGAATCATAGTTGAACCAGTAATTTCCATTTTTCTTTTTAGATAACAGGTTAGAATGGGCAAAAGCTAATTTTACGTTTGCAATGTCCTTACCTTGAATGGCCGCCAGTTTGATTTTGATCTGTCTGTTATTTTTGTCAATTACGACAAATTCGGCTTCCTCGTCAGAATCTATGATGCCTAAACCCTTTAAAAAAGCAGGGTTATTAATAAAATGGAGAAAATGGTCATCGAAATAAGACTGATTTTCACTTTGAATGGCTTCTTTAAATAGAGAAATTACTTTGGTGATGCTTTGCTTGTTTATGGCTACCAGTCTGGCCTGCAAAAGGGCTGAATTGGACGAGTCAATACCTGTTACGAAAAGTCCTTCCTTAAAGAGTTCAAATTGGATGGGAAGGACTTTGGTGAATTTTGGCTCAACAAAAGTATGTTCATCTCTAATGCTCACTGTCAGCTTAAAAAGCTCGGCAGTAAAAGTCTCATAATTTAAAGCACCGGCCTTGTTGATAATGGCGTTGACCTTCTTGTCGAAATCAGGCTGTTTGATCTTCGCAAAAAGATTGGTATGCTTGACTGGCAAAGTTTTTTTTAGAAATTCTAAATCTTCTATAAAATCGGCTTTTGATAAAGTTTGTGAAAAGCAGGTGCCGCTGATTATGGCAAATAGAATAGTAATTATCTTTTTTTTCATTTTGGTTCAATAGCTGATCACAAATTGGGTTAATGTTTACATAGATACAAGGTTCGGCATCTATAACAGTCTGTCAATTAACTTGCGAAGCTGCTGATCACTCGGTCGTGGTGCATCCTCATGAATTACCTTTCCGTCTTTGCCGATCAGCATGTATCGCGGGATGCTGTTGATGCTGTATTTTTTCATAAAAGATGCCTGATCAGCGTTGAGCAGGAGGAAATCATTTGCACTGGTGAGGGCTTCGTCCCGGGCCGCACTTTTCCAGTCGGCGATGTTGGCATCTGTGGAAATGCTGACAAAAACAATGTTCCTGTCCTTGTACACTTTTTTGAGAGAGTCTGTATATGGCATTTCTGCACGGCATGGACTGCACCAGCTTGCCCAGAAATCGAATAGTACCAATTTGCCCTTATAACCTGCGAGAACAGTATCGAGATCCTTCACGGTCTTACCATCCAGCGACAAGAGTTTATTGCTTCCTTTAGCGTGCGCATACGCAAAGGCCTTGCTGTTTTCCTTCAGGATCCTATGGATCTGACTCCGGTAGGCCGGATCTTTACATTCAGTGTCGAACCGGCTGAGTTCATCTTTGGAAATCGGGACTTTGTTTTTAAAGTCTGAATATACCGCCTTAGCAAGCAAATAGTCACGCGTCAAGCCCACGAAATTTTTGTCAATGAAATCAAATGAGCGAATAAACTCACTGCCCTTCTTGTTGTTACTCCCCATGATTTCCACCAGATCCGTACAAGCCCGGTAATAAAACTGGTTGGGCATGAAACCCACACGCCCGATTGCTGCCGACATAGCGGAAATACGCTGTTTATATGAATCTCCCAGAATTGCCTGGTTTCTGCGGTACAAGTACAGGGAATCGCTGATGGCTGTAATCCTGATGCATCCGGCAGCTGTATTGATGAAACTTTTGCTGATCGGGAATTGCCGGGCATAGGTCTCCAAAAATTTCAGGCGGGCAGTTTTGGCATCGTTTATGGCCAGTTCCAACTCCTGAATCTGACTTAAACTGATGACCTTTTTGTGATACGGCATTCCTGGTACAAAATACCAGATGTCGCCCGTTGCCCTAACCATTTTCCTGAGAAAATCTAACTCATATGTCCGGACTGCATTGCCCGGAATGAACATGCGTACGGAATCTGTACCAGGATTTTTGATGTGGATATTTTCACCGGGATTGACCAGATAAGGCGTTTGCCTATCGACCGCATCAATTAAAATTGCCGGGGTATTTAAGTAGAAACTGGCCTGGCCCTTGCTGATTCCAATGCCATGTGACTGGTATAGCGAATCGTGATAATAAAAGAAAAGATTTGCAAAGCTGGTTTTGACGAGTCCACTATCAATCGTCAGGGTTACCGGATGACTGACAGCTGTATCCTTCAGGGCTTTTTGAGTTGTCTTTCCCGATGGAGCAGGGTTTGAGCATAAAGAGAAGAGTGTTATGGCTAAAATGCCTGTTAAGATGAGGAGCGTGTATTTCATTGTATAAATAATCTTTAAGTTTTAATCAGAGATATAACAGTTATCAGATATACTAAACTTAAACAATCAGATCAGGTATTGCAAATGTGCTCCTCAATTCAATTGAAATCATTTGATTGATGTGTTAAGCTATGTTAAATTTGAGGTGATAGGGGATTACGGTATCATTATTTACGTTAATTTTAATAAACTCTAGTTGGATTTCATGAAATTTTTAATAGCTCTTATATATCTGCTTCTTTCGAGTACTTTTTGCAACGCCCAGTTTCTTGATGAACTGTCTGTGAAATTGCATGAACCCTCTAATCTTAAGAAAGATGTTTGGCTGGTGCAAACTCTATTGGAGAAAGAAAATCCAAACCTTTACCTGTACATCAATAAAAAAGAACTGAACCAAAAGTTTGATAGTTTAAGGAATACGATCAACCAGCCACTTACCAGTATAGCGCTATATGTTAAGCTACTAAGCGTTCTCAGTTATATTGGAGATGGCCATTTAACCGTAAACATAGACATGTCAAAGTTGACGCCCGATGATATCGCATTTTTGAAGAAACCAGTTTTACAGCATCCTATTTATCAATTTGCTTACCGCATAATAGCAAACAGGTTATTTATAATTAAGAATATGTCAGTTGATTCCATGATAAACGAGGGCACAGAGATTTTGAGTATCAACGAGATGCCTGCTGCTAAACTGATAGATAGCTTGAGTCAATATATTACCTCCGACGGTTATAATACTACTTATAAACGGTTTTTAATGAATGGCGGTCTATTTGCAGAACGATATCGCTTTTTATATCCAAAAAAGGAACCGCTGAACTTCCAGCTAAAATCCATAAAGGGCACACAATTACTAACGTTAAATGCTTTCCAAAAACCAGGTTATGATAGCAGTGGCGTAGCACCGCTCCCCACAACAGAATACAAACTATTGACTGCCGATAGCAACATTGCTTATCTTAAACTGAGAAGCTTTTTCAATGGTGAGAAATTTGCCGGCTATCGCGGTATATTTGCAGATATACAAAAAAGGGGATTAAAAACATTGATCATAGATCTCCGCGGAAATACAGGTGGCGAAACCGGTTGGGCATCAAGTTTATATAGTTTCCTGATAGATACACCTACGTATTTCTACAGGCTTCCGGCAGAAATAACTCAGCAAAAGTTGCTGTATGATAACACAAAAATACGCCATTGGGTCAAAGGGGCAGCTGCATTCAAATACCCAATTGTTACGCCTGATACAAGCATATATAAAGGTAAAATATATGTACTCATCAATGGCGGCAGTTTTTCTGCAACCAGTTTATTGGCAGCCAATCTGCGCAGGTTAAAAGACGTAACTTTTGTTGGTGAAGAGACCGGAGGCAGTAAAAATATCTGGACTGCAGGAGTAATTAAAAACAGAACACTTCCTGCCACCAAACTCTTACTTTCTTATGGCGTGGTCCCGGCCTATTTTGGCGATATAAGTGAAATAGACGGACATGGTTTGATGGCTGATGTACCGGTCACTTATAACATTGAAGACTACCTGAAAAAGAAAGATCTGGAGTTGGAATGGGTGTTAAGAGATATTGAAAAAAGGAGATAATAATAAATATTTATTGATATTCAATAAATATTTATTATTATTGTACCGAAATATAGATATTTATGAAAACACTTGGGAACAAATCTTTATCAGCAGTTATTGCCATAACACTTAACGTATTGTGGTGGATCGAATTGGCGGTTGCTGCCGGTTTCTTAATATTATTAGGCATTGCGGGGCAGATCAGGAGTGGATATGTTTTACAACTTCCGGTCAGCTTTTCTGAAACCACGATAAGCACAGTCCGCTCCATAAACAGTAATTTTCCTGGTGGCCACATCAATACTACTGATGGTATCTTATCCTTACAAATTCAGGCTAATGGTCCGAACGTAATCCTGCTATTATTTGGTTATGGGCTTATTTTTGCTGCTGTCAATATCATTACTTATCAGCTAAGGGCTATTTTTTCCAACTTCAGGAAGAACTTGCCATTTAATGCATTAAACATCAGTAGAATTAAAAATATAGCCATTGTATTGATTGCTTATTCTGTGGTTCAATGGCTATATGTAGTTCTGCTGAATAGGATTTTAAGTTCCAATTTGAAGTGGGAGCATTTGGATTTTACCTATAATTTTAGTGTAAGCTATGCGCTGATGGGGCTCATGTTGATCATTGTTGCAGAGATATTTAAAATTGGCCTTTCTCTTGAAGAGGAGAAACAATTAACGATATAGTCATGGGAATTGTGATCAACTTAGATGTAATGATGGCAAAGAGAAAGATGTCATTAAATACGCTGTCGGAGCAGGTAGGTATAACTTTATCCAATTTATCCATATTAAAACAAGGGAAGGCTAAAGCCATTCGTCTGAGTACATTGGAGGTGATCTGTAAGGTTCTTGATTGTCAGCCGGGTGATATAATTGCATATGAGCCGGATGAGGAGGTAGGGTTAAACACTGAATTTTAAATAAACCTTTTTATATCTTAGAGCCTATATTAATTTCAAGATGGTATTCAAACTGAGGCTCATTCCATGAAAGTATTAAAGTTTCTTAGTGTATTAGTGATTCTTGCAATCATCGGTTTTTCCTATTGGGTATATAAATCTTTGAATACGCCCCATGCGCACCAGAAGAATAACCAATTTATACAAATCCCGCATGGCTCATCTCCCGGGCAAATAATCGTTAAACTTACTTCCGAAGGAATTCTTTCCGCCCAAACTCCGCTGAAAGTATATCTGAAAATTACCGGTACCGGCAATGAGATGCAGGCGGGTGAATATCAATTCGAATCACCAATTACGCCGCTTGAGGTATTGGGTGAGCTAAAAAATGGAAGACTAAGAACTGTAAAATTGACCATCCCGGAAGGTTTTACCCGCTTTGATATTGCTAAACGAATTGCCGCGCAATTCCCTCAAAATCAACCGGCAGGTGAAAATGCTGTTTTGAACCTTATGGATGATATTTCACTCATCGAAGATATAGCTCCGGAAGCTAAAAATCTTGAAGGTTATATGTATCCAAACACTTATGATTTCCCACGCTCTGTTACCACCCGGGCCATCATTAAGAAAATGGTCGGGGAGTTTAAAAAGGTTTGGAAGCCTGAATATGCAGATCGGGCGTTTAAATTGAAGCTGACACCTCACCAGATCATTACCATTGCTTCTCTTATCGAAACAGAAACACGATTGAACGAGGAGCGACCTGTTGTAGCCTCAGTCATTTATAATCGCCTGAACAAAGGAATGCCGCTTGGAATAGATCAGACTGCTGTTTACATAGCGAAGATGGAAAATCGCTGGGATGGGGTAATCAACAAAAGCGATTTGGAGTCAAATTCTCCGTACAATACCAGAAAGGTTGTCGGTCTTCCTCCGGGCCCGATTTCGTCAGTTTCTGAAAGCTCTATCAAAGCCGCCCTTAATCCTGCCAGGACAAACTATATTTATTACGTTTTAAACGTGGAGAAAAACGATAAGTCTCATAGATTTTATTCAACGGCCGCAGAATTCGAACGTGGAAAAGCTGCCTATCAGGCTTGGCTGGCAAAGGAGCGCAGGTGAAAGATTTATGCAGCAGTCTATACCGGATTGTTTTTACTTTGACGGCGATTTTAAGTATCTTTATCATCATAGGGAAACGATTCAATGACTAGCGTTATTCAGGCAGATGAAAAAACTTTACTGCTCCAGCTCAGACAGGGGGATCATCATGCTTTCGAAAAACTATATCACAGCTATAAATTAAGGATTGCGCGTAATTTATACAGGCTGCTGAAATCTGACGAGCTTGCCGAAGAAATGATGCAGGAGTTCTTTTTGAAGATTTGGGAGAATCGCTCGCAGATCGATCCTGAGAAATCTTTCCGTGCTTACCTGTTCCGTATATCAGAGAATATGGTCTATGACTTTTTCAGAAAAGCATCCCGGGACAGTAAATTAAGGGCGCAGCTGAAATCAAATTATATTGAACTGTATACCCACATTGAGGAAGGCATATTCAATAAGGAAAATAAACAGAGACTTTCCAGGGCGATTGAACTGCTGCCGCCCCAGCGAAGGCAGATATTCATTTTATGTAAGCTAGAAGGGAAGTCTTACAAGGAAGTGAGCGAACTTTTGGGTATCTCTCCTTCGACCATCAATAACCAACTCCTGCAGGCCAATAAGTTTCTGAAACGGATGCTCAGTCCTGATGCTGCGGTAACAGTGACGGCAATTATGATGGCTTTACTGGATGGCTTGTAAATCAGTTACAAAAAATTGATTAATTCATCAGGTGGTAATACATTTATTCCGGTATCTTCAAAATCTTTCAGATTTCTGGTCACGATAAAGTCTACTTCCGGAATTGAGTTTGCGGCAAACATTTGAAATTGCTCCTGGCCAGAAAAGGTATTGTACTGCTTCAGAGTTACATTTTGGAACCGAAATAATGTAACTACCTTTGTTTTAAGATGAGAAAACAGCACATTCAGGATACCTTCGGAAACATTGATATTTATTTATTTGATCAGATACTTAAAGGTACCTATGATGAATGTGATATGATTTTGGATGCTGGTTGCGGAACGGGTAGAAACCTGCTGTATGCTTTGAAAAGTGGCGCTCAGGTCTTCGGCGTTGATCAAAATCCGGAAGCCATCTCCCTGTTGAGAGTTATTGCAAGCGCATTTCCCCAGGTCAATCCGGAAGAAAACTTTAAGGTAGCTGCTGTCGAACAGCTGCCCTTTGAAAAGGAAACTTTTGATCTGGTCATCAGCAGTGCGGTTTTACATTTTGCTGAAAACCTGAGTCATTTCGAAGCCATGTTGAATTCCATGTGGGATGTACTCAAACCCGGTGGGTATTTTTTCTGCCGCCTCGCCTCAGAGATCGGCATTGAGTCTTTAGTCAATTTTATCGGTAACGGCAGGTACATGCTTCCTGATGGTTCGGAGCGTTTTCTGGTTAATCAGGAAATGCTGCTCAGACTTACTAAAAAGCTTGGCGGAGTGCTTCACGAACCCATTAAAACTACGAATGTTCAAAACCTGAGGAGTATGACAACCTGGTGTGTGCGCAAGATGAAGTAGTCCTGATTATATTGTTTGAACTGTTGCTTTTTTGCAACAGTTGCTTCTGTACTAACCCCTTTTACCTGGACAAATATGTTGAATTAGCTGTTTGATAGGTGGTATGATTTTGAAAAAAAGCAAGTCAAGTAATCATATGCATAAAAATAAATAAACACATTTTTATAAAATCGTATGCGATGTCTTAACCTTTTTTTAATATGAGAATATACTTATCATTTTTATTTCTGCTTTGTTTTAACATTTTGTCTTATGGACAAATACAACGTAACTTTGACGGGGAAGTTGGAGTCAGTTTTTTAAAAAACACTTTCTCTAAAACAGTTATTGATTTTAATACTATGACTATTGAATGCGAAGACTAAAATAGTTATTCGCCTGGTGGAAATTCCAGTAAACTGTAGCGTTTGACGGGTAATTTACGTATTGTCTGTTAAAGCTTAATTCCTTACTATGAAAACATTAGTTACTACTTTTCTATGCGTGCTATCTCTTTGTCTCGGGTCTTGTAAAAAAGACCGCAGAACACAACCTGAAAATCTTTTGATTGGCGATTGGCGACAGACAGAGGACAACCATTTAATCCGCTCGTTTAAATTTTCGAAAGACCTTTCGTTTTCGCTTTCTGTTGGTCGTGTTTATGACACTAGTACGATGTATAAGGGAACTTACCAGATTAAAGGAGATAGTTTGAAGATTACAACAACTGAACTAATTGTGCAGGAACCAGGAAAAGCAGCGCAGTGGATTGCGGCACCTTACCAGCTTTATGAGAAGGCTACTTTTAAGATTTCAGATAACCGGCTTACCTTAAATTATATTACATACCCTGCTGATGGCCCGGTGCCTACAACTGCAATATTTGGCAGGATGATCAGGATAGATTAAACATACAAATAATTATATTCGTTTCCCGGTTCATTTCTGTTTTAGCTGCAATAGATTTTTAAATGCAAATTCCAGCGTCGCATCCCTGTTTTCCAATACATCCTGTAAAGTATTTGAAACGTCATAATCAGGAATAGCCCCTCTCTTCCGTATAACCGGATTTACTGTATACACGGTATGTAAAAGCGGTATGGTCAGGGCTGTTTCAGTATAGTCGCCCCTTACATTTATCTTTTGCACCCCATTGCTCATACCGGCGTATCCGGACGTTTCACTTCCCACCAATATGGCGTTTGTATATTCTTTAATTAGTCCTGCTGCTGTACCTGCCGCTGAGAACATGTTGCCATTAATCAGCACCACTAATTTCCCATTAAAATGATATTCTTTAATAGGGTTAAAAGGCGCCAATTCACGCAAAATATCAAATTTTGTTACCTTAAAAGTTTGGTCGTCTTGTCTTACCATGCCATACTTTTCATCTAATTCCAACCGGTCACCTGTTGTTTTCAAAAAGTATTCATTATTGCCTAATGTAGTTGTTTCTTTAGCCAGGGTAACAGGTTTGTCTATGAAATACTGAAGCAGATAACCGGCATTTTTGGCATCACCGCCACCATTATCCCTCAAGTCGATGATCAGGTTTTTAATGTTGTTGGCAGACATTTCCTGGAAGCATTTTTTATAAAAATCGGGATAGGTATTTTCAGGGTCCTGAAAACTATCCTTAACAAAACTATTGATCTTTAAAATAGCATAGTTTTCGGGTTTATTGAGTTCAAAATTAAACACAGCTTCTGCAGGTTTTTTTTCAGCCGGATATTTTTTAGCTCTGTTGGTCGTAATTAATTCGTTTGAAACTGGTTCCAGCTGAACAGTTACAATTTGTTTGGATTTATAATCCCGATAAGAAACGCTATATGACGGCTTTTCTCCAATTATCTGTGAATAGAAATAACTAAATCTGCCAGGTAGCCCTAAATTATACTGCAAACCGGCATGACTTTTTCCATCGGTGGAATAATACTTAAAAATTTCAAGGATAATGTCATTGCTTAACCGACCGTCTATCGCCAGGATCTCGGATCCATCCGGAATTGGAAGGCTGCTCATGTTTTTCACCATAAAGATCCGCTCATCTTTGATGTAAACGTCGAACGGAAGCAATTTTTGATTTGACAGGATACCCGCGAGCTCATTTACCGGATAAAAACCCGCATGATCGTCATAAATATGCATTTTGCGCAGCACTTTGTAAAAAGACCCTGCTTCCATGGGTTTGGAAATTTCTGACATCAGATTGTCTGTCATTCTCTCAAATTCCTCAGGAGATTGATTGGTGTACAGTCCCGGAAATGTTTTGATAAGTGCATTTTTATATTTTTTGAGATCTGCCCGCATGGCTTCAGGCTGATAAATTATCGGTTGTTTTAGCGTCTTATTTGTTGAATTATCCCTGGTAAACCAATACGTTTCACCACCCTGGTTCAGCGTCATTTTATTTCTTGAAGTATCAAATACCAGCTCAATACCCGTCTGATGATACACGAACCGATCTTTAGCGGAGACTTCCAACGGAAATGAGCTCTGCCCGGTTGCCTGCCCCATTAGTGTCGTGTCATTTTTGCTGATCGTTATTTTAAGTTGCAGCTGTGTACTGCTGTAAATGCCCAGGTATTTATCCAGGTCTGCACTTTTTAACCCGATACTTTTCATCGGTTTATCCTTCTCCGGATTGTTGATGGTTTGTGCCGATACACCAGAGGCGAGTGCGATAAAGAGCGATAAGAGGGTTAAGATTTGTTTCATGATGCGGGCTTGTTTATAAGTGTTTTTTCTCCATAGATCTGGAAAATCAATTTTTAAATCGAGTTTGAACTACAACTCACTAAATTTATACCACTACTGATGATGTGGTCTAATGGTGCTGTTGGTCAATAATTTGGCGATATGTTATTCATGAAAAAGCGTTCACTATCGAACAATGCGTGTACGGTGACGGACATATAAGGCAGACTTTTACCAATGTCTGATTTTGCGTGACGGGCGAAGTAACACCGGCCCACGGCATCTTCTCTATGTATTAAGGGCAACAAAGTCCAATATGCGATTTTACTGCTCTACCAGCTGAGCTACATCAGCTTTCGCCAACGACCGGGTTCGAACCGGTGACACGAAGTAGCGCATATTTACGGCACCTTAATACTTTTATTTCTTTAAAAAAAGGGTAAAAATCAATAAGCCAATCTGCGCTGTACTCTCTCCAGTTGAGCTACCCTTACGGGGACGGATTCGAACCGGCAACCCCAGCGTCCAATCGAAGTAAGACTTATTTACGACACCTTCTTTAATATTTGATAAGGAGCAACAAGCGATTCGGGATGGGGGACCGCTTTTGGGACTCGAACCCACAGCATTACATGTGTAACACTGCCCACCCCCTCCAATGGTGCGAAGTAACCCGTTTCTACGGCATCCTTATGTTTTTAATTTCTTTTAAAAGTATGAGGAGCCGGCCTCCCCATACTTAATTTATAATTCTATTTTATTAATCGCATCCAATGCGGACTCACCATTTTCCAAAGCGGCCAACACTTCAAAAACTTTATCACTCCAGCCTGCGATCAGATAAACATCATTGCGCAATACTTGCAATGGTGCCCGTCCATAACCCTGCAAGTCAAACAGGTAGAGCTTTGCGGCTGGCGATACTTCGGTCTTGTAGCGCAACCACAAGGTTTGTATCTGACTACCTGATGCAGAAGAGTCCCACAACTGACCATCAGTAAACAACATCACTTTATCCATCCTGATCCTGCGGGAAAGAATGTCCCGGATCACCAGGTAACCATTGGTGGCATAACCAACTTCACCCTCACGGCGGTAAAACTCCTGCACATTGCCCAATATATTGCTGCGGGGCACAGTAATCGTTTTCCAGGAGTCACCAAACATACCAACCTCGACGTTTTTGCAACGCGAATGCAAGAGCATGGCCAGCATCAATCCTACATCGTACAACAAAATCTTAGATTTCGCCGATACGGGTGTCTGCATCGATCCGGAAACGTCGCAGGCAACCAGCACACGGGTTTCATGGTCGAAACCTTTGATGTTGGCTGCACTTTCCTGAGCCGCTTTTTCCAAAGCATCCAGCAAGTCGCCAGTATATCCTTTGTTGTCACGCTGAATCAAGGCTGCTAATTTTTTAACAAGACCTTGTACCGGACCCGTTGCAGACGAATCAATCAGTTCACGGTAGGCTGCCAGGTAGCGGAATGGGAACTGTTTTGCTTTTGCCACTTCTGTGGCATCACCCAATTGAGTACATACCTTTTCAAAGTGTGTATAGCTCACACCTGCCTCCTGGATGTTACGCAGGTTTCTCAGCAAAGCCATATATCCCAGCTTTCCACTGTCGATGAGTTCTTCCCATTTCACGCGGAACGCCATAGATTTGGCCTCTTCACTGTCAAAATTCATCTGGCCCAATGCCGACAGCTCCGTCTCCCAGGTATAAGGCGTCTGCAGATCACCCGAGACTATTTTGTTGAAGAGCAATTGCTGTAATTCATCTTTTGCTTTTGGGTGAACCAGGAACAGAGCATCACGCAGTTTGATGGCACCATCGCGGTTGTATTTACCAAACTGGTATTCATCGAAACGGTTGAATGCGATCGACAAGCCCTTTTGCAATTGTTTCGACAAGCGGTTCAGCCGTTTAGTGCCTTTACGTTCGTTGAGCAATTCATAGCAAGCTAAAAGCTCGGTAATCTCATCTGCCCGACAGATTACGCCGTCCGTAACCCGGGCGACGAGATTGTCGCCCGAGTGCAACTTTGCCAGTTCAGTCACTAAAACCAGCGGTACAGAGCGCATATACATTTTAGTCCTCGCATATACAGCCAGCTTACCTACAAATAAAGGTTCGCATTTGGCGATTAGTATTCGGAGACGTTCCATTCGTGCTTCATTCTTTTCGTAAAAGGAATCGTTTAGGCTCCATGTTACTACAGTGGAATATAGTTCCATCTCAGGTGTCATCACAAATGCTTTTGCACCTTCGTAGTTTACCGTTTGATTTCTTGTTCTGCTTAACAGGTTAAATTTCATTTTGAACCTCCTTTTTTTCTTTTGTTAACACAAAGGTTGAAAGCGATTGCGCAGTGTATCTGCGCAGTAAAAATTATTTTAAATTATTTTTTAATCTTCTGGTTTTTCTTTGGGATTTGCCATTCTCACAATTCTCGGCTCAAACTTAGCAAGTACCTCAACCAGGTCATTTTGTGCAGCCATTACCGCATGAATATCTTTATATGCCATTGGCGCTTCATCAACATCACTACCCATCAGGGTGATTCTTTTCTCCACCAAATTGGCTGCAATTAGACCTTTATCCAGTGTTTTAAAAGCTGCGCTTCTGCTCATCAAACGACCTGCACCGTGGCTGGCCGAGTTGATGCTGGTTGCATTACCTTTTCCGCGCACCAGAAACCCCGGCGTACTCATACTTCCGGGAATGATCCCAAGTACGCCTTCGCCCGCTGGTGTGGCACCTTTACGATGTACCATCACCTCAGTACCGTCTGCCAGTTGTTCCTTCCATGCAAAATTATGGTGGTTTTCTATCCTTGTAAGTGGCGTAACTCCCAAAGCACGGGCGATCTTGTTGTGGATCTCATGGTGATTCGCACTCGCATATTCGCCGGCAAGATTCATGGCGATCCAGTACTCTTGTCCTTCATCCTTATCCAGGTCTAACCAGGCCAGATGCTTCGCCTCGGCAGGCAGTTTTGTTTTGGTCATTGCAATCTTGCTATAGTGGTCTGCCACAGCACCGCCAAAGCCACGTGAACCGGAGTGCGATAACAAAGCCAGATATCTACCTGCAGGAATACCGTTTAAGGCATCATCCGCAAGAGTCAGTTCGCCCCATTCCACAAAGTGGTTGCCGGTACCGCTGGTACCTAACTGGGCATAAGCCTTATCTTTTAGCGTACGGATGATCTTAGTCTCATTCCAGGTTTTACTATCAAATAATGAACTGTCAAAATAAGATTTGGTGATACAACCCATACCGAAATAGGTATTGTCAACCAGTATATTTTTCAATTTGTCAGTCTCCGTATCAACAGCTTCCGCAGGCAGGTCAAAGATGCTCAGACACATTCTACAAGCTATATCTACACCCACGGCAAACGGAATAATGGTATTCGCAGTTGTTGCCAGTACGCCTCCTATAGGCAGACCATAACCTTGATGGGCATCGGGCATCAAGGCACCTGCAACGGAGATTGGCAATTTTACAGCGGTTCTCATCTGAGCAAGGGCACCCACTTCGATATGCTCCAGTCCCCATACCGGAAATTCGGCTATTTCTTCTTTCAGCTTAAAATTGCTGCGTTCCTGCTTTACGAACTTACCCTCCTTACGCATGGTAATCACTTCCTCTGCCAAGTTCTTAAACTTACCGCCTTTCTTTAACGCGTATGGCATCGGGTCATCGATCAGGGATTCTATATTGGCCAGGATTTCAGCTTTGCCCATTACATTATGTTTCAATAAACCATTGGCCACTCGGCTAAAGTTGACGAGGATTTCTACCTCTTCGATACCCAAAGCCCTTAATTCGTTGTTGCTGATTTTCTCTTTTTCCATGACAGTATTATTATTTATTGATACAAAGAAATATAGCAACTGCGCAGTGTATTTGCGTAGTTCAAAATAATTCATAAATTCATTGAAAATAATTTCAAATTCGATGCCTGTCAACAGAAACGCCCTCATCCGCTACCGCACCATAGACCAATGCCTGCAAAACCGTTATAAGAAATGGACGCTCGACGACTTAATTGAGGCATGTAGTGATGCTATTTATGAATACCAGGGCATTGATACTGGTGTAAGCAGGAGGACAGTACAGGCCGATATGGAAATGATGCGCAGCAATAAACTGGGTTATGAGGCGCCGATCATTGTGGTGGATAAGAAATACTATACCTACAGTGATAAAAACTACAGCATTACCAACAGTCCGCTAAACCAGCAGGACATGCAGGTGCTAAGTGAAGTATCGGGGTTGTTGAAGCAGTTTAAAGGCTTTAACCATTTTGCCGATCTCAATGAAATGGTGAGCAAACTGGAAGACAAGATCTATACGCAGAAAACTCGTAGCAGTCCGGTCATCGATTTCGAAAGGAACGATAACCTGAAGGGGCTGGAATACATTGAAGTGATTCGTAAAGCCATTGTGGCTAAAAAAACAATTTGCATTACCTACCGTTCGTTTAAAGCCCGGCAGGAGAGTAGTTTTTGTTTTAGTGGCTACCTGTTGAAAGAATATCGCAACCGTTGGTTTGTATTGGGCGTACAGCACAAGCGATCAGCACGGAACCTGTATAATTTGGCGCTGGACAGGATCCAATCCATAACAGATCACGAGGAGCCTTACCAGGAAAATACCACGCTGGATCTGGCCACTTATTATGACAATTGTATCGGGGTCACAAAATCTCCTGAACAACGGGATTGCGAGGTCGTTTTTTGGATAGACAAGGAAAATGCACCTTATGTCATAACGAAGCCCTTGCACCATACGCAAACCTTGCTGACTGAAGATGAAACGGGCAAGATATTCAGTATAAGGGTAATCTTAAATTTTGAACTCGAAAGGGAGCTGTTGGGCTTCGGCTCCAAAATGAAACTGCTGGGGCCAAGGATTTTGGTCAAACAACTAAGGCAGCAATTACAGAAGACGATTGATCGTTATAATATACCATAATATAACACAAATAATTCCGCTGCTAAAAGATGTAAATGTCAGTTTATATAGTTTGAAGGGGTTCTTCGTTACTTTTGATGGTAGACTAAACATTTCATATCTTTGAATTATGACTACGATAACATTAGAGGTTCCTGATAGCTTAGCGGAGTATCAAAATGATACCGTGAGGTTTATCGCGGCTAAATTATATGAATCAGGTAAACTTTCTTTGGGTCAAGCTGCAGATATGGCAAGATTAACCAAACGCACATTCGCAGAATTACTAAACGACTATGGCGTTTCTCTTCTAAATTATTCTGCCGACGATTTAAAAGATGAGCTTGACAGGATCTCGGGAATATAGTATTATCATATTTTTAAACTATATCACTACTGAGCTCTTCTTTTCTCATCAAAAGATATGTCCTTGTTGTTTCCGGAGACCTTTGGCCTTCCAAATAAATAAGTAAGACCAAGACCGAAGGTCTTATAATAATAGTCCGTTCTTTCCGTCCGCAAAAATTCGCTAAAACGTGTTTCATATTTGTTTACCGTACCCAGAAAGTAAGATGGGTTGATGATCAGATTATCGTTAAGCAACTTTAATCTGGCACCCACTCTGAAATCACGTACACTGTATGTGTAAGTATTTCCACTTGTTGAAGGAAGGCTTTGGCTGTAGTTCAGATAGAAATTTAACAGTTTAGTTGCCTTGAAATTATTATTAAAACTAAACGACGCAGAGGTTCCGTTTTCGATGCTGATAGCTTCTATTTTGGATTTTGAGGATGAATAAAAAAACGAGGCTGAGCTGCTATTTTCCCACCAACTAAAAAGTGCCCGGTTAATGGAAACATAGGCTCCCACGTTATCCCGTGTTAAAAAGTTTCCCACACCTGAAACCACCAATGGCCCATCAATCGTTGTAAGTAATGAATTTGCATCACTGGTATGTTGTGTAAATACAGTAAAAGAAAACATGCTTTTATAGAGGTAATTGAGCTCGAAATTGTTACTGTAGGAAGGTAAGAGCAGCGGATTCCCGATAAAATAAGTATAAATGTTTGTATAATAAGCGAAGGGATTTAAGGAACTGAGGCCTGGCCGGTTAATCCGCCTCGAATAATTTAAAGACAAAACATTGCTTTCATCCGCCTTGTAAACGACATAAGCAGTAGGGAACAGGGCACCATACTTACGCTTATTACGCTGGTCTAAAGTAGGCGAATAGCCATCCGTCATCGTGTACTCATAACGCAATCCTGCCTTGGCTGTCCATTTTTTTGAAAGTTCAGATGACATACTGAAATAGGAGGCCAGGATTTTTTCTGTATAGTTGAACTCGTTGCTGCGCATTTTGTCCAACAAGAAATTTTCGTGGACATAATTATAATATTCCACCTCAGCATTGTTATCAAAATTGGCGAACTTAATGCCTGTTTCTATTTTAGCCCATTTATAAGGTAATGTTAAATCTGATTGAACAGACCAGATGTTATATTTTGAAGCGTTATTATTCCGGACTGAGGCATAAGTGCTTTCAGATTCAGAAACAAAATCATTTCTTACTTCAGGCCTGTTCGTGAAAAAATTGACAGAACTGCTTAATTTCTTTCCGGCCGAATCAATCTTTAAATCGTGGTATATATTTAAGGTCTGCGTAAATAATGGCCTGAATATTTCACCTTTAGTGTTCAAAACCGAGTCGACAGTATTGCTCGCACCATAGCTATAACTATTTACAAAGTCATTCCTCTCTTTGCTCTGTGAAATATTATAAATAAACCCGATGTTATTGCGCTTATCTAACTCATAATCTACACTTAAACCAGCCTGCAAACCTGGTGTAATTGATATACGTTCCTCGTTACTAAGAATCTGACTGGAATTTCCGACCATATTGAGGGAATTGTTCAGTATATTATGAAAACGTGACTGGCCAAATGTAAAAGAGCTGTTAACTTTTTTTGAGCGAAAAAAAAGAGCCAGATTGTTGTTGTAGGATGGGTAAACGGCCTGCCGGTATGCCGAACTTAATGAACCGCGCCAGCCCAAAGACTCGTTTTTCTTTAAAACGATATTAATCAAGCCGGCATCCCCCTGGGCCTCATATTTGGCCGGAGGGTTGGTAATGATCTCGATTTTCTCCACACCTTCAGATCTGAGTGTTTTCAGGTAATTAGTGAGTTCGGTTCCGCTTAAATAAACTATTTTCTCATTTACCATAACCCCCATACCGCCTTTGCCCACCATAGAAACACCATTGTCGGATACCTTTAAAAATGGCGCCACCTGCAAAGCTTCAAAGAGGGAAGAACCATTTGCCACTATAGTGTTGTTCAAGTTAAATATCCATCGATCAACCTTTCGTTCAAGAACAGGGCGCTGGCTTGTAATGACGACTTCCTTAAGCTCTTTTAATTGCTTGTTGAGAACGAGATCAGTTAATTTAACCGAAGAGCCGTTAAATCTGATATTGTTTAACAACTGGCTGTTGTAGCCTATACACGAAACCTTGATTGTAAATATTCCATTTTTTAAATTGGTGATCTCGAAATGGCCGTCTTTGTTACTTGCCTCATATTTTACCACGGTTGAATCTGCAGGATTTAAAACTGTTATAGTTGCATTTTCAATTCCCTTACCCCCGGTTTCTATGACCCTGCCAGAAACAGTCTGTGCAGAACTTTGATAAACTAAACTTAAAAGTAAAAGAAAACTTAATGTGCCGACTTTGCAAAAAAATAAATTCATACAGATTTTTAATTGGTTTGTATAAAAGACACAACCAATTAATAAATGTTGCAGCCGTAGATTTTATTCGTTCCAATTCGGATAATCAATATATCCATGTTTCCCGCCCCCATACATTGTTGCCCTGTCCGGCTCACTAAGTGCGGCATTTTTCTCAAACCGTTCAGGCAGGTCGGGGTTTGCGATATATAGCTTGCCAAAAGAAATAAGCTTTGCAATGCCTTTGTCAAGCTCTGCTTCGGCAGAAGCCTTGTCATATCCTGCATTAGCGATAACTGTCTGGCGGATCTTCCTGCCAAACAATTCAATCTCGTCGTCAGCGGCACGATGTTCAGGCGAAGAGAAATTGGGGCTGCGTCTCATGATTTCCACATAGGCAAAGGTCATTTCGTTCAGTTTTTCGATGAGGCAGGTATAGGTAGCGGCAGGGTCGTCCAATACCATATCACCATAGGAGTGGAAAGGAGATATTTTAATACCCACCTTTTCACTACCCACCACACTGATCAATTCCTGCATCACCTCCACTACAAAACGGACCTTGTTAGGGATGCTGCCGCCATAATCATCCATCCTTTGATTGGCACTTTCAGCTAAGAACTGGTTGGGCAGATAGCCATTGGCAGCGTGAAGCGCAACCCCGTCAAATCCTGCCGCTATGGCATTTTTTGCGGCCTGGCCATAGTCCTTTATGGTCTGCCTGATTTCCGGGATCGTCATTTCCTGAGGTATCTCGTAATCCTTCCTGCCCTCAGAGGTAAAATGCTGCATTCCCCGGATAGGCAAGGGTGATGGCCCAAAAGGGAGCTTGCCGTTCCTGTCTATAGAATGCCCCACGCGTCCGGTGTGCCAAAGCTGGGCTATCATTACACCGCCTTTATTGTGTACTGCCGTTGTCACCTTTTTCCAGGCTTCGATCTGCTGATGCGTGAAAATACCCGGAGTGAGCGGACTTCCGGTAGCCTCTTCACTGATCCTGATGGCTTCGCTGAACAGCAAACCTGCGCCAGCCCTTTGGGAATAATATGCTATGGTCATATCACCCACTAAGCCATTGATGTCGGTACGGCCTCTGGTCATCGCTGCCATGGCCATTCTATTTTTTAGGCTGATACCGCCTAACCGCGTTTTTTCTAAAAGTTTCATATTGCTATTTTTAGCCCCGTATGGTAGATCCTATGCTTCTTTTCTCCTGGCCATACTCTGGGCGATGATGCTGGCAGCGATCAATTGCAAAGCATGGTAGAGCATGAGCGGCAACAATACGATGCCTGTGATGGTACTGTGCTGAAAAAGCACTTTTGACATGACCGTGCCGTGCACCAGCGACTTCTTAGATCCACAAAACAGGACCGTAATACGATCTTCCTCTGAAAAGCCAAACAAGCGGCTGAGTAATCCAACGCAAAGAAATACAATAAAAAATAAGGCCATCATCCCCGCGGCGAGCCCGGCAAGTTCAAGGGCGGTGAAGCCTGCAAAAAGATGCTCGGAAAATGACTTACAAAACGACGTATAAATGATGGTGAGGATAATTGCCTGATCGAAATGTTTGAGCTGTTTTTTATACTTTTCGGCAATAGCACCAAAACGGGAGTTGAGGCTGATTCCGATAATGACAGGTAACAAGACTTGAAGAATCAACTTGATGACGATATGAGTGATGTCAAAATCGCCTGTTGCAGAAGCGATGAACAGCCCAACCCAGAGCGGCGTAACCACTACGCCGATCAGACTGGAAATGCTCGCATTGAAAATGGCTGCAGGAATGTTGCCTTTGGCAATGGAAACCATGACCACGGAAGAGGAAACGGTGGACGGTAAAGCTGCCAGAAAAAATATACCTAACCAAAGCAATTCGAAGTCAGTACCAACGAACAGGGGGCGAGAAGCCAAAACGATGAGCGGAAAGAACAAAAAGGTTGTCAACTGGACAATAATGTGCATTTTCCAGTTGGCTAGCCCTGCTTTTAGTTTCTCAACACTCAGTCGCATTCCGTAAAATAAGAAAATCAACGACACGCCTGCATTAGCGATCTCCTCCAGCGAAACAGGTTCTTTAACCATGCCAGGCTGCGGCAAAAAATAGGCCAGCAGGATCATGGTACCTATCATTAACAGGAAACTGTCGAAACCTGTTTTACTTAATATTGCTAATAACTTCTTCAATGTATTTTTAATATATTCCTAAACCGCAAATTCTTTCCGTATAATTTCTGCTCCTGCGCTCAAGGCACTTAACTTAGCTCTTGCTACCTTTCGGGATAAAGGAGCCATACCACAATTCGTACTCGGATAGAGATCTTCGATAGCAACGAACTCAAGCGTTTTACGTAGGGTATCAGCTACTTCTTCGGGTGTTTCGATCGTGTCAGATGCCACATCGATTGCGCCAACCATTACTTTCTTCCCACGAACCAGTTCAATTAAGTTTAAAGGCACGTTTGAGTTGTGACATTCTAACGAAACTATGCCGATATTAGACTTTTGAATTTTAGGAAAGATCTCCTCGTATTGACGCCACTCTGATCCCAACGTCTTTTTCCAATCATTATTAGCTTTAATTCCGTAACCATAGCAAACATGTACTGCAGTTTCGCATTGTAATCCTTCAATAGCTCTTTCCAGTGCTGCCATTCCCCAATCGTTCACTTCATCAAAAAAAACATTAAATGCAGGTTCATCAAATTGGATGATATCTACACCTGCATCCTGCAATTCTCTTGCTTCTTCATTGAGTACTTTCGCAAACTCCCAGGCCAGTTTTTCTCTGCTTTTGTAATGGGTATCGTACAAGGTGTCAACCATTGTCATCGGCCCTGGCAATGCCCATTTTATAGGTTTATCTGTCTGTTTACGTAAAAATTTAGCATCCTCAACAAAAACTGCTTTTTGACGTGCAACCTCACCTACGACCATTGGAACACTCGCATCATAACGGTCACGGATCTTTACGACCTTACGATTCTCAAAATCTACACCACTTAAATGCTCAATAAAAGTGGTTACGAAATGCTGGCGTGTTTGCTCACCATCACTAATGATATCCACCCCCGCTAATTGCTGTTCCTGCAAAGAGATACGCAAAGCATCTTGTTTCCCCTCAATTAACTGATCGCCTTCTAATTTCCAGGGTGACCATAGTTTTTCGGGAGGTGCAAGCCAGGCAGGTTTGGGTAAACTTCCCACAATTGAGGTGGGCAATAATTTCTTCATAAAAATAATCTTAATGCGTTATATAAATTAAAGAGCGAAATCGGCAGACCACTGTTCTAATACACTTTTGTAAGGCTTAATGAAATGCTCTTCTGCAAATTTACCCTGCTCGATTGCCAACTGGCTGCGCTCTTCCCGGTTGTATACAATTTTTGTTAAAGAATGGTCCTGATTTTTCAAACTAGGCTTATAGCATACTCCTGCAACAGAATTGGCATTATAAATTTCAGGCCTATAGATCTTTTGGAACGTTTCCATTGTACTAATGGTACTGATCAATTCCAGGTTTGTATAATCAGCCAGTAAGTCGCCAAAGAAATAAAATGCAAAAGGCGCAGCGCTGTTGAGTGGCATAAAATAGCGAACCTGCAAGCCCATTTTTTTGAAGTATTGCTCTGTTAACGAAGACTCGCCGGGTTGGTATTCAAAACCTAATACCGGGTGATGGTTTCCTGTACGTTGATACGTTTTATTCTCTGCTACGCTTAAACAGATCACAGGTGATTTGGTAAAGTGTTCTTTGTAAGTTTCTGACGTCACAAAATGCTTAAAGATATTACCGTGTAATTCACCAAAGTTATCAGGGATACTAAATTTATCTTTACCCTTGTTATGCGCTGAAAGCACGACGCTAAAATCGTAATCGCGTAGGTAAGAAGAGAAGTTATTTCCAACAATACCTTCTGTGCGTTCGCCAGTTTTATGATCGATGATATGCGTTTTTAAGATCTCGATCGAGGGGAATGTTGTACCGCTGCCATCAATATCTATATCAACAGAAACGATCTCTAATTCAACTGAATAGCGATAATTATCAGGATTATCCCAGTTCGCCAGGGTATTAAAACGATTATTGATCATATTAATGGTGTTGCGCAAATTTTCCTGACGACTTGTTCCTCTTGCCAGGTTAGCAAAGTTGGTCGTTGAGCGTGTGCTGTCGGACGGTATATAGTCCTCATTGAAATAGATACTCTTTAGTGTGAACACAAGATCATTCTTTATGGTATTCCGGGTATTTTCCATGTATATCTTTTCGTTTATTTTCAATACAAGTATTAAATTCTGTGCAAATCTATTAATTGGGTATCAAGTAACTGAAATTTATAAAATATTCAGTTTTTTAAACCTAAAAATAGAAATTAGCAGATAATTCATCTGTTTAATGGCAGATATCGGTACAGTAAAAGAAAAATAATCTATCAGCAAAACATGACACTATGAAATACCTTTTCTATTTGTTACCGTTTAGCAGATACTGTTATCGCAAACTGGGATAAAAAAATAATGGAGTTAAAGCAGCTCTGGCCCGTTTAAAAGACAGGCGTGAATTTTTCAGTGAGGCGTTTTAGCCTTTAGCTCATACAGGCCATTTAATTTCCGTTCGGGGCATGAAAAAGCCTTTGATGCAGTTAGAGTTTCGAACACATATTTGAATGTGGCTTTTGTCGAAGATTCCTGCGCCGGTGTAGGCTGGTCCGCCTTCTGTGAAAACGCCTCTGGTGGTATCGTAGATGTTGTAGCCGCTATGGCCATGGTCAGCCATATCAGCTTTGTAGGCAGTGAGAATTTGGTGGTGCATGTATTCCAGTACACTGCAATCGAGCTCTCTGAGCAGCATGTCTTTATGTTTGTCTGCTTTGATGTCTTTATTCACCGGCAGAGGCAGTCCGGCATCGCTGAAATCTTTGGCCATGGTTTTATGGTAGGATTTGACGATATCGATGGAGGCTTTGTCAGTGAGGTCGCAGCAGTTTCCCAGTTGTATGACGGCGCCAACCACCGCGGGATTTTTTAATGTGCCCCTTTGCTTTTTATCTTTTGCCCATTCCAGGGCCCGCTCGTAGTTGTTTTCCCAGAAGTAAATGCCATGACCCAGCCAGTCGTGTTTTTCTTTGCTGGCTTTGTATTTATTAGGGTTTAAAAGAAGTTGTTCCCGGGTACTTTCGTCGCATCCGTGAAAGCCAATGATCAGGTTTGGCCGCTGGTTATACACTTATTTGCGTTTGGAAAAGGACGCCAGAGTTGGATAGTGTTTGCTGTAATTTCCCGTTTTGTCCACAATACCGGCGCTAACCAGCCTTGCCATCGCCTCTTGTTTAGAGGAGTTGGTGTCGCGGGTTTTTTTTGCCAGCTCTATCAGTTTTTGACTTTCCTTATTGCTCATGTGATTGGTAATAGCTTAACAAATTTAAGTAAATTTTGGTTTAAACCAAAATCGTTAAATGTCAAATGTAGAGTTAATTTGCTTCGTTTAAATCGTAGTGCGTTAACATAATACTGATGATACATTTTCTCCCAACATATTTTATCAGGCCATTAAGATAAAGCCTTTCATTGACAGTCATTGCTCTTAACCCTTCGATGCTGGCTATTCTATTTTCAATATCTTTGTCATTGCTCATCATAAATCTAAGATAGCGGCTTAAAAAGGTTCTGAAAGATCTCTGGCGAAGCCATAGCCTGGCCAGAGATCTGATTATTTAAACTCAAGGCAAGCCTATTGCATTTTTGATGGCCTGCTCAACCGGACTACACGATCCGGTGCCATGAATGTCAAACCCCTGCCTGGTGAACAGCGGTGGCTGTGCCATAAACTTAGGCACCCTGCCACGATGCAGCTGCGCAGCATGAACCAGGAATGGATGACAAAGATATACCGTGCCCGCCTTTCCGACGGCCAGTGTTTCGGCTCTTTCTGGTAATTCCGGTAGCTTCATGGCCAGTTCCGTAAACGAAAGACCCGCTTCGCCTTCCGGTTCCAGCAATCTGGCAACATCAAGATGTGAGCCTTTCAGGATTCTGGTCGGTGCATCCTGCTCACTGACATCCGAAAAGAGAAACAACATCAAAAGACCCCGGCCTTTGGAATGGACATTGATGCGGTAAGAAAAAAAATCATTTGGATCATCGCCGGGAAAACCAGCATCTACGTGCCAGCCGGTATCACCAGCATCTGTCTCCGATGGGAAACGAACAGGAAAGGCTCCCATGCTCATGCAAGGTATCCATTTATCTTTACCAACTAACTGATCAAATGCGCTATGGAGTATACTGGTATTTGCAGCCTTAACAAACGGCTCCTGGGCATACATACCCAACCAGACTACCGGCCTGGTCCAGGTGGTGCTGTCGTTGGGATCGGCGGGAATATCTTTCCAAAGGATATTTCTTGCCTGGCTTGCGAGATCAGCGGAAAAAGCATTGTTGATACGGACAAAGCCGTCGGTAATAAATGACTGTATTTGTTGTGGACTTAAGATGTTGTGCATAATATTTAATATAAAAGTTCAGACAATAAAAGAGTTAGTGCCCCATTCGGGACACCTGTCTTCGTAAGACTTGAAAATTTATATTATAACATTACGGTCATTCTCATACAGCAAATGTAATTATTTTTAATTTTTACAATGCAGATGGAAGGGTGTTTTCGCCTGGTGCTATCCGGGCATATAGTATGGCCGATGGGTTGAAGCTCTTGCTGTTGACATAGAAATTGCCCGCAAAGGTTTCCTCAAAGTACTGCAGTGAAAAGCCGACAACGCAAAGCATTCCAGGAACGATGTCAAAATTAAAGGTATGCGCAGGAATCACGCTGGAAGGAAAAGAATAACTTACATCAAGTGACTGCGGAGGGTCGCAGGCTTTGATTTCGCCGTTTTTCAAATCGACCATCACCGTGTTGATGAGAATTTTACAGTCCTGAATTTCTTTTGGAAACCGCAGTTCTGCCGGTATGGTCATTTCAGGGAAATTAACCTGAAGCAGCGTCTCGCTAATGTTCATAACCGGTTTGGCCAGAAACTGGTAGCGCATTGGCGAATCTATATTGAATTCAAACCCTGCTAAAGTTTCAAAGCTGTCTGGTGTAAAATGGTAAGTCTGATCTGCTGCATTTTTGGCCCTGTTCAGGCAGGACAGCACTTCCTTATTGAAGCGGTAAATGGCTGTTCCATCATAGTTAGGGTTGATGATCGCCTTTAAAGATCCTCTGATGTTGGCTGCGAGTGAGCTTGATTTACCGAATGTAGCTGCCGCATTCTTTGTTGGCTGGGTCATTTTCTCCGGAAAGAAATGCGGGAGTGCAGTGATCACCTGCTTGTTTCTGTATCTTTTATAGACATTCCCCCCGGCTGTACCCTTTATGAAATTGTTTTTTATCGTTGCCATCTGTTGTTGTTTAGATATTGTTTACACTTGACAATAATCTGGTATTCAGGTAAGTACTATACTAATTTAATTAAAGTCAATTGATTAGCCAACT
>Ga0190282_1068_pt1 | contig 32202 bp, 28 predicted proteins | sample ZER3_100Endo_I3_FD_131024 | JGI IMG/M metagenome (GOLD analysis project Ga0190282, IMG submission 131024) | Enriched cells of freshwater protists from Biology Centre CAS, Ceske Budejovice, Czech Republic - ZER3_100Endo_I3 | ecosystem: Environmental > Aquatic > Freshwater > Unclassified ...
ATATTTAAACGAACAATTGAAAAGGTTAATTATCATAGCGCTTTCTATTTTAATTCTGTCACCATCTTTTGGCAGTCTTTTCGTTTATGCTTCTTTTAAAATCAACCAAAAAGAAATTGCTAAGACAATTTGCGTTCAACGTAAACAAGCTTTTAACAGTTGTAACGGTCGATGCGAACTTCAAAAAAGCATTAAAAAATATTCTGATAACGAACGAAAAATGCAAGATAGCCTAAAAGATAAATTAGAGCTTGTATATGTTCAAAATACTGCTGAAATCAATTTTAGCACAATTCCAGTTATCGAATCAAGAGATAATACTTCAATTTTGTTTGAAAAGAAACCAATCGGGGCTTCTAATCTTACTTTTCATCCTCCTCTCTACACAGTTTAGGGATCAAATCTTATTTTTAAATTCAAATTCTGAAATTCTAAATTCCAATTTTTAAGTTGAAATTTTGAACGTCTTTTGTTGCTCGCTTTCGCGGATTTTTAAATCCAATTTTGAGCAAGAATTTTGTAGTTTATTTTTTAAAACTGATTTTGATCTTCTTTGTAATTGAAGGGAATAGCTGTATTCCAACTTCATTTACGTTTGCCATTTTCTTGGCTTATTCACTAGCATTTTGGCTTTTTTGATATTCAAAAACTTATAGCTTGATGCTAAATTTTAAACGTTTTTTTATAACATTAATCAAATGAAATCTTTTAATTTTTGGATAATCGCATTGTTATTTGCGGTTACTTCCTGTACAATTGATAAAACAGATTACGAAGCTGAAACTGGTTCTGAAGTTCCTGGAAATCTAGAATTTAAAGAAGCAACTTCGCTTACAAACGGAAACTATAAGGTTAGTATCGAAGCTTTAAACGGAACATTCTACAAAGGATATAACGAGCTTCATCTGAAAGTAATCAATACTCAAAACAATCAAGAGTTGACTACTGCTGCAGTAACTTTTCTGCCAATAATCAGTAACGCTGACGGAAGCAAAAGTTCTTGTCCACACGAGTATAATGTGGCGTATGATGCTACAAATAAATACTACAGCGGTTATTCTGTTTTTACGGGAGAAAGTTCAACTACAGCAAGTTGGAAATTGTACATCAGTTTTACAGTTGAAAACCAAAAATATGAGATCAATAAAGATGTTACTGTAGAAAAACAAAGCAATAAAAATCTTAATATGACGGCGTTTGCAGGAAATGATGGCGAGCAATATGTAATTACCTTGATTTCGCCTCAAAAACCTACTGTTTCTGAAAATCCGTTAGTTGCTGGCGTTTACAAATACAGCAAACCAACAACTCCTGCGGGAACTTTTCCAGATCCAACTCAGTTTTCTTATTCTGAAGTTGTTGGCTATACTTTAAAATTAGATCCAAGAATGCCAGAACCTTCTATGGGAAATCATTCTTCGCCAAATAATAAAGATTTGACTCAAGAAGACGATGGTTTGTATCACGGTGTTGTTAATTATACAATGACAGGAAACTGGACATTGAATTTAATTATGATGAACCAAAACGGATTAATAGTAAAAGGAACCGTAGTTCCAACCGATCATACGCCAGGAGTAGAAGGCGTGAAAAGTGAACTTTATATTGATACTTTATTCTAAAAACATGAAATATATTATAATGCTGCTTTTCTTGGGATTTTCAGTTACAGCCCAAAATCAGCACGCACATCACGATAGCATAAAAAACTTAGAAGAAGTAACAGTAAAAAATGCAACGAAAAAGAAGATTGAAACAGAAATGAAAATGGCTGTTTCGGTTGATGAATTTTTGTCTTCATCAGACAATATCAGTTTTATTAAGCGCGGAGCTTACGCTTGGGAACCTTTATTAAACAATATGAGCACCGAACGTTCGACGGTTACCATTGACGGAATGCACGTTTTTGGTGCTTGTACCGATAAAATGGACCCAATTACGTCTTATGTGGAAAGCAATAATTTGGCAACAATTGACATAAAATCGGGTCAGGAGGGAAGCTTGCACGGAGCAACGGTTGCAGGAAGCATCGATTTAAAAAGAAAAAGCACGCCGTTTGGACTTGAAAAGAAATGGAATGGAGCTTACCAAACTGGATTTGAGTTTAATAATGAGCAGTTTTTCAATTTAGGAAATGTTTCTTATTCGGGAACAAAATTTGTGGCTGACGGAAGTATTTCGTATCGAACAGCAGATAATTATCACGATGGAAACAACGACGAAGTAAAGCATTCGCAATACAATAAATTCAATACTTCATTAGGTTTGGCTTATAAAACCAGCGATTTGTCATCGGTTAGATTAGATGCGATTTTTGATGTGGCGAAAAATGTAGGTTATCCTGCTTTGCCAATGGATTTATGGCTTTCGCGTGCGCTAATTACTTCGGCTTCTTATAAACAATTGTTTGAAGAAGGTTTGGTTCGAGTGGTCGATACAAAAGTATATTTTAATGCAATTGAGCATTATATGGATGATACAACGCGACCAGAAAACTTAGTTCACATGGATATGCCGGGTTGGAGCACAACTTACGGATTGGTTTCTAAAGCGAATTTGAAAAAGAATGATTACTCTTCTGAAATTCAGTTGAATGCTTACGATAATTTGTCTATTGCAGAAATGAGAATGTATCCGCAAGATCGAAGCGAAAGAACCATGTTTGCTTATAGTTGGCCTTGGGTTACTACTCGTTATGCTGGACTTTCTATGAACAATTCTTGGGATATTTCAGAAAGAAGTCAAGTGCATTTGGGAGGTTCTTTGGGCGTGAATTACAATTATTCGAAATATGTAGAGTTCAATTGGATTTTTCATCCAGGCGCGCCTCAAGAAAAAACGAGATTTCTGCCAAGTCTTAATGCAGCATATAACTTAAATATTGATCAATTTAATTTTTCTGTCGGAACAGGTTACGGTCATAGAGCACCTTCTGTTTCTGAAGGTTACGGTTATTACATCTATAACAGTTTTGACCGTTACGATTATATCGGTGATCCGAATTTGAAAAATGAAATTTCGTATGAAGGAAATGCAAGTGCAGGTTTTAAAACTGAAAAATTGAGCATTCAAGGAAAAGTCAACTATTTCTACATTCAGAACTATATTATTGGTAAAATCTTAAGCTTGGGAAGTCCGATGAATTATCAATCTGTTGGTGTAAAAGGGTATACGTCATTAGATTATGCTACACTTTTAAATATGTCTGCTAATGTGAGCTACGATATTTTGGAGCATTTACACTGGAAAGGAACGTTGACTTATGCCCGCGGAATGGATGATAAAGGAGGAAATCTGCCTTTCATTCGCCCATTAAGCTATTTGACTTCTCTTCATTATATGTATAAAAATTTCGGAATTCAGACTTCTGTAAATGGCGATTTTGAGCAGATTAATTACAGTCCAGAATATGGAGAAGATTTAACGGGAGCTTACACGATTTGGAATATTTCTGCTGATTATTCTTTTAAAATCAACAAGGTAAGAAGTACAATTCAAATCGGAGCAGAGAACCTATTGAATGAATATTACAGCACTTATGCCGACTGGGGAAATATTCCGAGAATGGGACGTAACATTTTCACGTCTTTAAAATTGAATTTCTAAGAAAAAATGAAAAAAGTTTTTAGTATCACAATGACGATTTTGTTCCTGCTGGTTTCTTTCCAGCAGGCGCTTATCGTTGTGCACTTTAAACTGAATCAAAACGCTATAGAAAAAGAATTTTGTGTTAACAAAGCCAAGCCAGAACTGCAATGTCATGGTAAATGTCATTTGAAGAAAGAGCTTCAAGAATCGCAAAAAAATACCGATTTGGAATTGAGAAGCATTAGCAAAAAGATTGATATTGCTTTAAACACAAATATTGAATTTCAGGTTCCACTATTAAAAACTATAACATCCAAGAAAGTGCCGATCTATAAAGAATTGGATCGGCTAGAACCTTGCCTTGAAATTTTTGTACCGCCACCTATTTTATAATCTTCCTTTCGATTTATAAAATAGAATACAAAAATTAAAATCATAAAAATGCAAAATTTTAAAAAATACCTTTTATTATCAGCAGCTGCTTTGGCTTTTGTTTCATGTTCAAATGATGACGATGCTCCAGCAGCAAACAATCTAACGTTCGAATTCAGCAATACGTTGAAAGACAAAACAATTGTTTTAGGAGACGCAACTTCAGCATCTGCGACAACAAACACTTCAGCTGCAGGACAAGTTCATCATTTTTCTGAAGTAAAATACGTGATCAGCAACATTCGTCTAATAAAAGATGACGGAAGCGAAGTGCCTTACAATGTAAATGATTTAGACAAAGGCGCAACAGTTATTGATCAGGCAAAAACGGCTTCATTAAGTTATGTTTTAAGTAATGTTCCGTCTGCATCATACAAGCAGATTAAATTTGGTTTAGGTATTAAAACAGACCAAAATACTTTAGACCAAACTAGATTTCCTAAATTCTATGCAGCGGCGGGAGCTAACGATACAGCAATGATGTGGGAATGGGGAACAGGATATCGTTTCACAAAAGTAGAAGGCTTTTATGATACAGATAATAAAGCAATGTCTATTCATACAGGAAGTACTGTTGCGGGTACTGAAGGCGCATATACGCAAGGTGTGAATGCATATAGAGATATTACATTAAACCTAACTACGAATGCAATTGTGGGTAAAAATGCTCCGAAAATCAAAATTAAAGCAGATTTCGATAAATTATTGAGCGGAAAAATCAATACGATTACTTTATCTACAGGAACAGGAATGAGCGATAACGCAACTCCAAACGTTCATACTGCAGCGCAAATGGTAAAATTTGTGGATAATCTAGGAGGAAACGGAACAAACGATATCTCAGGAATGTTTTCTGTGACTAGCGTAGAAAACTAAATTCTATTTTGGAGCCGTCTGGAATCAAAAGGCGGCTCTGTTTTAAAATTCATTAAAAATGAAAAAAATATTTAGTTTCCTTTTACTAAGCTTGTTTTTGGTTTCTTGTGCGGGTAGTGATTCTGATGAAATCTATTTCGATAATCCAGAACTTTCATTAAATATTCCTTCCGATTTTCCAGAAGCAAATAGTTATGTGAGTTTGAATAAACCCACAAAATATGGTGCTGAATTAGGAGAAAAATTTTTTGCTGACAAAAGGTTTAGCAAAGACAATACGATTTCATGTGCGAGCTGTCATATTCAAGCGAATGCATTTGCAGATCATAATGCGCGAGCTATTGGAATTGAAGGAAGAATTGGACTTAGGAATGCGCCGCCGCTTCAGAATTTGATGTTTTTAAAGTTCTTTAATTGGGATGGAAGCCGATTGCAGTTAGAAACACAACCTTTAGTTCCGATTATTACACACGAAGAAATGGATTCTTCGATTTTGGAAGTTATCGGAAAAATTACAGATGATGCTACTTATAAAGAAATGTTCAAAAAAGCATTTGGAGATCAGGAAATTACAGCAGATAGAATTTACAAAAGTATTGCTCAGTTTGAATACACTTTGATTTCGGCTAATAGTAAATATGACAAAGTAAAACGAAAAGAAGGTCAGTTTACAGAAAGTGAAGCGGCAGGTTTCGCAACGTTTCAGCAGAAATGCGCCAGCTGCCATAGTACAGAATTATTTACAGATCAGAGCTTTAGAAATATTGGTTTTCCTTTAAATACCGATTCTAATGAAGCAGGAAGAGGAAGAGTAACCGGAATTCCAACTGATTTTATGAGTTTTAGAGTTCCTTCTTTACGAAATGTTGAATATACGGCACCTTACGGAAGTTTTGGACAGTTTGAAACCTTGAAATCGGTTTTGGATTATTTTGATAGCGGTGTTTTAAATTCAGAAAATTTAGATCCTATTTTTAAAAATAATGGCAATAGAATTCCGCTTACAGAACAGGAAAAGGAGAATCTTCTTGCGTTTATGAAAACCTTGAGCGACAAAGAGTTTACTGGAAATTAATCTGGAAAAGCTTGATTTTACTGGTGTTTTACATTTCTTTTGAAATAAAAGAGAAATGTTTATAATATGTTGATAAATAATACGTTGCGAACTGTGTTAAAATCTGATTTCGATAGATTAAATGTTTTAAATTTATAACTGAATGATAGTTAATTATTTAAAAATTTTTGAATATGGAAAGAGCTATAAAATTACAGGTTCGCAAAGAACTTGACGGAAAACAAGAGGTAAACATTATTAAGCTAAAAGGGAGTTTAATAACTAAAGGCTACACAGAAATTATCCATATTAGTGACAAAGATGATGAATTCTATATTAATTCGTTTGCGACTAGAACAGAAACCAATAAAGAAGTAAGAGAATTTATTCTGGATTTTATAAATAAAGAAAATTTAAGCAATACAATTAGCGTTCTAGCATAATTCAAGAAAGCTAATTGTAATGCTTAAATAACAGTTGTTGGTCTAAATTGCGTTTGTAAAACTTGTATTTTGATCCAGATAAAGATGCTTATCTTTTAAAATTTCATCTGGTTTATCGTCCCAATCTCCCCAATCTCCGACATAAGTTTTACGAAATATTAATTCATTATTATCACCATTGCAAACCAAAGTTCGGTCTGTACAGGTTTCATTGTTTGGACTGAAATTTATTTGTAGATTTTTCATGGCGCAATTATTTAATTGTTTGTAAACGAGATCATAAAATTAAAAATATCATCTCATACTTAGTTATAAAATAATATTAAATTATTGTATAATTTACATATAAGTGATTGAAAAATAGATTTATATAATAAAAAATGCTAAACATATTGTTTAGCATTTTTTATTTCTTCTTTACTCTTTTTTCTTAGAACATCTTCCTCGAGGTTCATCGCCTTCGCGGAGTATAATTTCAGAATGTAAAAACTGCGCGGCATCTGCAGAACCTTTTACTTTGGTGGAACTGCGTTCCAGCATTTCGGTCTCAAAATCGTTTAAGACACTTTTTCTTAAACCGATTTCTTTCCAATTAGATTGCGCATTGCAACCTTTATATATTTTTCTAGCCAATTTTAAAGCATCCAACAAAGCCTGGTTTGCGCCTTGACCTTTAAATGGACTCATTGGATGTGCAGCATCACCAATTAAAGTACTGTTTTGATTCTTTTCTAATAATTCTGAATGCAATAATTCGCGATCGTAAACAGGATATCCAGAAATTAAATTTTCCTCTGTAGCTTCTAAAATCTGCGGAATAGGAGCATGCCATTGTGTTCTACGAATAGCTTCTTTTTTAAGTGCTTTCGGACCTTTGGCACTTAATTCTTTAGCTTCTTCTTCAGACATTGGAAAACTCAATTGCCACATTACAGAATCTGCTGTGTATGGCATAATATAAATTCGTTCATTTCCATTTGCAGTCTGAAAAACCGTTGCAGAATCCAATAACGGACTCGAAATATCTTTTAGAGAACTTAAAGGACAAATTCCTAAAATCACAATGCAATCCAAATAACGAAGCGGAGTTATATCTTCGCCAATTGTGAGTCTTCTCACAGCGCTTCTAATTCCGTCTGCACCAACTACAAGATCGGCTTTTACGGTTTTTATTTCTCCGTTTGTTTGAAAATTTAATTGTACACCATCATTATAAGCTTTAAAATCTAGTAATTGATGTCCCCATTGTACCGTATTATTTCCTCCGAGTTGTTCTAGAAGAGCTTGTCGCAAAGATTGTCTTGCGATATGAATATTGGTTCGTTTTGCAGAAGGTAGAATTTCAGTTTCAATCCATTTTCTGGTTCCCCATTCTCCTAATATTTTTCCTTCTGTATTATGAACGATATGTTTTGTGGAAATTACTCCGTTTAAAGAAGTAATTCCTAAACCTTTCATGGCTTTGCTGGCTTGTTGCAATGTAAGTCCGTAGCCTTGAGATCTCGCGTCAAAATGGGTGTCTCTTTCGTAAATTGAAAAAGGAATTCCGCGGTGTAAGCAAGCAACGGCTAGAGCGACGCCGCCAATACCAGCACCAATTATGGCAACATGAGGTTTTGTGAGATTAGGTTCTAGATAATTTTCAGATTGAATTAACCCTGATCCAGAACAATTGGAACAGGAATGTAAATGCGCTTTAGGTTTTACAGGAGCAGTTCCTATATTTCCCGCTTTTTCATATTCAGCCAATTCTGATTGATAACGGCGTTGTACTTTTTTACTGAGTCCGCGATTTATTTTGCCTTGTCCTTGGCATTCTTGACATATAATCCACATTCTATTGTACAACTTATTTTGTTATGAAGATGCAAATTTACGTCAACTATATTATTTAAACTACTGATTTTCAAATCTAAATCTCATTTTGAAAGAAATAAAATAAAGTTCTGAAAATCAGTAATTTGTGTTTCTTAATTTGTTTCTATGAAATCATCAATATAACGTGCTATCATTTCAGGATATTGGCTCTGCGGACCATGACCAGTTTGAGCAATAGTAATAAGAGTTGCGGTTGGCAATTTTTGGTTAAGCTCAAACCAGTTTTCTGGCGGAAAACAAACTTCATGATTGGCAGAAATAATCAATAGAGGAATATTTGTTTTCATTAGTTTTTCTCTTGATTTATAAGGATCGTCAATATAATCTTCGTGAGATTTTTGATAATATTCCCAAAGTTCAGGCCTCACTTTTGGATCTTTGTCTTCTCTTTCATTGATTCTGTTATGACTTTCTGCCGCAGCTTTTTTGCTTATTTCTGAAGCGGGTTCAAAAAACAGTATTGTTTCGTGTTCAAGGGTATAATCTGGAATGTAAGCCGTTTTAATAAAAATTTCCTCCATAGAATGAGCTACTTTTCCAGGAGGTTTGGTTCCGATTAAAATAGTATGGGTAATTCTATTTGGAAATTCTGTTATAAGTACCTGAGCTGCCCAGCCGCCAAGCGACCATCCTCCTAAAATGAATTTATCAATTTTTAAAGCATCAGCCAAGTCAATAGCATCTTTTCCAAAGCCTAAAATGGTTTCATGAGGCGTTCCTGTAGAAGAGGCTAATCCTTTAAAATTGAATGTGATGACTTGATATTTTTGTGCTAATGCATCTAAAAAAGCTGGATCCCAATCGTCGAGATTTCCTCGAAATCTGTTGCAAAGAATAATTGGTAAACCTTTGCCTATCGATCTATAAGCTATTTTGTAACCTTGAATAGAAGCAAATTTAGTTTCAGACTTAATTGCTTCGGATAGCGTTTTTTCTTTTTCCATTGTACTAAAAATTTAAATTTGTTATTATTTTATGAATTGATATTATTTATGAATTCGTCAGTAGAAGAAATAACATGCCCATAATTCGGGAAATTAGTTTCCACAGTTGCTTTTATTTCTTCCCAATTAAAAGCGCCAATTCCATCTTTAATTAATGTCACATGATAACCTAGTTCTACACCAAATCTTGCTGTAGAATCAATACATGTATTAGCTCTCATGCCTGCAAGAACTATTTGGTCAATATTATGCTGTCGCAAAAGAAAATCTAAATCGGTATTGGCAAACCCGCTCGCTGTCCAATGATTTTGAGCAAGAAGATCGCCTTCTTGCATAATTAGATCAGGATGAAATTCAGCTCCCCATGAATCTTTTTCAAACAGGGTAATGTTTTTGCTTCCTAAATGCGAAGGTGCCATGAACTTCCAGTTTAAATAATCTCTTATTTGTGTATTACGATGCGGGGCATAAATAATCTGAATTTTCTTTTCTCTCGCAGCAGTTAATAGCTTTTTGATATTAGTAACCACTTTATTTCCTTCAACAGTTTCTTTAGTAACAGGATATAATTTTCCTCCTTCAGAAAGGAAATCATTAAAAGGATCAATAATAACGATGGCAGTTTTTTGAAGTTGATATAAACTCATGATTTTAAAATTTTGATTCAAGTTGCTCCATTCTAATAATATGCCATTAAAATTTTGGTACTGTTTATTACTGTTTTCAGAAAAAATAAAACTATAAAACAGCGATATTTAGCAGATTTTCGAAATACAACAAATAGGAGGAGATATAATTAGGAGCATTTTATTTTATAATTTTTAAAAATGATTATATAAGTCAGACCATTGGAATTGAGCTAATTTTAATAATCATTAAAAAACTAGGAATTATGGAGAAGAATAATCAAACCCAGAAAAACCCGAATCCGAAACAGGGCGGGGCAGATCATCGAACGGATACTAGAAAGCATCAATACAAAGAACATGATGAAGTTTTGACAAATGATGAAAATTATGATGTTGACACTAAAAAGTTCAAAGGAGAAAAACCTGAACTCGATGATAAATTGAATAATGAAGAAAAGAAATAATCTGGAAGCGCCTCAAGTTAATTTGAGGCGTTTTTTATTTGATTTTTCTAGCCAAATGCACTTTTTTTATGAGATAAAATGGAAGAAGCGAAAAATATGATTGGATTTTTATAGATTTGTAAAAATCTAATACACTTTCTCAAATAATAATTGAGTTATAATATATAATACAAGGCATGAAATCGGTTACTTCAGTTTTTTTACTTCTAATGTTTGTCTGTTCAACTTCATACTCTCAACTGAGTTCTGACAAGATATTTGAAAGTTTTAAGCAAGGTGAACGTACAAATTGTTCATCTATAGCATTCATAAAAGCATCTTTAAACGTTTACGGATTGGATAATCTTTTTGAAAGCGAAAAATTAAACAACGATTCTTATAAGATTACGCTAAAAAACGATGCAACCTTTAATTTGGATAGCAGCGAAGTTAATAAAGCAAGAAAATCAGCTGGTTTTGTTTACATTAAAGACAATTGCGACAGCGAAAAAATAAGAGATTATGCTGTTTTGACTTATGCTGTAATGGCAAAGTATATGCAGATTATCGATAAAGAACCCACTTTTGATAAAGCTTTGGAAGAATTGGAAGAAGGCACAGTTTATACGCCAACAATCTATAAATACCTAGGATTCAAATTAGGGAAGCAAATTCAAAAATTAAAAAGACAATCTGGAAGCGAATATTGCGGTGTTGTAGCGTGGTCAAAAGCACATGCGGTCTTTGTTTGCGAAGATTTTATGGATTACTACGGCAATAAAAAAAGCATTTGGATAAAATATCCGGGACGTTTTAGAATTATTAAATCTTAACTAAAAAAAGGCTTAAGTACCGAAAACTCTTAACTTTTGATGGTTTTAGTGTACTATTTTACCTATTGAGGTTAAGAGATTATTATAATTTTAGGAAAAAGAAATTATAAAAGTTGGTTTTTAAGTTAATTTGTATATTTTTGTTTTTATTCAAAAACCAAATCTATTAAGAAAATGAAGAGTAAGATTATTTTATTATGTGTCCTTTTCTTCTTGACGACTGCTGCTGTTTCTGCGCAGGCAAAAAATGCACCAAGAAGTATTATCAGTACAACAGCTTTAATTCGTAAATACCATGATCAAAAAGAATTAAGTGGTATGCAAAAGGGAGAACTTTTAGAATTATACATTGAACGTATTAAAGTTCTTGTAAAAACACTTCCTTACATTGCTTTGGTTACTAAACCAGGTGTTACAATGGCAGACTTAGGAATTCCAGACAATGGAGAAAATAAGAAAATATTGGATGTACAAGCAGAAGGTACAACGACTTTCTTAGATACTACAGTTGATTTTCAGAGAAAGATGATGCCTTACTCAGATAAAGGAAATCTTATCGCTGCAATTTTATTCTATGAAAACACATTGAAATCGTTACACGAATTCAACGATCTATAATATTTAGAAATAAAAAATAGAGAACTCCAAGGTCTTACGATCTTGGAGTTTTTTTTTGCTTTAAACTTTGCATAAAAGAATTTAGAAAAGATTAAAAATGGGTTTAAATTTTAAGACTTTAAAACAATTCTTATAAAAGTGCTAAAATTTGATTTCGTCTTAACTGTTTCATTTTTAATTGTTTATTCTCCTTTCCTGAAAATAGTTAACATTTTTTTTGCAAAAAGTTTAATTAAAATTTGGCGACTAATATTTTTAACATACTTTTGTTCTATCAAATTAGTAGAGTTTAAAAAATAAGTTAAAAGCACAGAGATTAGAAACCATACATTTCATTTCAAATAAACAAACCATTTGGCAGTTTAGTCCACGTGCGTTACTACGGTTAAAATTCCTCTTTTTTAATTCATTATAAATTTCAAGAAACACAATCCTGTAATAGGGTTAAAATTTTTATAGGCCAATTTAAAATAATAGTAATCTAAAAAAAGTAAAAATGAAAAAACGAATGTGCTGCAGATAAAAAGAAAAAACCATTTCTGTTGCAGCAGAAATGGCAGAAGCTTAAAAGAAATTGTCATCTCTAAAAGGAAAGCAAGAATAGCATAAAACTGTTCTGACTGACCTTATTTATTAAACTAAAACAAAGTAATGAAAAAAAAATTAAAAAGATATGCTTGGCTATATATTTTGTTGATTACCATTGGGGTTAAAGCTCAAGAGACAAAGCCACTAATCCAGTCTAAACTGGAAGGGACAGTAGTCGATGCAGTTACAAAAGAGCCTATTATCGGAGCTTCGGTTACGATTCAAGGAACTACACATGGAGTTATAACAGATACAGATGGAAAATTCTATTTCCAAACAGGACAAAAATTCCCATATGTACTTTTAGTTAGCTATTTAGGATATAAAAAACAAGAAGTTGTAGTAGACAAAAACGCGATTACTATCGCTCTTGTCGAAGAACAAAATGCATTATCTGAAGTAGTAGTTACAGCACTTGGAATTACAAAAGAAAAGAAATCTTTAGGATATACGACTCAAGCAGTAAAAGGTAAAGAGTTGGCAACGACAAAAGAAACTAACTTCTTGAACGCTCTTTCTGGTAAAGTGGCTGGTGTGCGTATTACAAACTCGCAAGGAGATATGGGATCTTCTCGTATTATTATTCGTGGAGAAACTTCTATTGCAGGAAACAACCAACCGCTTTTTGTGGTAGACGGAGTTCCTGTAGATAATTCACAATTGAATTTTGGTGGAGCTACTCGTGATTTCAGAAATGCAATTGCCGATTTGAATCCGCAGGATATTGAAACTTTGACTGTTTTGAAAGGGCCAAACGCTGCCGCTCTTTACGGATCGCGTGCTGCGCATGGTGTTGTGCTTATTACTACAAAATCTGGTAAAGGACAAAAAGGAGGATACGGAGTTACTTTTAATACAGGTATAACAGTTTCTCAAGTTGCGACTTTACCTTCTTTTCAAAACACTTTCGGACAAGGTTCTAACGGAAGATTTAGCTACGTTGATGGTAAAGGAGGAGGAGTTAATGATGGTGTTGACGAAAGCTGGGGACCAAGAATGGACGGTCGTCTTATTCCGCAATTTTACTCTAAAGGAGAAGCTGTTCCTTTCGTAGCGCATCCAAATAATGTGAAAGATTTCTTCAACACAGGACTTACTTACGATAATAGTATTTCTGTAGCAAAAGCTAATGAAAAATCAGATTTCCGTTTAGGTGTAAACAATCAAAAACAGCTTGGAACTGTACCAAACAGTGAAATAAACAAAACAAACGTTTCTGTTAATACAAATTATCAGATTTCTGAAAATGTAAAAGTCGGTGTTAACGCCAATTATATTGTTACAAATGCACCACAACTACCAGGTGGGCCAAATGGAGGTCGTGCTGCGGGTGTAATGTTGCAATTCCTTTGGTTTGGACGTCAAGTTGACATCAATGAATTGGATAAAGATTGGACACAAAACTGGAATAACAGCTATTATAGCAACCCATATTGGAATGCATATTACAATACAACAAGCCAGCAGCGTAACCGTATAATTGGAGATATTCATTTGGATGCGAAATTGGCTGAAGGATTAAACTTCAGATTCCGTACAGGAGTTGATTATTATAATGATAGAAGAAAATATACGATTAAGTACGGTACAAACGGAACTCCTTTCGGATCGTATGCAGAAGATGCTTACACTGTAAATGAGCAAAATACTGAGGGTATATTTCAATATACAAAACAGCTTAATGACGATTTTACTGTAGACGCACTTGCCGGATTCAACATTCGTAACCATAGCGATGCAAATAACTATCAGAAAGCGCCACGTTTAGCGGTTCCAGATTTGTATACTTTAACGAATTCTAGAGATCCGTTAACATCATCAAATTCATTATCAAGATTGAGAGTTTATAGTGCTTATGCTTCTGCTCAATTTGGTTTTAGAAATTATGCTTTCTTAAACGTTACAGCTCGTAATGACTGGTCTTCTACATTACCAAGCAGCAACCGTTCTTATTTCTATCCATCTATTAACGGAAGTGTGGTTTTAACAGATGCATTAAACATTAAGAGCAACACGCTTGATTTCTTAAAAGTTCGTGGAGGTTGGTCTGAAGTAGGTAACGATGCAGATCCGTACCAATTGGCAACAGTTTATAATTTCCAAACTGCATTTGACGGAAACCCAATTCAAACTTCTTCTTTAAGAAAATTGAATGAAAATTTAAAACCAGAAACAACACGTTCTACTGAAGTAGGTCTTGAAGCTTCTTTCTGGAAAAATAGACTTCATTTTGATGCAGCTTATTATAACACAAATAGTTTCGATCAGATTTTAGAAATAAAAACTACAGCATCAAGCGGTTATACTTCGCAGTTAATCAATGCAGGTAAAATTAACAACCAAGGTATTGAGGTGCAGTTAGATGGAAATCCTGTTCAAACGGAAAACTTCAAATGGAATGTCGCTGTAAATTATTCTAAAAATAAAAGTAAAGTAGAAATTTTGGATTACGCAGGAGATATTAAAAACTATACAATTGGTTCTTCTGGAGGTGTAGATGTATTAGCATCTGTAGGACAAGCTTATGGAGCACTTTACGGAACAGCTTACGAGCGTGATGCAAGCGGAAATATTGTGGTAGGAGCAAATGGTCTTCCAAAAGCAGATCCGACAAAGAAAGTTTTAGGACACTATACTCCAGATTATTTAGCGGGTCTTACGAATACTTTGACTTACAAAAATCTAGAGCTTTCATTCCTTGTTGATGCGAGTGTTGGTGGAGAACTTTTCTCTGGAACAAACAGAACAGGAAACTATACAGGAGTTTTAGCGCAAACTCTTCCGGGACGTGGTGCTGAAAACGGTGGTTTAAGCTACTATTATCCAGGAGATAATACTGCTAATCCAAAAACTTTGGTAACTGGCGGTGCTGCTCCAAGCGGTGTAACAGTTTATGATGACGGAATGATTTTCGGAGGTGTTTTTGCTGACGGAACGGCTAATAATAAAGTGATTAGCGCACAAGAATATTACAAAGCATCATACAACATTAGCGAAGCATATATCTACAGTTCAACTTTCGTGAAAATGAGAGAGATAAAGCTTACTTATAATTTTAATAAAAAGCTGATCAAAAAAATTGGATTGGAAGGAGCGAGTTTAACTGCTGCTGGACGTAACTTATTCTTTATTTACAAAGATGCTCCAAATATTGACCCTGAAACGGCTTTCAATACTGGAAATGCACAAGGATTGGAAAGTTTAGCTTTGCCAACAACTAGAAATTTCAGTTTAAACCTTAATGTTAAATTTTAAAAACTCGGAATCATGCTAAAAAAACTATCATATACAATACTGTTTGCATTGACACTGAGCTCTTGCAGTGATACTTTGGATGACATTAATAAAAATCCAAATGCAACTGAAACTCCGCTTGCACCATACTTATTGACAGGTACCTTAAAACAAGGTGCAGATTTGTACTGGGGCGATGCGAATAACTTTAACTCAACTTTGCTGTTTGTGCAACATTGGGCTAAAATTCAATACACAGAACCAGATCGTTACGATGTTTCGAATGCTTCTTTCACAACATTGTGGGATAAAGGATACGCAACTCTAATTACAGATTTGAATACTATTTTGAAATTTCCAGATGCTCAGGCAAATCCTAATTATAAAGGGATTGCATTAACGTTGCGTTCATGGACCTTTTTATTGCTAACAGATGCTTACGGAAGTATTACGTACAAAGAAGCAGGTCAAAATGTAACTCCTGCATACAATACGCAGAAGGAAGTGTATACTGGTTTGCTTGAAGATTTAAAACAAGCGCAATCTTTGCTAAATCCGTCAAGCGGTTCTGTTACAGGAGATTTGGTTTATAAAGGCGATATATTGAAATGGAAAAAATTTGTGAATTCACTTCGTTTGCGTATTGCTTTAAGAATTTCTGATAAAGAACCTACATTAGCAAAACAAGCAGCGATTGACGCAACAACTGATGCTGCAGGAGTAATTAGCAGTGAAAGCGAAACATTTAAGTTTACTTATACCAGTTCTCCACAGCAAAATCCAGCTTCTGCTTGGTTTGAAACAAGAGATGATTTCCGTATTTCAAAAACGATGGTAGATCAATTGTATGCATTGTCAGATCCGCGTTTGCCAGTTTTCGCACAATTGCCATCAGATGCAAGCGTTGGAAAATATGTTGGAGGTGCAAACGGATTATCAAACAGTGATGCAAATAGCCAAGGTTTTGCAAAAACATCAAAACCAGGAACTTATTTCTTAACGTCGGCTTCTCCTGCGGTAATTGCTTCTTATTCAGAAACATTATTTAATCTTGCAGAAGCAGCAGCTCGCGGCTATATTTCTGGAGATGCAGAACAATATTATAAAAATGCTATTACAGCATCTTTAAATCAGTTTGGAATTAATAATGCGACAACTATTTCAACTTATTTAGATCAAGCTAGTGTGAAATACGATGCTTCAAATTATGCTAAATCGATTGGTACACAAAAATGGATTGCTTTCTTCGGACAAGGTCTTGATGCTTTCACAGAGTGGAGAAGATTAGATTATCCAGTTCTTACAGCTGGTCCAGCAACTGTTTTGGACGGAAAAATACCTTCGCGTCTTTTCTACCCAGGTACAGAACAATCTCTAAACGGTACTAGTTATCAAGCTGCTGTAGCAGATCAAGGAAAAGATTTATTGACAACCAAATTATGGTTTGATGCGAAATAAATCTGAATTTTAATAAAGTAAATTTCATCAAAAAAAAGCCCTGTGTCAATTGCGATACAGGGTTTTTTGTTTTATTTTTTTTAATAAAAAGTTGTTTTAATTTAGAAGTAAAATAATAGATTGTTAGTAAATTATTAATTAGCAATAAAATAACATATAAGGAGTTAAAGTTGGAGAGATGTTATTATAATTTCTGTAATTTTAGATACAAGCATCAGAGATAATGAAGCAATAAAAAAAGCGAAGTAATATGCAGACTATATTAGGAGCCAACGGACAGATTGGAGAAGAATTGGCAAAAGAACTGAAAAGAAATTATACTTCAGATATACGAATTGTAAGCCGCAGAGCGAAAAAAGTAAATGATACAGATACTGTTTTTTCAGCAGATTTAACCAATAAAGAAGAAGCAATAGAAGCCGTGAAAGGCAGTGAAATAGCTTATTTTACATTAGGACTTCCGATGGATACTGATTTATGGGAAAAACAATTTTTACTGATTTTAAGCAATGTTATTGAAGCTTGTAAAATCAACAAAACGAAATTAGTCTTTTTTGACAACACCTATATGTATCCGCAGGACAGTAGAGTGCTTACAGAAGAAACAGAATTTAAGCCTGTAGGAAGAAAAGGAAAAATCAGAAAAGAAATGGCTGAAATGGTTTTAAACGAAATAAAATCAGGACGACTAGAAGCTGTAATTTGCCGTGCGCCAGAATTTTACGGTCCTGCTAAAACGCAAAGTATTACCAATACTTTAGTTTTTAATGCCATTAATGAAAATAAAAAACTAAAAGTGCCTTTGAGCGATACCAAAAAAAGAAGTCTGATTTGGACACCTGATGCAAGTCGTGCCACAGCATTAATTGGAAATACGCCAGACGCTTTCAATCAAACTTGGCATTTGCCTGTTGACGAAAGCCATCTTAACTATAAAGAATTCATTGCCTTGGCTTCTCAAATTTATGGCAGAGAATTGAAATATAAAGTGATGCCAAAGTTTTTGTTTACAATAGGAGCACTTTTCAATAAACAAGCAAAAGAACTTCAGGAATTGCTCCCAAGATACGAACACGCCAATGTTTTTGATGATTCAAAATTTAGAAAGCGTTTTCCAGATTTCGTTGTTACAAGCTATAGAAATGGAATTGAAGAAATAAAAAAAGAGCAATATTCGTCATGAAAATGATTGTTTGAAGGAAAAATAAAAATGCTAAACTCAAAAAAAGTTTAGCATTTAATATATTTATCATTTCAAAAATATATAATTTCTACAGCGATTCATACCAATTTAAAATATAGTCGGCAACACTTTCCCAACCAGGTTCTCCGCAGATAAAATGACTTTTGCCATCAAATATTTTTAGATCGACACGACCTGCATTTTCTTTATATCGGCTGGCAATTGTTTCTGTTAGACTAGGAGGGAAGATGTGATCGCTTCCGCCGCCAATAAACAAAATAGGCTCATGCGATTTTTTGAAATTGATATTAGAGAATGAATTTAAAACCAATTCTCTACTAACTTTATAACTTTCTGGTACTGCAAATTTATCAAAAGCAATGCTTCTTTGCGATTCTGGTATCGTATTAAAAAAGGCATAATCGTACCATTTTCGGCTTCCCATAAAATATTTAGCTGATGAGAAAAAACCAAACGCCGGAATTACCGTTTTTAAGGTTTGAAATGGCGGAAACACATTTTTTGGCGGTGCTCCATCAATGCTTACTCCAGCCTCCGCCTTACCTAATTCTACTAATTTTAAAGTTGCCATTCCAGCCATAGAATGCCCAATTATCAAAGGCTTTTCTGGTAAAGTATCTATTAATTTGCTAATATTATTAACGATGTCTATAAATCCAGTTTTCGTAAGATCAGGATGAACTCTTGCTCTCAACTCGGCAGGAACTCCTTCGTGTCCAGGATTTGTTGGAGTATAAACCGTATATCCTTTTTGTTCATAGTACTTTTTCCATTCTGTCCAAGTTTTGTCGTTCACAAAATTTCCATGAATAAGTACAATAGTTTTTGATTTTGACATGATTCTTTTATTTGATTAATGTTAGAATTTCTTTGAAAATTTCGCGTCTCGAGTCTTTCACAAGTTCATAAAGGCACATTTCAATATTGGTTAATGAAGCTCCTTTGTGTTGCAGTTTTTGCAAAGCAATTACAATACTTTCCTCTGATCTGGAAGAAACACAATCAGCTACAATTTCGACTTCGAAGTTTTTTGACAATAGTCCCATTGCAGTTTGATAAACACAGATATGAGCTTCTATACCACAAATTAGCCACTGTTTCTTTCCAGAATTAATAATTGCTTTTTTAAAATCTTCGTTATCTAAAGCATTGAAAGAAAACTTTTCAATCGGTTTTTGATGTTGCAATAGTTTTTCTAATTCAGGAATTGTTCCACCAAGTCCTTTTGGGTTTTGTTCTGCCCAAATTATCGGAATTGAAAGTAATTGACAACCTCGGATAAGTTTTTCCAAATTAGCTACCAACTTTTCGCTGTTGTGTACAATTCGAGCCAATTTTCCTTGAACATCAATTACAATCAATCCAGTTTTTTCTTGTACAAGCATAACTATTTTGTTTATGTTTTGGAAATTAAATTTACAAAATTATTTTATGTAAAATATTTAATAACAGTGTGTTATGTTTGTTTTGTTGAATGGTTAATTCTTACTTCAAGTATTTTTTAAGTTCTGCTGCAGCTTGAATAAAAAGCGCTTTGGTCTGCGGAATTTCAGCCAAACCATTCAGTAATCCGAAATCATGAATTACATCATTATAGCGAACAGTAGTCACCACAACTCCTGCATCACTTAATTTGCGTCCGTAAGCTTCTCCTTCATCTCTTAAAATATCATTTTCAGCAACTTGAATCAAAGTAGGAGGCAAACCTTTGAGTTGAGATAAACTGGCTTGCAATGGCGAAGCGTAAATTTCTTTTCTTTTGGAAGGATCTACATATTGATCCCACATCCATTTCATTAAAGAATCAGTCAGAAAGCGCTGTTTACCATATAGTTTGTACGATTCAGTTTCAAAATTGGCATCGGTTACGGGCCAGAAAAGAATTTGCACTTTATACAACGGAGTTCCTTTTTCTTTTGCCATTAAAGCGCTTGCTGTAGCCAAATTTCCGCCGGCACTGTTGCCAACAATTCCGAGTTTGCTCCCGTCAACATTGATTTCGTTTCCATGTGTAGCAATCCATTTTGCGGCTGCATAAACCTCATTTACAGGCTCCGGATATTTGTGTTCTGGAGAAAGAGAATAATTAACAAAAACCCCAACATAGCCCGTTAAAACGCTTAAATCTCGAACCATTCTTTTGTGGGTAGGATAATCGCCTAAAACCCAACCGCCGCCATGAATGAACATAAAAACGGGCAGTTTTCCTTTCGCTCCCGCGGGACGAACAATATTCAGTTTGATTTTGTAACCATCAGCAGTAATTTCTTTTTCAGATTCTTCAATTCCAGACAAATCAACTTTAAAAGCATTTTGTGCACCAACCAATACATTTCGCGCATCTGCAACAGGAAGCGATTCTAATGGCGCTCCTCCAGAATTTAGCGGTTTTAAAAATGCTTTTACAGCCGGAGTTAAATGCGGATCTGTGGCGTAATCGCCTTGTGCATTGGCTGGCAAACTGGTTAAGATTATATAAGGGATAAAAATCATTTTTAGGAAGATTGATTTTTTCATAATGTTTAAATATTGGATTACTTTTTATTTTACAGAATAAGGCAATGAAAGATTTCCGCTGGCAACAGTGTAAACTTTATATACCCCAAGCATTGGCTTAGAACCTTCAGAATCATGAGAACCTCCAGCGCCTGTACTAACTTCCATGTAACAGCTTACAGCATCAAACTTAAAATTGGTTTTGTTGTTGATTCTAAAATCAGGTACAATTACTTTTATAGAATTTTCTTTAGCCACGACATTAAAACCTGGGCTATCCATATACATTGCCATTCCTGGATTTGTTGGAGGCAAGACGACCTTTGGATCTCCTTTGGTAAATTCTTTAACTGAAAGTCCGCCTGCAACACGTTTGTCTTCAACCAACAAAACCCAGTGCGCGTGCCAGACTAAGCCATCATTTAGATAATTTCCGTCTAGATTTTCATCCCAAAGTGGAGTGTCTTCAAAATCAGGGTGAGAAGTAAGGGCAAGCGCCACTATTCCTTCGGCTTGACCGAAACCAATATCAGAAGATTTTAAAGTAGTTGGAAAAACATAGGCCAAAACTGGAGCGCCATTCAACTGTCCAACTGGTTTAGGCATTGTTTTTCCTGCAATTCCTTCAACTTTGATATCCCAAACAGTAAGACCTAAATCGGCTTTATGGGTTATTGTAGCCGATTTTATTTTGAAATCAGCATTATTGTAAGAACCGCATTTGTCGCAGGCTTTTGCATTGCTAAAATTTAGCAATAAAATAAGTATTGGTACTATTAATTTTTTCATAGCAAATTGGTTTTAAGGGTTAACTTCCCTAGAAAACCAATTTATATGCCATGAGAAAAAAGCCTTTAAATAGTAGGCTTTTAGCGCTTTTTGGTGGATTTAAAAGCGCCATATTTCGCTAAACCGATTTAGATTAGTGAAATTTCGCTATAAAAGAAATTAGTTTATGTTCTTCAAATTATCGTCTTTTTTCATTGATTGGAAATTCTTTAGAAAACTCAATTTTAAGAATTGTTCCGTTATTATTTTCCATAGAAAAAGCTGCGTCTAAATCGTCGCTAAGACCTCTTATCAAACTCAATCCGAACGAATTGATTTTTTTACTGCTGATATTTGCATCAAAACCGACTCCGTTATCTGCGATCGTCAATAAGTATTTGTCTTCGGTTGTGGCTTGAAGTGTGACATAAATCATTCCTGTTCTGTTGTTTGGAAAAGCGTATTTTATTGAATTTGTGATTGATTCGTTTAAAATAAGTCCAAGTGGAACGGCCTGCGCAACGTCTAATTCTAGCGGATCAATTTTAAGTTCAAAACGAATACGCTGTCCAAGCGAAAAAGATTCTCTTAAATATTCAACCAATTCTTTGATGTAATTCGGCATATTGATCGTTGCAATATTTTCAGAATTATATAATTTCTGATGAATCAGCGACATAGAATGAATACGATGCTGACTATTTTTAATAGCCGATAAAGCCATATCATTCTCCAAATAAGCCGATTGCGAATTAAGAAGACTAATTACGGTTTGAAGATTGTTTTTTACGCGATGATGAATTTCTTTCAAAAGCCATTCTTTTTCATCCAATAAATGCCTAAGATTGATATTTTTTTGGTTGATTTCCTTTTCTTTCAATTCTAATTCAGCATTAGTTCGTTGTTTCAGACGGTATCGATTAAACAATAACGCAAGAAAAAGAACCAATAAAACCAAACTCCATATGGAAAGCGTGTTTAATAATTTTGACTTTTTTAAGGCTGTTTGCTGTAAAACCGTTTCTTTGTCTAATAATTTGATTTTCTGTTCTTTATTTTCAGTTTCATACTGAATTCTAAGTTCTTCAATCTGTTTGTTTTTAGAATAGTCTAAAATAGAATCACTAAATTTTTTATACAATTTATGATGTGCCAAAGCCGACTTGAAATCACCATTTAAAGAGTCTAATTTGCACAAAGACAGCTGCAATGCTTCTGAATTATAGTTCTTGCTGTATTTTTTTGAAGCAGTTTCAATTTTATCGATATAAAGCTTCGTTTTCTGAAGATTGTTTCGATTTGCATAAAACAAAGCGGCAGACGAATATGTATTGCATACATCTCGATAGGTTTGTGCTGAATTTATGCCGTCTGCGGCTTCTCCAGCCTTTATGAAATACTTTTCGGCTGTGCCATAATTCTTAATTCGCCAGTAGCAATTAGCGTAAGCAAAATTCATGAGCATATTGTCAATGGCATTTGGTGGCGCATAATGGCTTGTTATGGAATTCATATATTCAATTGCCTCTTTATTTTTTCCTTTCATTGACAGAGACGCTGTGGCAGTAATAAAACTCTTGTACCAACTTCCGCTGCTAAACCCATTTTGCCCATATTGAATACTTTTTTCAGACATTTTTATAGCTTCATCTGTATGTCCCATTTGCAAATAGGCTATTCCTAAGCGCATATAAAAAATATCAGCAAAAGTGTAGTCTTTTGTGGTTTCCATGGCTTGTACGCTTTTTAAAGCATAATAAAAAGCATCTTTAATGTTGAATTGTACACCATGAATATAAGAAATCGTTGTTTCACTAAATTGCTGTTGTCTGAAACCAATTTTGCGCATGACAGCGATATTTTGGTACAATATCTTTTTGGCATCGTTTATTTTTCCATGCCAGAAATAAATTGTACACAATTTGGAGGTAGTTTCAATCCATTTTTCATCAAAACCTAATGATTTATATAACGCTTCGGCTTCTTTTAAGATTTTTTCTTTTTCAGGATCTAGATCGTACTGATAAGTTGCCTGATTGAGTAATGCATTGGCAAGAGCCGCTTTGTCATTTTGTTTTCGGCATTCATTTACCACTTGCAAAAAGCATTTTTTGCTTTCTGGATAATTATTTATTTGAAAATAAAACTTTCCGAGAAGCATTAAACTTTCGTGTTGCCATTTTTGAATTTTTAATTGATTGCTGATTTTTACTGCATCGGTGATATAAAGGTTAGCATTCTTTAAATCGTCTGGTTTCGTGAAAGGTTGAAATAAATAAAAGATTCCCAATTGAAGCGCCAGTTTTACTTTATCTACATCTTTTGATTTTGAATAAAGCTTTTTGGCTGCTTCAATATTTCCTTTTTCAATTAAATCATTTCCAATTAGATAAGAGCCATCATTAAAACCTTCATCATAAGCTAAAGAAACAGGGAGTTTATAGGCTTTGCAAGTTAAAACTACAGAACTGTCGGCATCAATTGCTCCTTGATTGGAGTTGTACAAATAAGCTGAGCAAGTCTGTATAAGCAAACGTTTCTTTTTTAAATCATAATTTGCTGTTGCAGGATGGTTTTGTGCCTGAGAATTAATTGTAATAAAAAATAGCAGACAAAACGAGTAAAGTAGCTTCATGGTTTATTAGAATTGAATTTTAATAGGTTTTGGATTAACAAATATATAGAGAAACAATTTGGTGTGTTTTAGAAAATAATATGAAAATTAAGGTTAATTGTGATTTTTATTTATCTAAATTTGGAATCGATTAATTTTAATTATTATAATTAACTATTTTTGTATCAATAAATTAAGTGCAATATAAGACAAAATTTACTCACTTATGAAAAAGTCTCCCGATAACGGATATGAAGCTGTTTCTTCAGATTTGAAAAAACGAATTTTAATTGTAGAAGATCAATTTATTGAAGCACACGATTTACAGTTAATTCTCGAAAAAGCAAATTATGAAGTAACAGGAATTGCACGGTCGGTAGAGCAGGCTTTGGAACAAATTGAGATCGAAAAACCAGATTTAGTCTTCTTGGATATTATGCTTAAAGGCAGTAGAAATGGTATTGAATTAGCCTATATTCTGAAAGAAAAATATATTGGTTTTATATTTATTTCTGCTAATTCTAGCAAAAGTATATTGGATCAAGCAAAAACCACTCAACCTTACGGATTTATTGTAAAACCTTTTAGAGATCAAGATGTTTTGACTACTCTTGAAATAGCGTTTTATCGTCAGCAATATAGTTTGGAAAGCCAGTTGATACAGCAATATCAGCTTCAGGCAGCAATTACTGAGATTATAAATTCAAATCTAAAGAAAGAAGAGGCATTATTAGCTTTCGCGAAAGCGGCTCAGACTTTTATTCCTTTTGATTATTTAGAAACCGGTTTTGTTACTGCTACACATTATGATAATCTCGGAATTATTCGCAAAAATTTAGATCAGTATCAAATTATTAATTTGCAGAAGCTTTCGCAAATAGCGGTATTATCCGAAAAGGAAATAAACGAAACTTACAGAAAGTCAAAAGTAGATAAAGAACCTATAATTTATAGCGAAGAAACGCTGATTAACAACCTTCAAGAAGCGCCAATTAAAGCTTTAATTGCACATAATTTTGGAATAAAATCGTATTTGGTTTTTCCACTTTCTATAGCCTCGATCCAGAGCTATCATTTTACTTTTTACAGCCGTAATTTAAGCGTTTATTCTCAAGAACATTTGAGAATATTGAATTCTTTGGAATCTCTTTTTCTTCAATTTATAGCTAAAATTTATTCGAAAGAAGATTTAAATATTCCTTCTAAAAAAGCTGAAATCAAAAACACAAAACCCGTAAATACGCAAGAAGGATTCGAAGGAATTATTGGCAATAGTTCGCAAATGAATACGGTTTTTAATTACATCCGAAAAGTTTCTCCTTCCGATACTTCGGTTTTGGTTTTAGGCGAAAGCGGTACAGGAAAAGAAAAAATTGCGCAAAGTATTCATGCTTTATCTCCGCGAAAAGACAAGCCTTTGGTTATTATAAATTGCGGAGCGATTCCTGAAAACCTTGCTGAATCATTGCTTTTCGGACATGAAAAAGGTGCTTTTACAGGCGCGTTGGATAGACGAATCGGTAAATTTGAGCTGGCTGATGGCGGAACAATTTTCTTGGATGAAATAGGAGAGATGTCGCTTGAATTGCAGGTAAAACTGCTTCGTGTTTTGCAAGAAAGAGAAATTGAACGCGTAGGCGGCACTTCGCCAATGAAAATTGATGTCAGGATTATTGCTGCAACCAATAAAAATCTAGAAGAAGAAGTCGCTGCTGGACGATTCAGAATGGATTTGTACTATCGTCTGCATGTTTTTCCGATTATGGTTCCGCCGTTAAAAAAGAGAAAAGAAGACATTCCAGATTTAGCGAATCATTTTATAGCCGTTTATAGTGAGAAAATAGGCAGAAAAGCACCAATTCTTTCTGATTTTGCTTTGCAGCAGATTATGAATTACAATTGGCCAGGAAATATTAGAGAACTTGAGCACGTGATGCAACGCACTATTCTACTGACAGAAGGAAATACGATTAAAGAAATTGAGCTTTCAATGTCTTCCAAAATGCATCCTGAGCCAGCACAAGAATCATTTTCAATAAAAACAATATTAGAAAACGAACGAGATTACATTCTTTACATTCTTAAAAAATGCAACGGAAAAATTTCTGGAGCTGGAGGCGCTGCCGAAATTCTAGATATTCATCCGTCTACTTTAAATTCTAAGATTAAAAAACTGGAAATAAAGAAAGGAATTATTTAGGAAAAACATTTCTTTCACAAAGCTTACTATGTGTTTTTAAATAAGTGAAACGCCTTTTTTACGCTTAATGCAACTATGTTTCTATGTGTTTAAAATAAAATAAACTAAGAAATTTTCTTTAGCCAATTAGCGATGAAGTCAGCAATAGTCTGCCAATTTTCCTGATTTATGCTCAAATGATTGAAATCCTGAAATTCTTTGTAACAAGTGATAGAATGAAGGTTTTTATATTTTTTGAAGTTTAAATTATTTAAAGAAGCAGGAACAAAAACATCTTCTGAACCTGATACAAACAAAAGCGGATTGTGCTTTTTCTTGAAATCGATTTTAGCCGATTTAGAATAAATATTGCGTATGATTAATTTAGATTCGGGGATCAATAAGGCTTCATAAACTTCTTTTTGTTCTTCGAATGACATTTGACCTGTGAAATAGTTTTGCCATGTTTTAAAAGGCATTAAATAGCTCTTATTTGTTGAAGTAAAATAATCGGAAAGAGTCCAAATTGCTTTATAAAACGAAAAATTAAAATGCATGAGATTGCCCGGCGGAATTGAATTGATGCAGATTCCGTGAGAACCCAACTCCTTCTGAATCAATAATTGAGTTAAAAGTCCGCCGTAGGAATGGCCTATTAAAATTGGTTTTTCGGGAAGTTTGTCAATAATTTCAATATAATAATTCAACAAATTGTTTAGTCGAATTAAAGCAATTTTGGACTCAGAATGTGTTTGTCTTAAATCTACAGCAAGTTCATTTTTGTACAACCAAGGCGGTGCTACAGTTTTGTAGCCTTTACTTTCAAAAAAAACAATCCATTCTTTCCAGCAAGCATGGCTGATGAACGCTCCAGTAATAAACATAATCGTTTTTCTATCAGATAAATACATAAGATTGAAGCTATTAGATTAATTTCAGAAAAGTAATACAGATTTTTAAAAACAAAAGGAATGCCTTTTTTGTAAAGTATTGATTATAAAAGCATTGTTTTAGAAGTCGATACAGAAATTATTATATATCGTTAAAAAGAAGATTTGATTCTTGAAATATCATAATTTATAAAATTGATATAAGTTGTAAATGCTTTATTATGAGCTTTCTGTGTTTTGGTTTAATCTTTGTCTGTCTCCTAAAAACAAATATTGATTACAATCTTTTAACTTATAATTATGGAAAAAATTTATGACGCAGAGACACGTTTTGCCGATTTAGGCGATCGTAAAATTGCTTATCGTTCTTACGGCAAAGGAAAAGCAGTAATTTTTGTGAACCGTTTTAGAGGAACGCTCGATACTTGGGATCCGTTGTTTGTGGCATCGATGGCAGAAAAGTTCAACGTTATCGTATTTGATTATTCTGGAATTGGCTCTTCTACAGGAAGTCTTACTCCAGATATTACCATCGTTGCCAAAGATGTGAAAGATCTGGCAGATGCCTTAAAATTAGATTCTGTTATTGTTTTAGGATGGTCGTACGGCGGATTGGTGGCGCAAACGGCAACTTTGCTTTATCCTAATCTTGTAACACACGCAGTTTTGGTGGGAACAAATCCGCCAGGAGAAAATAAAGTTCCAATTGAACAAGCTTTTTATGATGCTGCGCTAAAACCGTTAAACGATTTTGACGATGAAATTGTACTGTTTTTTGAACCAAAATCAGAGTCTAGCCGTTTGGCAGCAAAAGCTTCGCATGATCGGATTCATAAAAAAATAGATGTAGCTAAAATTCCTTCTACAATGGATGTTTTTCAACTGTATTTTGGTGGTGGAGATACTTTTAGAGAAGACGCTTTAAACTTCAGAGAACAGCTAAAAAAGACTAAAACCCCGATTTTGATTATTTCTGGAGATCATGACATTAGTTTTGCCGTAGACAATTGGTATCCGATTATCAATCAAATGACAAACGCCCAAATGATCGTTTATTCCGCAACAGGACATGCGCCTCAGCATCAATATCCAGAGCTTACGGCACAATACATCATTAATTTTGCTGCATACATTTAATTTGAAATTCATCAATAGAATTTGACGAAATGCAAAAAGGAATAGTTTCAGCAGCTATTCCTTTTTTTTATGAAAAATTTCTAAAGATGTTTTAATGATTTTATTTTAGAAAATGATATTTCGCTAAAACCTTCATTTTAGCGAAATATAGCAAAGAAAAATAACCAATTTAGATTTCAATTGTAGTATTTATTTTTGGAAGAAATAATTCAAGCGAAGCTTTTTTAAAGTCATCTAAAGCTTTTTGATGATCCATAACAATAAAGCCAAAAGTATCGTAATGAACACCTAATATTTTGCTTACGCCAACTAGTTTTGAGGCTTCAATAGCTTCTTCGATTCCCATAGTAAGTCCGTCGCCAATAGGGAAAATTGCAAAGTCAAGTTTAGTAAATTTAAGAATCAGCTGCATGTCTAAAGTCAGTGCAGTATCGCCGCTGTAATAGAAGTTTCCATCTGCTGTTGTTAGTACAAAACCGCAAGCAATTCCCCCGTAAGAACCATCTATAAAACTGCTCGGATGCTGGGCTACAACACATTTTACAGTTCCAAAATCAAAACTGAATTTACCGCCTGGATTGATAGGATGCGCATTTTCGATTCCGTTTTTCAAAAGCCAATTATAGATTTCAAAATTTCCTAAAACTTTTGCGCCAGTGTTTTTTGCAATTCGTTCTACATCGAGAATATGGTCGTAATGTGCATGAGAAATAAAAATGTAATCTGCTTTTATGGCATCAACATCAACCTCTTTGGCTAATTCGTTTGGTGTAATAAAAGGATCAAAAAGAAGGTGTTTTCCGCCAGCATAAACAGAAAAACACGAATGTCCATAGTAAGTAACTTTCATGATAAATAGTTTTAAATCAGTTAATAATTAGAAAATATTTTTCAAGAAATATGCCAGCGAAGAATTAGATTAAGATTGTTAAATTAAAATTATATTTGTTGTGTATTGAGAAATTATGAAAGAACAACTTACAGAAATCATAAAGCAGGTTTATAACAAAAAAAATAGAAATCTTTTCACGTTTTTGACTGGTGCAGGAATTTCTTCAGAAAGCGGAATACCAACTTATAGAGGCGTAGATGGTATTTGGGTAAAAGGAACCAAGTTTCATAAACCTGAAGAATTTGGAACGTTTGAATATTTTAAAGAAAACCCAGAAGAAGTTTGGCAGTATTCATTGTTTAGAAAAAAGATGTTTGAAAATGCTCAAACCAATGCAAGTCATCATGAAATCGCGGCAATTGAAAATCTTTTGCAAGACAGATTTCATTTAATTACTCAAAATATAGACAATCTTCATAGACGTTCTGGTGTAGAAAGAATCTTTGAAATTCATGGAAATAACAGAGAAATTAAATGTTCGAATGGGTGCAAAGAAATACATCATTTGCCATTAGAAATTGAAGGCAAAGACATTGACGAAGATTTAACAGAGAAAGATATTGAGCTATTGAAATGCAAAGAATGCGGAAGCTGGATGAGACCCAATATTTTATGGTTTGATGAGTATTATGATGAAAAGACGAATAAGAAATTTAGTTCACTGAAAGTGGCGAAAAACTCAGGAATTCTTTTTATTGTTGGTACTTCTGGCGCTACAAATTTGCCAATGGCAATTGCAGAAACAACCTTAAAATACGGAGGAACAATCGTAGATATTAATACAGAAGATAACTTGTTTACAAAATTGATTAAAGACAAGAAAAACAAGATTATAATTCGTGAAACCTCAACAGAAGCTTTAAAAGTAATACATGAGATTTTACAGAATGTGGTTGCTGAGCAAAAGACTCTTATTTAAAAATTATATCTAAAAATTTATGTGTGAAATAGGAAAAGAAATGAAGCTTTGTACTTGTACTCCAAGTCTAATGAAGACTATTGTTCATCACAAAAATTCTAGGAAATCTAAAAATAAAAGACGTAATGATTTTACTTGGACACTAGAAAAATGTTTGGGACGTAGCAATTCAACAATGGATGGAATTGGTTATATGCCTTACGATGCTTTGTCTGAGGATTTGACAAAAGAAACAATGCTTACTGATCTTAATAGCAGAAATTGTTTTGATATTGATTATGAGCCTAATGAAGGAGATAATCTTAAAATTTATACTCCAGAAAATCAAATTAGAAAACACATGTCTTTTATTTTTCAAAATGGAGAATGGGTCGCGGATTCTTATTTAGCTTTTATGTATGACATGGAAAAAATAAATTACGGAACAGTAAACTTTGAATAGTTTTTCTATTTGATTGTATTGTCTTCTCTAGAAATAAAACCTCTTCTTTCGGGAAATTTGCGTAAACTTGCACTTTAGATTATTCCCAACTGCATCTTCATGTCTTAGTAATGTTTTCTGATCTCTTTTCGAAAAACAAACTGCAAAATTCTATCAGAATTTTTTATTAAGATTCATGCAAAAAATAAAACTTCATTCGTTTGAAAAGGCTTGAAATAAAAAAAAATATTACGAAAAAAGAAGATGAAAGTCTTTCTTTTCGAGTTTACGATCTCAACAAAGAGAATTTAAAAAATTATTCGGAACCGCATAAAAAAGACCATTTTTGTATTCTAATGGTCGAATCTGGCGAAATTGAACTTCATTTAGAAGAAGAAATCATTCATCTTAAAGCGGGCAAAATTTCAATGGTTTTTCCTGATCAGATTTCGTCTCTTTCCTTATTATCTTCTGAATTATCTGGAAAAATCATTTTGTTTGAAGAAGTATTGTTCTGTTCCGATATTTTGAAGAACGAACTGCTTTCTTATAACGTAAATCTTTCTTCGCATTTGAAATGCATCTTTTTGTCTCCGTCAGAATTGGAACATTCAAAATCGATGGTTTCTTTTATTGAGAATATTTATTCAGATCCGAGTTTGATTCGAAAAGAACAGGGAAGATTCTATATTAAGATTCTGCTTTTAGGATTAATAGAATCGGTTCACGGTCAGCATCCAGTTTTTCAGCACGAAAGTGATAAAGTGCTTTATATTCGTTTTAAAAAGATGCTTAACGAAAGGTATAAGAATGAAAGAACAGTTCAATATTATGCTTCCAATTTGGCCGTTACCACTAAAAAATTAAACAGCATTACCAAGAAACATTGTGGTGAAACGGCAATCAATGCGATTCACAACCGAATACTCAAGGAAATTAAAAGGCTTTTGATGTTTTCTGATTTTTCTCATAAGCAAATATCACTAGAACTCGGATTTAGTTCGCCTTCTGCTTTAAACAAATTTGTAAAAAGCAAACTGGACGAAACACCAACGGAACTCCAGAAAGAATTGGCTCAAATTTATATCAAATAAGTAATAATATATTAAAGATAAAACCTCCCAGGAATGGGAGGTTTTTTTGTTTTATAAAAAACACTTAGTAAAAAAAAACATAATATTTTTCTTATATTTTAAATTGCTTTTAATATATTTGAATCTAATATTGTAATATTTTATTTACTTTTTAAAATACCGCTCATTAATTGATTTAAGGTTATAAATATTATGCTGATCACGTAACTATAATCCAATAATATGAGTTTTTTAGCCAAATTAGAATTAGACAATGAAGTTTTCAATGTTCTGGAATTTGATATCCATTTTACGCAGAATGTAGACAATAACGGCAAGCCGGCCAATAAAACCAAAGGAGGCGAGATTAAACTAATAATCGAAAGCACCCAAACCGATCTATTCTCAGATTGGATGGTCTCTCAAACCAGCGTAAAAGACGGCAAGATCATTTTTTACCGCAGGGATGCCATGAGCACCATGAAAAACATAGCATTTAGAAAAGCATATTGTATTTCGTTCCGCAAAAGCTTCCGCAGCGAGGGATCCGTTCCTATGGTTACAGAAATTGTAATCTCTTCAAACGAAGTG
>Ga0190282_1072_pt1 | contig 27989 bp, 22 predicted proteins | sample ZER3_100Endo_I3_FD_131024 | JGI IMG/M metagenome (GOLD analysis project Ga0190282, IMG submission 131024) | Enriched cells of freshwater protists from Biology Centre CAS, Ceske Budejovice, Czech Republic - ZER3_100Endo_I3 | ecosystem: Environmental > Aquatic > Freshwater > Unclassified ...
AAAAAATAAATTGCTATATTTTTCTTAGATTACTGCTACTTTAGCAGCAACTTTCCCTTTTCTTCCTTCTTCTTCTTCATAGCTTACACGGTCACCTTCGCGTAATTCTTCCGCGTTAATTCCTGAAGCGTGAACGAAGATGTCTTTTCCTGTTTCTTCGTCTGTAATGAATCCATAACCTTTAGACTCATTGAAAAATTTTACTGTACCTGTACGCATTGTAATTGTAATAATAATTTATAATGAAACAAATGTAATATATAATATCATACAAAAGACATCTACGTGTTAATTTTTTGTAAAAATTATTGATTTACAGTGTTTTTACGTGGTTTATTGCATCAATTTGTTTATAAAATACCATAATTTGCGAATCATTAATTGTAAGAATATAAAAAAACCTAATTTGTAAGAATTTGATAATCCAAAAAAAATAACTAAGATTTTTCTTAATATTTAGTAAAATAAAAAAAGCCGTCGAAATTTCAACGGCTTTTTAGGGTTTTTATGAATAAATTACTTCAAATTAAGCAATATCAACTTTAATTCGAAGTTCTTTTAATTGTGCATCATCAATTGCAGCAGGAGCATCGATCATTACATCACGTCCTGAATTGTTTTTAGGGAACGCGATGAAATCTCTAATTGTTTCTTGACCTCCTAAAATAGCAACTAGTCTATCTAAACCAAATGCTAATCCTCCGTGAGGAGGTGCTCCAAATTGGAAAGCATCCATTAAGAATCCGAATTGAGCTTTTGCCTCTTCTTCAGTAAATCCTAAATATTTAAACATTAATTGTTGTGTCGCTTTATCGTGAATACGGATAGATCCACCTCCAATTTCGTTTCCGTTTAAAACCATATCGTATGCGTTTGCACGAACTTTTCCTGGTTCTGTTTCAAGTAAAGCCATATCTTCTGGTTTTGGAGAAGTAAATGGGTGGTGCATTGCATGGTAACGACCGCTTTCTTCGTCAAGTTCTAATAATGGGAAATCTACAACCCAAAGAGGTGCAAATTCCTCAGGATTACGTAATCCTAAACGAGTTGCCAATTCCATACGTAAAGCAGAAAGCTGAGCGCGTGTTTTGTTTGCTGGTCCAGAAAGAACAAAAATCATATCTCCAGCATTTGCTTCAGTTGCTTTTGCCCAGTTTGCCAAATCATCATTATCGTAGAATTTATCTACAGATGATTTGTATGTCCCGTCTTCGTTGCATTTTACATAAACCATTCCAGATGCTCCAACTTGAGGACGTTTAACCCAGTCAATTAATCCGTCGATTTCTTTACGAGTATAATTTCCAGCTCCAGGAACCGCGATTCCGACAACTAATTCAGCTGCATTGAATACAGGGAATTCTTTATGTTGTGCAAATTCGTTCAATTCTCCAAACTTCATTCCGAAACGAATGTCCGGTTTGTCGTTTCCGTATGTTTTCATGGCATAATCGTATGTAATTCTTGGGAATTTCTCTACTTCAATGCCCTTAATTTCTTTTAATAAATGTCTTGTCAATCCTTCGAAAACATTCAAAATATCTTCTTGCTCCACAAATGCCATTTCGCAGTCAATTTGGGTAAACTCTGGCTGACGGTCTGCACGTAAATCTTCGTCACGGAAACATTTCACGATTTGGAAATATTTATCCATTCCACCTACCATCAATAATTGTTTGAAAGTTTGTGGAGATTGCGGTAAAGCATAAAACTGACCTTCGTTCATACGGCTTGGTACAACGAAATCTCTCGCTCCTTCTGGAGTAGATTTAATCAAATAAGGAGTTTCAACTTCGCAGAAATCTAAATCAGATAAATATTTACGAACTTCCATTGCCACTTTGTGACGGAATAACAAGCTGTTTTTTACTGGATTTCTTCTAATATCCAAGTAACGGTACTTCATTCTAATGTCTTCACCACCGTCAGTTTCATCTTCAATTGTAAATGGAGGAGTTAGAGCAGAGTTTAAAATCGTTAATTCAGAAACTAAAATTTCGATTTCACCCGTTGGAATATTTTTATTTTTAGCTTCACGCTCAATTACAGTTCCTTTTACTTGAATTACAAATTCTCTTCCTAGAGTTTTAGCCAATTCAAAAACAGTTTTATCTGAACGACTTTCGTCGAAAATAAGTTGAGTAATTCCATAACGGTCGCGTAAATCGACCCAATTCATAAATCCTTTATCGCGTGATTTTTGAACCCAGCCCGCAAGTGTAACTTCGGTATTAATATTTGAAGCGTTTAATTCGCCACAATTATGACTTCTATACATAATCAAAATTTTAGATTGCAAAAGTAAATACAAAATTCAAGATAATATAGTAAAGTGATAAGTTGATGCAGAATAATTTTAAATATTTTGTTAATTCTAAAATTCGGAAGCTTTTATTTCTTTAGTTTTGATTCTCTAAAAAACTAATAACAATACCTATGAAAAAACTTTTTGTTGCAGGTTTAGTAATTTTTAATGCTTTAAATGGGATTGCTCAAAGTAAAAGTCCAGTGAAATTCACAGCTAAAATTACGAATAGAAATAGTGATACCTTAGTAATTAGGGGAAGGGACAATTTCAAGCAAATAATTCCAATTGATAAAAAAGAAGTTTTCGCAGCAACTTTTGATGCTCCTCAGGGATTTTATGTGTTTTCTGATGGAACAGAATCTTCTAATTTATATTTAAAGCCAAATTCTGAAGTCAATTTGACAATGAATGCAAAAGAATTTGATGAGACGATTGTATATAAAGGTAAAGGTGTAGACGAAAGCAATTTTTTAGCGCAGCAGGCTCTAAAAGATGAAAACTTTCAGAAAGATGCTTTTACTAAAGAAGCCAATGAATTTATTGCTTTGCTTGATGGTAAATTAAAATCGGATACAGAGAATGTAGAGAAAGGTAATTTTGCTCCAGAATTTAAAACTGCTTTAAAAGGTAGTTTTGAGAGTTTTCATCAATATGCCGCTGCAGAATACGAAAGAGTTTCAAAAGCAAATAAAATGGTTGGAAAAGCTTCTCCAAGTTTTGATTATGAAAATTTTAAAGGAGGAAAAACAAAACTGGCTGATTTAAAAGGTAAATATATCTATATTGATCTTTGGGCAACATGGTGCGCACCTTGTCGAGCTGAAATTCCTTATTTACAAAAGCTTGAAGAACAATATCACGGAAAAAACATTGAATTTGTAAGTATTTCTATTGATAAAGCAAAAGACAATCCGAAATGGAAAAAGTTTGTAACAGATAAACAACTTGGAGGCACACAACTTTTTGCTGATAAGGATTGGGAATCTGAGTTTGTGGTTAATTACGGTGTAACAGGAATTCCGAGATTTATTTTGATAGATCCAAAAGGTAACATTGTAAGCTCTGATGCTTCAAGACCATCAGATCCGAAGTTGCAGGAGCAGTTAAATGGCTTATTGAATTAATTTATTTACGAAATTTACAACGTTATCGTAGATCACATATTTTTCTAAAATACCAGTAAAACCAGTGCATCAGCGCTGGTTTTTTTGTTTTAATGATTTTTCCAATGTTAAGTTTTTATTCAATGTTACCAAATTGTTAAGCAAAAGTTTTTTTAATGTAAACATTTGACTATCTTTGGTAAAGATTTCTTAACATTAATACCTAAAGATATGAAAAAGAGTGTAATTTTAGCTGCAATATTGTTCTCTGGAATTGTAGTTGCACAAGAAGGAAAGCCTGAATTAGAAGCTGCTGGAAACAAGGTAAAAGCAACCTATTACTATGAAAATGGTAAAGTGCAGCAAGAAGGCTTTTTTAAAGACGGCAAATTAGACGGTGTTTGGGTATCTTATGACGTAAATGGAAACAAAAAAACCGTTGGAGAATACGCAGACGGAGTTAAAACTGGAAAATGGATTTACTTTAATGAAGACAGCTTGAAAGAAGTTGCTTATGTTGATAATAAAGTAAGTTCAGTTAAAAATTTACAGAAAAATGCTTTAGCAAACAGAAATTAATCATATAATTTCAGAACCCTAATTATAAAAAAGCCGCTTATTTAAGTGGTTTTTTTATGGCTTTACTTTTTTAGATTTTCTATTTCTTCCAAACCAAATTATAAATCCGCTTACGGGCAGGGCAGCAGCAATTAAGCTCACAGTAAAAGCTATAATTTTTCCCGGAAGATCTAAAACTTGTCCAGTATGTATGCCGTAATTCATTTCGACAACTTGCAATCCTAATGTTTTTTTATCGAATGTCTGACTCTGAATCAATTTTCCGCTTGACGGATGAAAATAATAATTGCTCTGCTGATCATAACGCAAAGTATGCGGATAAGCGCCTGTGCTCACAATATCGCCTTTTTGTTGCGGAATCATTATAAAAAACATTTCTGCTTTTGGCTGTAATTTTAAAGTCTGAGCAAATGCTTTGTCAATTGCAGTAACAGAATTTGCTTTGAAAGTGGTTGTGTCAATTACAGGTGTTTTGGTTTCAGCGGTTTTGTCTCCGCCCAAATTGAAAGATTTATAAATTCCATCACCAACCCATTCATAAGTAAATGTAAGTCCCGTTATGGCTAGAATTAAGACAATTAATGAAATGTAAAATCCAGAAGTATTATGCCAGTCATAATTTACACGACGCCATTTTGCGGACCATTTTACTGTAAAACTTCTTTTAATATCACTTTTTCGTTTTGGCCACCATTGAATTATTCCTGAAATAAGCAATAAAATAAAAATGATGGTTGCTCCGCCAATAATATGTTTTCCTATATAATCGGGAAGGAGCAAGTATAAATGAATGTATTCTACAATAATGAAGAAATCAGTTTCAGGGTTTTCAGATTTCAAATATTTGCCTGTATATGGATTAAAATACAAATAAAGATTTCCTGTATCTGAATAGGTATAAACAATTGCCGATCTGTTTTTTCCGTAATAAGCCACCATGCTCGCTTTGTTTGTGGGAGCAACTTCTTTTGCTTTTTCCTGCAATTCAGATGGTGTGAGAAAAGGTTTGTTTTGAGGTTCAACCAAACGCCATTCTTTTCTTGTGATGTCTTTTATTTCGTCATGAAAACAAAAAATACAGCCCGTAATACAGACTATAAAAACAATAAGCCCAGAAATTAATCCGAGCCACTTGTGTAGAAAGCGTATTTTGTTTTTGAATCCCATTTTTTGATTAAAAGCGTAAAAGTATGCTCAAAATCAATAGAGGACAAATAAATTGAGCTAATTTTTAAGAAACTGCTTTTTTAGGTTTTAAATGATAAGCTGTGTACAATGAAATTGCAGCTAAGAAAATCCAGAAAACATCAATGAAAAAAATCTGAAATTTGTTTTCCATAAAAGAAGTCCAAAACCAATTTCCAGAAACGATTCCGTTTGTAATAGGAATTAAAAAGCCTAAAATACTTCCAGAAATCAAGCAGAATTTATTGGTAAAAGCATCATTTTTTTTAATGATAAAGAAAATAGCAAGTAAGAGCCATCCACCAAAATAAAGCGCATACAAATTAGACTGGCTTAATGGATAGAAAATTTTACTTCCGATAAAAGCCAATGCCGTAATAGGATACATGCTTAAACAAATCGCCAAATAAATACGCACAACAGCATTATTGAAACGTCTTTTCTTTTCTGGCATGTTGTTTTTTTGTCGGGCAACGAGCCAAATCATCACTCCAGAAATAATGACAAAACAAGTTATGATTCCTAAAATGAAGCTTACAATTTTTAAAGCATATCCACCGTAATCACCAAAATGAATTCGGTACAGAACATTTTTTACAACATCTAAATAAGTAGTTTGCACGATAGGATCTTTTTTGGCAATTTCCTTTCCATCGGCAACTCGGTAAACTACTTTTCCGATTCCTGTAAATTTTTTATGGCTTAAAAGTTCACCTTCAACCAAGACATGCATATTTGCATCTCCATAATTTTGAATAAAAACGCGTGTGATTTCAAAATCAGACCAATTATTTTTGGTTTTAGCAACTAATTCATTAATGTTAAATGGATTGGCTAACTTTTTATTTTCAAATTTATAATCAGGATCTTTGTATTCTAATTCTTTATATAATTTATCTTGATCACCTTTGTATAATGCCATTACGGCTGGCGCTACAATTAAAAGCTTAATCATAAAGAAAGCACCTGTAACTGCATATACAAACTGAAATGGAAGTCCAATCATTCCTAAAGCAGTATGCGCGTCTGTCCAAAGCGTTTTCAATTTTTCTTTTGGACGGAACATATAAAAGTTAGAAACAATTTTATTCCAATGCAATAAAACTCCTGTTATGATTGCGAATAAAAAAAACAGGGCTGTAAAACCAGCTAAATAATATCCAGCAGGATAAGGAATTTGAGCAAGAAAGTGCAAACGGTATAAAAGTTCTCCTAATGAATAGGATTCTTCGTAAGTGTAAGTTTTGTAGTTTTTATTGTCTAAATAAAAAAAGTCTCCTGCCTGTTGTTTTTTTGGAGCCAAAGTGTCTTTGGTTCCTTCCATATAAACAGCAACTCGATTTTCTACTGAAGGTTTAGAAATAGTGATATTTCTTCCGTGCAAAACATATTTTTTGTCTAAATGCTGCAGGGCATCATTGTAATCCAGTTGAATTTCTCTTGTGATTGCTGTAGATTCACTTCTTTCCCAATTGATGATTTCATCTCTAAAAAAAGAAAAAGATCCAGCAAAGAAAATTACAAAAAGAACTACACTGATAACGATTCCGCTGACAGTATGTGTATGAAAATAGATATTGTAATGACGGTTATTCATAAATATTATTGTGCCGTATTATAGGTTTGACCCAAATAAATAAAAAGACAAAAAAGTAAAGAAAGCAGAATGTAAATTCCCCATATTTTCCAGCCGCTTTTGGCTAAAAATGCAATGATCATTAAGGCTACCCAAAGGATAAATCCGCTAAAAGCCATAGTTATAAGTACATCTGCACGACTAAACCAAGCCGCTAAAGCCAAATGAAAAGTAACAGAAACAAAGTATCCTCCTAAAATTGCAGCAGTAATTTTAGAAAAACGTGGCCAAAAAGAAGGATTTAGATATTTTGCATTTGCTGGCATAGGATAATTTATAATGGATTTTAGTTGTAATAAAATTCAGTTATGGCAATAAAAAGCAGTAAAGCTAAAAGTAGTTTACTGTTAATCTTTTTTAAAGGAGTAAGAATAATGATTAAGCTTCCAACTGTCATCAGCTGAATAAAAAACATCAAAGTGCCACAGCCTAATGATTGTGTAAAAAGCCACATTGCATAAGCAGATAATAAAAGCGTTAACCCGATAATTTTGGTTGGTTTTGGATTTTTCTGCATCCATTTTTCAAAACCCAAATCATAAGACAACACTGCTTTTTTAGAAGTATAATACAATGTGTAAAAAGCTAGAAAAACGATAAGACTGGCAATTGTAATCATAATCTTTAAAATTTAAAAAACACCTTTCCTGTAAAAGAAAGGTGTTTTTATTGTTTTTTATTAGAATCTGTACGCGAAGTTCGCAGCAACAGTTCTCATATTTCTTGGATGAATTGTTGACCAACCATCATATGTGTCAATATTAGCAATATTGTCTAACTTTAATGTCAAAGTAAATTTTTCTGTTCCGTAGAAAATAGAAGAATTTAAAACAGTGTAAGAAGGTAATGTAAATTGACCAACTCCGTTTCTGTTCATGATTAAGTTTTTGTCAGCATAATTTCCTCCAAAACCTAAACCAAAACCTTGTAAATCTCCTTCTTGGAATTTATAACTTGCCCAAAGATTTGCTAAATTTCTTGGCCCTGAACTTTCTGGTCTGCGACCAACAAAAGAAGGATCTCCAGCGTTTAAGACAGCGTCAACATAGCTGTAACCCGCTACGATATTTAAACCATCAATAGGACTTGCAACGAATTCTGCTTCAAAACCTTTGTTTCTTTGAGCTCCATCTTGAAAAGGTGTTTGAGATGTAGCAGTATAAACTACATAAACTTGGTCTTTTACTTGAATGTCATAGTAGCTGAATGTAGCGTAAAGTTTATCTTTAAACACGTTTAATTTTGTTCCGATTTCGAATTGGTTAGCGTGCTCTGGTTTGAAAGTTCTTGGACGAGTAGTTCCGTCTGCAGAAATTTCTGTAACAGGAGCAGAATTAGCAAAACCATCCATGTAATTAGCAAAAAGAGATACTTTATCCAGAATTGGCTGGTAAACGATACCAAATTTAGGAGAGAATGCAGTTTGGTTAAAGTCGTCTGCGCTTGTTGATACATCGCCAGCAGTTACAAAACGGTCAACACGTAAACTTGCCATTGCTGATAATGCAGGTGTGAAATTGATTACATCAGAAAAATAAGCACTGTAAACTTCTTGTTTTGTTTTGTTCATGCTGATTCCAGCAGAAGCTATTAAAGCATCAGTTCCAGCTTTAGTTAAGTTTCCGTTATCACCATTCGTGATGTATTTTTTAGGATCTGTAATTCCATAAAGATATTGATTTACAGTCGCTACATCTAGATTACCAATGTAAACATTTCCATTTCTAACATAGTTAGAGCTGTTGTCAACCATACCTCTGTTGAAGTAATCTAAACCAACAACAATGCGGTTTCTTAAACTTCCAATTTTGAAGTCTCCAATAAAGTTTTGTTGAATATCTGTTGTTAGCGTTGTAGAATTTTGATAATTCATAGAACGTCCTAATACGATTCCTTCGCTTATTTCATCAGGAGCGTATTGTGTTCCTTCATATAAATAGCTGTAATATCCGTTAGAAGAAGAAGAGCCTCTTGAAACTACAGTTTGTGAAGTCCATTGGTCATTGAATTTGTACATCATTTGACCTTGTAAGTTGTATGAAGGAGTTTCGATTGCCAATTCATTACTAGTGTAAGAACGTTTGTTATCGTAACCTAATTCGGCCATATTGTGAACTCTTAACGGAGCAGCTCTATCTAAAAATAACATAGTAGCGTTAGTCTGTTTGTTGTTCATGAATTCCGTATTAACAAAAAACGAAAGTTTGTCATTCACTTGATAAGATAATGATGGAGCAAAAAAGAATGATTTTTTAAATCCAGCATCTTGGAAACTGTTTTCAGTATGATAAGCAGTGTTTACACGGAAATTAATTTTGTGTTCTTCATCTACAGGAGTATTAACATCAGCCGTTACTCTGTTTAAACCGTTGCTTCCAGCTGTGTAAGTTACTTCTCCTCCAAAATGATCGTAAGGTTTTTTTGTAGTTAAGTTAATTAAACCTCCGTAAGAGATTAAACTACTTCCGAATAAAGTACCAGATGGACCTTTAATTACTTCAATTTTATCAATGTTTGCAGGATCTAAACCTCCGTTTGTTAGTCCAGGTAATCCGTTAGTCATTGTTGGTTGTACAGCAAATCCTCTTAAAGAGAAATATCCAGCTCCGTCACCTCCACGTCCAGTAGAAGCCCAAAGCGGTGTTAATCCAGGTGCATTTTTAAGAGCATCGTCAAGATTTGTAACAACTTGTTCTTTTAATAATTCAGCAGTAATTGTAGTGTAAACTTGTGGGTTTTCAAGATTTTTAAGAGGTAATCTTGATACTTGTTGTGTTTCTTTACGAGCTAACGGATTTTTTCTGTTTCCGTTTACAACAATTTCATTCAATTCTTGAGAGTTTTCACTAATTCTAAAATCCTCGATAACTGAGTCGCCACTATTAAGGCTAATGCTTTTTTCTTTAGAAGAATAACCAATTCCAGAAACTTTTATCACATAGTTACCTGGTTTAACATTTTTAATCTCGTAGAAACCGTTGGCATCTGTGCTAGTTCCTATTTTAGTTCCTTTCAACACTACAGACACATTATCGGCAGCTTGATTATTTGTTAAGCTAATTTGACCTTTAATAGTTGCTTTTTCTTGAGCCAAAGCAGTTACGCTGGTCATTAAAGCAAAACAAAAACTCAAAAAAGAAATTGTAAATTTTAATTTCATTTTTATTTAGAATTAATTTTGATAGCGCAAATTTAATTGTTGGACAGCAACTAAACAAGTTATTCTTATTTATTCTAAATTAAATATTTTTTAAAGGGCAAAATTTACATTTTCATAAAAAATTAACATCTTAAGCTGAAATTAAGCTAATCTTAAGCAAAAAAACCTGCTCAAATTAATGAACAGGTTTTTATTATTGTCAAAAATTACTTTAAAAATTACAACTCTAAAGCACGTTTAGCGTCGCCATTCATCAATAATTCTACTGGATTTTCTAAAGCTTCTTTTACAGCAACTAAGAAACCAACAGACTCACGTCCGTCGATGATTCTATGATCGTAAGAAAGAGCAACATACATCATTGGGTGAATTTCAACTTTACCATTTACAGCGATTGGACGCTCGATGATGTTGTGCATTCCTAAGATTCCTGATTGAGGAGGGTTGATGATTGGAGTAGATAACATACTTCCGAAAACACCACCATTTGTGATTGTGAAAGTTCCTCCAGTCATATCGTCAACTGTAATTTGACCGTCACGAGCTCTTAAAGCTAATCTTTTGATTTCAGCTTCAATTCCACGGAAAGTTAAAAGTTCAGCATTACGAACAACAGGAACCATTAATCCTTTTGGTCCAGAAACTGCGATTGAGATATCAGCAAAATCGTAAGCGATTTTGTAATCACCATCCATCATAGAGTTTACATCTGGATATAATTCTAAAGCTCTTGTAACTGCTTTTGTAAAGAATGACATGAAACCTAAACCTAAACCACCATGTTTAGCTTTGAAAGCATCTTTGTATTCGTTACGAATTTGGTTGATTGGCGTCATGTTTACTTCGTTGAAAGTAGTCAACATAGCTGTTTCATTTTTAGCTGAAACTAGTCTTTCTGCCACTTTACGACGTAACATAGATAATTTTGTACGCTCAGTTCCACGGCTTCCTCCTGTTGGAGTTCCCATAGAAGGTACTGCGTTTACAGCGTCATCTTTAGTGATTCTTCCACCTTTACCAGTTCCTGAAACAGTTGCTGGAGCAATATTTTTCTCGTCTAATATTTTTCTTGCTGCAGGAGATGGAGTTCCAGCTGCATAACTTGTAGCTGCAGGAGCTTGAACTGGAGCTGCTTTTGGAGCCTCAGCTTTTACTTCTGCCTTAGGAGCCTCAGCTTTTGAAGCTTCAGCTGCTGGAGCCGCGCCACCTGCTGGTTTTGCAGCATCAGTATCAATTAAACAAACCACAGCACCTACTGCTACTGTATCACCTTCTTCAGCTTTTAGTGTAATTACACCGCTCATTTCAGCAGGTAATTCAAGAGTAGCTTTGTCTGAATCAACTTCAGCAATAGCCTGATCTTTCTCTACATAATCTCCGTCTTTTACTAACCAAGTTGCGATTTCAACTTCTTTTATTGATTCCCCTGGTGATGGGACTTTCATTTCTAAAATCATCTTTGTTTTTGTTTAAGGTTGTAATGTTTAACGTTTCATGTCAGTGTAAACTTGAAACGTTAAACTTGAAACATTTTTTTATCTGAATAAATTTTTATCGAATACCATTCTAATTGCATCTGCATGACGACGTTTTGCACGTGTGTAACTTCCTGATGCTGGAGCAGAGTATGCTTTTAATGAAGCTAATCTCCATTTTACAAGATCAAAGTTCATTAACATATAGCTGTAAGCTCCCATGTTTTTAGGTTCTTCTTGCGCCCAAACATAATCATCTGCATTTGGATATTGTGCAATGATTTCTTTAATCTGCTCAATTGGGAAAGGGAATAATTGCTCGATACGAACAACTGCAACGTCATTTCTTCCGTTGTTTTCTCTTTCTGCAACGATGTCATAATAGAATTTACCAGTAACAAAAACCAAAGTTTTTACTTTTTTCTTGTCTACTGTATTGTCATCAATTGTTTCTTGGAAACTTCCGTTTGCTAATTCTTCAGCAGTTGATACGCATCTTGGATCACGTAATAAACTTTTTGGAGAGAAAACAACTAAAGGTTTACGGAAATTCGTTTTCATTTGTCTTCTTAACAAGTGGAAGAAGTTTGCTGGCGTTGTACAATCAGCAACATACATATTATGTCTTGCACAAAGTTGTAAATAACGCTCCATTCTTGCAGAAGAGTGCTCAGCACCTTGTCCTTCATAACCGTGAGGCAATAATAAAACGATACCATTTTGGTTGTTCCATTTATCTTCTCCACAAGAAATATATTGGTCAATCATAATTTGAGCTCCGTTAGAGAAATCTCCAAATTGTGCTTCCCAGATTGTTAAGGCTTTTGGATTTGCTAATGCATATCCGTAATCAAAACCTAAAACTCCATATTCTGATAAAAGTGAGTTGAACACGCCAAAGTTTCCTTTTTTGTTTTCAATACCATTTAAAAGAATTACTTCTTCTTCAGAATCTTCAACTTTAACTACAGCGTGACGGTGAGAGAATGTACCACGCTCAACATCTTGACCTGAAATACGGATATCAAATCCTTCAGTTAAAAGTGAACCGTAAGCTAATGCTTCTGCAGTTCCCCAATCAATAGTATTATTGTCATAACCAGCTTTTCTGTCTGTAACAATTTTACTGATTTTGTTGATGAATTTTTTGTCTGATGGTAAAGTTGAAATTGTATTGATAATAGAATCTAATCCTTCTTTAGCAAAAGTAGTATCTACTTTTTGAAGCATTTGAGTATCTGTTACCTGAACAAATCCGTCCCATTCGTTTTTCATGAATGGAGTAATGATAGTCAAATCTTTTTTACGAGAAGCTTCTAAGTTTTCTTCTAAAGCAGATTTGTATTGTTTTTCTAAAGCATTAACATAAGACGCATCGATTACACCGTCAGAAAGTAATTTATCTGCGTAGATGTCTCTTGGGTTTTTATGTTTAGCAATGATTTTGTATAAAACTGGTTGCGTGAAACGAGGTTCGTCACCTTCGTTGTGTCCATATTTTCTATATCCTAATAAGTCAATAAATACGTCACGTCCAAATTGCATTCTGTAGTCTAAAGCAAAAGATACAGCGTGTACAACAGCCTCTGCATCATCAGCATTTACGTGTAATACTGGAGATAAAGTTACTTTAGCAACGTCTGTACAATAAGTAGAAGAACGAGCGTCTAAGTAGTTTGTTGTAAATCCAACTTGGTTGTTGATTACAATGTGGATTGTTCCTCCAGTTTTGTAACCATCAAGTTGCGCCATTTGGATAATTTCGTATAAAATACCTTGACCTGCGATTGCAGCATCTCCGTGTACCGCGATTGGCAATACTTTAGAGAAATCATCAGCATAATATTTATCTTGCTTAGCTCTTGTGATACCTTCAATTACAGCTCCAACAGTTTCTAAGTGAGAAGGGTTTGGTGCTAAATTGATGTTGATGCTTTTTCCAGATCTTGTTTTTCTGTCAGCAGTAAGACCTAAGTGGTATTTTACGTCACCGTCAAAATATTCTTGATCGTAATCTTTTCCGTCAAACTCACCAAAGATATCTTGAGTAGATTTTCCGAAGATGTTTGCTAAAACGTTCAAACGACCACGGTGAGCCATTCCCATTACGAATTGTTCAACACCTTTTTCTGCAGCTTGCTCGATCAAAGCGTCAAGAGCAGGAATGATAGATTCTCCACCTTCTAATGAGAAACGTTTTTGTCCAACATATTTAGTATGAAGGAAGTTCTCAAAAGAAACAGCTTCGTTTAATTTATTTAAGATGGTTTTCTTTTCTTCAGTAGAGAAAGTAGGCTGGTTAACATTTACCGCCAATTTATCCTGAATCCATTTTACAACATGAGGATTTCTGATGTACATATATTCAATACCGATATGCTGGCAGTAAATAGCTTTAAGGCGATTTACGATATCTTGTAAAGAAGAAGGTACCATTCCAATTGTTTGAGCAGCATCAAAAACAGTTGAAAGATCAGCTGTAGATAATCCGAAGTTTTCAATATCCAAAGTTGGAGATGAAGTTCTACGGTCACGAACAGGATTTGTTTTCGTGAATAAATGCCCGCGCGTACGGTATCCGTCAATTAATTTTAAAACGTTGAATTCTTTCTTTAGTTTTTCTGAAACTTGACTGTAATCTGTGTTGTCGCTAGTCACGTACTCAACGATTGTTTGCACCGGATTTTCGTCGTTATAAGTAGTTTGTCCAAAGTCAAAACCTTGAAAGAAACTTCTCCAGCTAGGCTCAACGCTGTCTGGGTTTACTAAATATTGATCGTATAATTGTGCAAAAAACTCGGTATGCGCTGCGTTTAAAAATGAAAACCTATCCATAATATGAGTGAATATACTTTTTGTTATATAGAAAGGCAAAAGTACAACAATCACATTTATTTAAATCTTTTTTTTACGTACTTTTACGTAAAAATTTGTTAAAATAAACGTTAACTATGAATAAAATTCACTTTTCAATCGATTGCAGATATTTTTTTGTGATTTTGGCTGTCTTGTTTTCAAGTTATAGTATTGCACAACAAAAATATGTCATTGACAACAAGAACCAGTTTTGGGATAAAGTTCAATTTGGAGGAGGCTTAGGTCTCGGATTCGGTTCAGGATATACCAATATTTCGGTAATGCCAAGTGCCATTTACAATATCAACGAAATTGTTGCCGTTGGTGTCGGATTGCAGTTTGGTTATTTGTACCAAAAAAATTATTACGAATCGTTTGTTTATGGCGGAAGTTTCATCACGCTTGTAAACCCGATTCCAGAAATCCAATTATCTGCAGAATTGGAACAAGTTAGGGTTGATACCGATTACGAAGAAAATTATTACCATCCTGGTTTTTCAGATGCGTATTGGAATACAGCTTTATATTTAGGAGCAGGTTACAGAACTAAGAATGTAACAATCGGAGCGCGTTACGATGTTCTTTATGATCCTAATAAAAGTCTTTATGGCTCTGGATTTATGCCTTTTGTGAGAGTGTATTTCTAGGAGGTTCAAAGGTTCATAGGGACAAAGGTTCAAAGTTTTAAATACAGAAATTTGAAGAAATTTATTTTTGTAATTACGGTAATTTTACTTTTAGGTTTTAATTCCAAGAAACCGAATATCAATGGAGAAAAGGTGGTAAAAAAAGAATTACGACCTTTTTTCGATTCTGATGAAATCAATCATTATTATATTGATTTCAAAAGTGATTTCGAACATTTATCAAAGGATAATGATTTACAGGTAGAAAAGAAAAAAGAATTCTCAAGCTTTTTTTATTGGTATTATCCAAATACTGTTGAAAAAGATTTTGAGAATCTGTTGTTGAAATATGATTATAAAAAATCGAAATTATCAAGTAAACAACAAAGACAAATTCAAGACGTATTCAGTGAAAAAGATTCTATTCAGACTAATGAATTTGCTTGTATCCCTGAATATCGTGATATTTTTATTTTTAAAAAGAAAAAAAAGACAATCGGAATAGCAAAGATTTGCTTTAAATGTTATCGTTTCCAAATTATTGGAAGTGAAATTGATACACAGTATTTTGGACTTTGGAGTGAATTGGATAAGCTACGCAATATCGTTCGTCCTAATGAGAAAAAAACTTAGTCCCAGAACCTTAAAATCTTTTATTTGTAATAATTTCTAAACCAAACCTTTTGCCATTCTCTTTTTAAAATCAAGAAAGCAACTTGTTCAGCCAAAATAACTAAATCTGAACCGTCGAGTTGTTTGATTTCGTTTTCGGGAACGTCAATTATATAAAGGAGATTTAAGTATTCAGCAAATTTGTACTGAATCATTCGGTAGATTTTTTCGTGAAGCTGGATTTTTAATTCGTCAGGCGAAATGCTTAACGGAAAATCAATTCCTTCATTGGCCAAATTAAAATCCTTATTAATCTGCTCAATAAGATTCAAATATAAAGTCTCTGCTTGCGCTTGCGCTAACAAAGATTCTGTATTTACTGGTGCTACAAACATGATATTTTTGATTTTAGATTGATGATTGTAGATTTTTTACTGAATAATGACACTGAATACTGAAAACTAGACTTTACGTCCCATTAAATTTTCGCCAAAAGTTCTTAAAATATTTTTCTTTTCGGCATTAATATCCATTTTTTCTAAAGTTTCAAAAGCTTTAAAAGTGTACATTTCGATCGCTTCTTGCGTTGCTTTAGATGCTCCAGATTCATTAAAAATTGCTTTGGCAGTTTCTATTTTTTCTGAATTATCTTCTAATTGAAGCGTAAATAATTGTTCTAATTCTGAAGCTTTTTCATCAGAAGAAAACTCTAAGGCTTTTAAATATAAATACGTTTTTTTATTTTCGATAATATCTCCACCAACTTGTTTCCCAAAAGTTTCAGGATCTCCAAAAGCATCCAAATAATCATCTTGAAGTTGGAAAGCTAATCCTAAATTCAATCCGAAATCATAAATTAAATCAGCTTCTTTTTCAGAAGTTTTAGATACAATTGCTCCCATTTTCATAGCAGCAGCAACCAAAACAGCTGTTTTATATTCTATCATTTTAAGATATTGCGGAATCGTAACATCATTACGAGTCTCAAAATCTACATCCCATTGTTGTCCCTCACAAACTTCCAGCGCAGTTTTGCTGAATAATTTTGCAAGGTTTCTAAAAACGATCGGTTCGTATTGTTCAAAATATTGGTAGGCTAAAATCAGCATGGCGTCTCCAGAAAGGATTCCAGTATTTAAATCCCATTTTTCATGAACCGTAACCTGCCCTCTTCTTAAAGGAGCATCATCCATAATATCGTCATGAACCAGTGAAAAGTTGTGGAAAACTTCAACCGCCATTGCTGCCGGAAGCGCAATCGAATAATCAGTATCAAAAACCTCTGCAGCCATTAAAGTTAAAACTGGGCGGATGCGTTTTCCTCCAAGTCCTAAAATGTATTCTATAGGTTCGTAAAGATTTGTAGGCTCTTTATGTATGTTTTGGCTCTGTAGATAATTGATAAAAAAATCTTGGTACTGACTTATATCGTGCATAATGAATTCTGATTTCGAGCCTCAAAGATACAATTCAAATATGAATTTTAATTATTGAAATGATTAAAAGCGCATTAAAGAATTTAACGGGCTCTTAACCATTCTCATTTCTAAGATGTTAAAATTTTTTCTAAAAAACTTGGAAACTTTTTTGGTATTTAGAGTTTCCTGTTTATATTTGCAGCGTTGTAATGGAAACTAAGAACACTGTAAAAGTTTCCATGAAGAGTTTTAAAGATTTATAAACTCAATTAAATCAAGTATTTATGAAAACAAAATGGACTTTAGATTCTAGTCAGTCAGATGTTTTATTGAAAATGAGACGTTCAAGAACTGCTTATTTGGGAGGAGATGCAAATAAATTTGATGGGTATGTGAACATTGAAGACAATGAGATTGAAGACGCTTCGGTTGAATTCTCATTAGATATCAATAACAAAGATGAAAGTTTCCAATCGATAGACGCTTATTTACAGCTTCAGGATTTTTTTGAAGAAGATGAGCATCCGATTATCAGTTTCAAATCGACATCATTTCAAAAAGTAAATCAGAATATCAATTTTTTCAAAGGAGATTTAACGATAAAAGATATTACTCGAGTAGTTGAATTGGATGCTGAATTTTTAGGAGAAAATATTTATAACGGAGAAAAGAAAGTAGCTTTTGAAATTAAAGGAAACATCAAGCGTGAAGACTTTGGTTTAGAATACAGCTCTTTTAATCATTCTGCGGGTACTGCTTTAGGAAAAGAGATTAAATTAATTGCGAATTTAGAATTTGGCATATAATTCTTACTAAATCTATAAATTAATGTAAAATTATTACAAAAATATTGGAAACTATTTTTTTGATTTTAGTTTCCAAAGTATATTTGTAAGGCAATTCGAGAATTTAAAATGAAAGAGAAGATTATAGCAAAAGCAAGCGAGTTATTTTTAAAGCTTGGTTTTAAGAGTGTTACAATGGATGATATTGCAGGTGAAATGTGTATTTCGAAAAAAACGATTTACAAATATTTCTGTAATAAAGAAGTTCTAATTGAAGAGAGCACTTCGATGGTTCATAGCCAAGTACACGAAATCATGGATACTATTATTGCTAAAAATTATAATGCTATTCATGAGAATTTTGAGATTAGAGAAATGTTTCGTGATATGTTTAAAAACAACATTGACACTTCGCCAATCTATCAGTTAAAAAAACATTACCCAGAGATTTATCAAAACATTTTGTCTTTCGAAATTGATCAGTGTACGCAATTATTTAGAGAAAATATCGAAAAAGGAATTCGTGAAGGTCTTTATAGAAGTGATTTGAATGTAGAGATTTACGTTAAATTTTATTACACTCTAGTTTTCCATATAAACGAAAATACGGTTGCTGAAAGTGAAGCACAAAGAATAGAGTTGGAAGCCTTGGAGTATCATACTCGAGCAATGGCAACCGAAAAAGGAGTAGAGGAATTAGAAAAGCAATTAAAAAAAATTAATAATTAATTATCCAAATTGTCGTCATTTATTCTTGGAGAGTTGTAAAGATAAAATGACGATGCCATCTCAAATTTTTAAAATAAATAGTAACTACTTATGAAAAGAATCTTTCTTATAGTTTTGTGTACAATAGGCCTATCAGCCGCCGCACAAACCACTACTTTAACTCTGAAAGACGCAGTCACTTATGCGCTTCAAAATAAAGCGGACGCGAAAAAAGCGAAACTTCAGGTTGAAAATAGTGAGTATCAAATTCAAGAAGTGCGTTCGAGAGCTTTACCTCAAATTAGTGCAAACGGAAGTCTTACTTATAACCCAGTAATCCAGACAACAGTTATTGATGGAGCAGCTTTTGGTGCGCCAGGAACTACAATTCAAGCAGCTTTTGGTCAAAAATGGACATCTACTGCAGGGCTTTCTTTGACTCAAGCTTTGTTTGACCAATCTGTTTTTACAGGTTTAAGAGCGGCAAAAACAACACGTGAATTTTATCAAATTAATGATCAATTAACTGAAGAACAAGTTATTGAGAGAGTTGCGAATAACTACTATTCAGTTTATGTACAACGCGAAAGATTGATTCTTTTAGACAGTAACTACGTAAATACTGAAAAAGTTCGTGACATTGTTAAAGGTCAGTTTGATAATGGTTTAGCTAAAAAAATTGATTTAGACCGTATTATTGTAAAAATGTCTAACATTGATACTGAGCGTCAGCAGGTTAAAAATCAAATCGAATTACAGGAAAATGCATTAAAGTTTTATATGGGTATGCCAATTGAAACTCAAATCGATATGCCTAAAGAAGAATTTGAAGTAGTTCCTGCAGCTTTAACTCAAGAACCAAATATTGAAAACAGAACAGAATATTTGCTTTTGAAGAAACAAGAAGAACTTTTAGTTTTCAATAAAAAAGCGGTTCAAGCTGGATATTACCCTACACTTTCATTATCTGCAGGTTACAATTATATCGGACAGGGACCAGAAATGCCTTGGTTTGCAAAACCAGAAAAAGGAGTGTATTGGTCTGATTTCTCTGCTGTTGCTTTAAACTTACACGTGCCAATCTTTACAGGTTTCGGAACTCGTGCTAAAGTAAGACAAGCTGATGTTCAAATCAGAGAATTGCAAGAAGATATCAAAGACACTAAACTTTCTCTGGATTTAGATTATAGAAATGCAATGACGCAAATCAATAATAATCTTGTGACTATTGAAAACCAAAGAGAAAATATGCGTTTAGCGCTTGATATTTTATCAAATACCAAAAATAATTACCTTCAAGGTTTAGCTTCTTTAACCGATTTGCTAGACGCTCAAAATGCATCACTTGAAGCTCAAAATAACTTTACAAGAGCAGTTTTAAATTATAAAATTGCCGAAATATCTCTAATCAAATCGAAAGGCGAACTAAAATCTCTTACTAAATAACAAATTATTACAATGAAGAAAATAATTATAACAATCGTAATCATAGTCGTGGCTCTTGTCGGGATTAACTACATTTTAAATAAGAACAAAGCAGAAAACGAAGCGAAAACTGCAATTGTAGCAGAAAAAAATGCAGCGGTTTCTGTAAAAGTAGCTACAGTTAAAACTGAAGATGTTAACTTAGGTTTTACTGCAAACGGAAACTTTGCACCAATTCAGGAATTGACTTTCTCTGCTGAAAAATCTGGAAAAGTAATTAGTGTTTTAGTTAAAGAAGGTGACTACGTAAGAGTAGGACAAACTCTTTTAACAGTAAGAGGTGATGTTATCAACGTAAACGCACAACAAGCTCAAGCTGTTTATCAAAATGCAAAATCTGATTATGCTAGATACGAAAATGCATTTAAAACAGGCGGTGTAACAAAACAACAATTAGATCAGGCAAAATTAGCTTTAACAAATGCACAATCTAGTTTGACACAAGCAAATATCAACGTTGGAGATACAAAAGTAAAAGCTCCAATTAACGGATACATCAATAAAAAATATATCGAACCAGGTTCTATTTTAGCTGGAATGCCTGCAACTGCTTTATTTGATATTGTAAATGTTTCTAAATTAAAATTAACGGTTACTGTAAACGAAACTCAAGTTGCTAGTTTAAAATTAGGAAACACAGTAGATATTACAGCAAGTGTTTATCCTGATAAATCTTTTAGCGGAAAAATTACTTTCATCGCTGCAAAAGCAGATGCTTCTTTAAATTTCCCTGTTGAAATTGAAATTACAAACAATGCTAACAACGACCTAAAAGCAGGTATGTACGGAACTGCAAACTTTGGTGCTAAAAACCAAAAACAAAACTTAAAAGTGGTTCCTAGAAATGCTTTTGTTGGAAGTGTGAGCAGCAACGAAATCTTTGTTGTAGAAAACAATGTTGCTAAATTAAGAAAAGTTGTAGCTGGAAGAATTTTAGGAGATCAAGTTGAAATCATTAATGGTTTAAATGACGGAGAAACTGTAATCGTTACAGGTCAAATCAACTTACAAGACGGAAATACAGTAGAAATTATTAAATAATTTAAAGCATTAAGCTATAAGGTCGTAAGCTATGAGCTTATTGTCTAGAGCTTAAAGCCTAAAGCAATAAATATGAAATTAGCCGAAATATCCATAAAACGTCCGTCGTTGGTAATTGTATTGTTTACAATTCTGACTCTTGGTGGATTGTTCAGCTACAGCCAATTAGGCTACGAGCTGATCCCAAAATTCGAAACTAACGTTATTACGGTTTCAACTGTATATCCTGGAGCTTCTCCAAGTGAGGTTGAAAATACAGTGACAAAGAAAATTGAAGATGCGATTGCGTCTCTGGAAAATATCAAAAAAATCGATTCGAAATCTTATGAATCACTTTCTGTAGTATCGATTACATTGACTTCAAATGCCAATGTTGATATTTCGATGAATGATGCGCAACGTAAAATTAATGCCATTTTAAGTGATCTTCCAGACGATGCAGATCCGCCATCATTGACTAAATTCTCTTTGAGTGATTTACCAATTATGACGCTTGGTGCGAATGGAAAAATGGACGAAGCAGCGTTTTACGATTTGATCGATAAAAAGATTGCTCCAGTTTTGTCTCGTGTACAAGGGGTTGCTCAGGTAAACATTATTGGTGGTCAAGAGCGTGAGATTCAAGTAAACCTTGATGCAGTAAAAATGCAAGGTTACGGACTTTCAGTTCCTCAAGTACAGCAGACTATTTTGACTTCGAATTTGGATTTCCCGACAGGTAACATTCAAACTCGTAACCAAAAAATCTTAATCCGTTTAGCGGGTAAATATAAAAATGTTGAAGAGTTAAGAAACTTAGTAGTTTCTTCAAAAGATGGAATTCAAATTCGTTTAGGCGAAATTGCAGATGTTCAGGATACACAAAAAATCGCAGAGAAAATTGCGCGTGTAGATCAAAAAAGTGCAATTGTACTTCAAATTGTAAAACAATCAGATGCGAATGCCGTAGCGGTAAGTGAGCAGTTGATTAAGACAATTAAGACTTTAGAGAACGATTACAAATCGGCTCAATTGAAATTAGAAGTAGCAAAAGACAGTACAGTCTTTACTCTTGAAGCAGCAGATTCTGTTGTACACGATTTATTAATTGCGGTTATTCTGGTAGCTTTCGTAATGTTGTTCTTCTTGCACAGTATTAGAAACTCATTAATCGTAATGGTGTCTATTCCAGCATCTTTGATTGCTACATTTATTGGTATTTATTTATTAGGTTACACGCTTAACTTAATGTCTTTACTTGGTTTATCTCTTGTTGTTGGTATCCTTGTGGATGATGCGATTGTGGTATTGGAGAATATTTACAGGCATATGGAGATGGGTAAAAGCCGAATCCGTGCAGCTTACGATGGAACGGCTGAGATTGGTGGTACGGTAACTTCTATTACATTGGTAATTGTGGTGGTGTTCTTGCCAATTGCAATGAGTAGCGGATTGGTATCGAACATTATTACACAATTCTGTGTTACGGTAATTATCTCTACAATGTTCTCATTATTGGCTTCATTTACTATTATTCCTTGGTTGTCTTCACGTTTTGGAAAACTAGAGCATATTGAAGGTAAAAATCTTTTCGGAAAAATTATCCTTGGATTTGAAAGCTACTTGACTCGTTTTACAGACTGGATTTCTAACTTGCTAAACTGGTGTTTAGATCATTATATCAAAACTATGGGTATTATCCTAGTTATGTTCTTTGGAACGATCTTCTGGTTAATGGGAGGTGGATATATTGGAGGAGAATTCTTCGCATCATCTGATAGTGGTGAGTTCTTAGTTCAAATTGAGATGCCAAAAGACGCTTCGTTAGAGCAAACTAACTTTATGACGCAAAAAGCAGAAGCTTTCTTAAAAGGAGAGAAATATGTTTTCAGCCAAATTACAACCGTTGGACAAACTTCTGAAGGTTTAGGAGCTGCTCAGGCAACTGCTTACAAAGCGGAGATTGACGTTAAGATGATCGAGCAAAAAGATCGTACAGATGATGCCAACGTTTATGCTGCAAAAGTAAAACGTAAACTAGAAAAAGTTTTAGTTGGTGCAAAAGTAAAAACAGTTCCAGTAGGTATCTTAGGTACGGCTGAGGATGCAACTTTAGGTTTGATCGTTACTGGTCCGAACGTAGAAAGTGCAATGAAATTTGCTAAAATGGCTGAAGCCGAATTACGTACAATTCCTGGAACAACTGAGATTAAATTAACAGTTGAAGACGGAAACCCAGAGATCAACGTTCAAGTTGACAGAGATAAAATGGCTGCTTTAGGATTAACACTTCAAACTGTTGGTTTAACAATGCAGACGGCTTACAGTGGTAATACTGACGGTAAATTTAGAGCTGGTGAATACGAGTATGATATCAACATCAAATACAACGAATTTGATAGAAAAAATATCACAGACGTTAGTAACTTGATTTTTATAAACAATGCAGGACAGCAAATTAAATTAAACCAATTTGCAACAATTACTGAAGGTTCTGGACCAAGTAAATTAGAGCGTAGAGATAAAACAGCTTCTGTAACTGTACAAGGTCAGAATGTTGGGGTTCCAGCAGGAACAATCGTTCAACAATGGCAAGCGAAATTAGATAAATTACAAAAACCAACCGGAGTTAACTACATCTGGGGTGGTGACCAAGAGAACCAATCAGAAGGTTTTGGTACTTTAGGAATTGCATTATTAGCGGCTATTATCTTGGTTTACCTTGTAATGGTTGGATTGTATGACAGTTTTGTTCACCCGTTTGTCGTATTGTTCGCTATTCCGCTTTCGTTTATTGGAGTTTTATTCGCATTAGCTTTAACAAACAATACCTTGAATATCTTTACCATTTTAGGGGTAATTATGTTGATTGGTCTGGTGTGTAAGAACGCGATCATGCTTGTTGATTATACGAATCAGCGTAGAGCAGCTGGAGAATCTATCAGACAAGCGTTAATCCAAGCAAACCACGCGCGTTTACGTCCGATCTTGATGACGACAATTGCGATGGTATTCGGTATGTTCCCAATTGCATTAGCATCTGGAGCAGGAGCTGAGTGGAAAAACGGATTAGCATGGGTAATCATCGGAGGTTTGATTTCATCATTATTCCTTACTTTGATTGTAGTGCCTGTTATCTACGATATTATGGAGAAAATTATCCGTAGATTCTCTAAAGGAGAAAAAATCGACTACGAAGCTGAAATGCATGCAGATTACGAGCATACAGAATTAAGCGAAGATGGTTTTAATCCGAAACATACACATTAATAGTTTTGATTTTCAATAGAAATTTCAAACCCCGAATTTGAAATTTCCCCATTAAAATCCCAAGTTCCAAATCCCGAAGCATCGGGAGGAACTTGGGATTTTTTAATTGGAATTTAAATAAATATCAGCTTTTTCGTTTATTTGCATCACCTTACAAAATTATTATGCTACAAAAAGATAAGTCTGCAGCAATTGGTTTTATTTTCATAACCATGTTAATAGACATTACAGGATGGGGAATTATTATTCCTGTAATTCCGAAATTAATTGAAGAACTAATTCATGGAGATATCAGCGAAGCTGCAAAAATTGGAGGCTGGTTGACTTTCGCGTATGCGATAACACAATTCGTTTTTGCTCCCGTTATTGGAAATTTAAGCGATAAATTTGGAAGAAGGCCAATTATCTTAATTTCTCTTTTCGGATTTTCATTAGATTATCTTTTATTGGCATTTTCGCCAACTATTATCTGGCTTTTCATCGGAAGAATTATTGCCGGAGTGACAGGCGCAAGTATTACAACGGCATCAGCTTATATTGCAGATGTCAGTACTGCAGAAAACAGAGCTAAAAACTTCGGATTAGTTGGTGCTGCTTTCGGATTAGGATTCATCATCGGACCCGTTATTGGAGGACTTTTAGGTCAGTACGGATCACGAGTTCCTTTCTATGCAGCAGCCATTTTATGTATGGTAAATTTCCTTTACGGATTTTTCATTTTACCAGAATCGCTTAAAAAAGAAAACCGCCGTTCCTTCGACTGGAAACGCGCCAACCCAATTGGAGCTATTTTAGGTTTGAGAAAACATCCAACATTAATTGGTTTAATTGTAGCAATATTTCTTTTGTATGTGGGCTCGCATGCAGTGCAAAGCAATTGGAGCTTCTTCACAATCTATCAATTTAAATGGGACGAAAGAATGATTGGAATTTCACTAGGAATAATCGGTCTTTTGGTTGGAGTTGTACAAGGAGGATTAGTGCGATACATCAATCCGAAAATTGGAAATGAGAAAAGTATTTACACTGGTTTAGCTTTATATACAATCGGAATGTTGTTGTTTGCTTTTGCAACAGAAAGTTGGATGATGTTTGTCTTTTTAATTCCGTATTGCCTTGGCGGAATTGCTGGACCAGCGTTGCAATCTGTTGTAGCAAGTAAAGTAGAACCAAGCGAACAAGGAGAAATTCAAGGAACTTTGACTAGTTTAATGAGTGCCTCTTCTATAATTGGTCCGCCAATGATGGCGAATACATTTTACTTTTTCACGCATGACGATGCACCATTTAAATTTGCAGGAGCGCCTTTTATTTTGGGAGGAGTTTTAATGTTGCTAAGTACAATTGTTGCTTATTTTTCATTGAAAAAACATGCAGCTCCAAAAACAGAAATTGAGAATCAAGAAATAATATAAAAACAAAAAAGCCTTCATAAATTAAATATGAAGGCTTTTTTTATTGCGATGAGGTTTTATTTTTTAATAAACTTCATTGCTTTTTCTTTCCCGTCAGATTTTATATTTAAAATGTACATTCCTTTTGAAAGATTATTCAAATCAATTTCGGCATGTGTTTTATTTACTTTTTGAAATAAAACAGATTGTCCAGAAATGGAGAAAATTTGAATGTCTTCAATAGCCGATTTGTTGTTTATCGTCAATACATGTTTTACAGGATTTGGATAAAACTGAAAGTCAGTCAAATCAAAATCTGGAGTAGAAAGTGAACCGTTTAATTTTGCAGTTACAGCAAGACGATCTTTACTTTCGATTCCGTTTATAGTTTGAGAAGCATAATAAGTTACGCCATCAACCAAAGCCGTAGACAATGGTAAAGTCGGTTCTACAGCAGTTTTATTGGTTTTTCCAGTTGATGAAGTTCCTGGCCTGCCATACCAGTTAATGTTTTGACCTTCGATAACAAGATCTCCTAAAGTCTGTCCAGATTTAAATTCTAAGGTTATTTCTGTTTTACCATCAATTACAGGAGCTGGAGGATTAACAGTTATATATAGCATTGTAACGCAACCTTTTTCATCTATGGCTCTAACTTCATGATTTCCATAACTAACATTTGTAAATACATTATTAGGCTTTCTATCAAAATAATCTATCTGATACAAATAATTACCATTTCCTCCAGTAGCATTTACCGTTACAGTTTGATTTTCAATACTTACTGTTACATCTAATGTAGAAGGTTGACTTATATGGATTGTAGATGATTTTATACTACAGTTTGTTGCGTCTGTAACATCAACAATGTAATCTCCAGCAGCTAAATATTGAAAAATATTAGAAGATTGTTGGTTTGTTAGTGCGATTCCGGCAGCATTGCTAAGTAAGTATTTGTGTGGAAAAACACCGCCAGTTACATTTACTTCAATTGATCCTTCATTTGAAAAAGGGCAAATTACATCTTTCTTGACAACATCTAGAACTAATGTTTTATATTGATCTATAGAGCAAATCAAATCGGTTGTACAATTATTGCTGTCTTTTACTGTTACACGATAGACTCCTGGCTCTAAGTTACTGTATACATAATTAGAAGTTTCGCTCGAGACAAAAGATGTTCCATCTATGGAGTATAGATATGGAGGTTTTCCTCCTTGTGGCTTAATCGTAATTGAGCCCTTATCGCTACAAGTAGGGCCATTTATAACAGCAAGTGAGGATAAAGTGGATCTATATTGATTAACCGTAACTGTTGTTGAAGCAATACAACCCATTTGATCTTTTACAAAAACAGTATGATTTCCAGCTTCTAATTCGCTTGACGTATTTTTATTAGAATAATTAACACCATCAAAAGAGTATGTATATAGAGGTGATCCTCCTGTTCCATTAATAGTAACGACATCTTTATCGCCACAATTAATACCTTCTGTTACGATTGCATTTGCTTTTAAAGGTATATAAGCTGTAATCTCAACAAAAACAGGGCTATCAGTTTTACAATTATAAGAATCTTTTACTAGAATAGTATAATTACCAGGCTCCAGATAAAATGGCCTATTAAGATTGTACGTCTGTCCATAATCTAAAGAATAGCTAAAATTTTGGTTTGCGCCTGGCAGAACTGAAACTAACTGAACTTTTGTGCGTGGTTCATTACAGTCAGGATTTATTTTTAATGCGATAATCTGCTCAGTTGGATAGAAGATTAATTGAAAGAAATTCGTTGTTATAGTGCCTTTATTGTCTATTCTAGCATAAACTGCTTGCGATTGAGGTGAAACAAAGTAAGTTGGATCTGGAATTGGATTTGTATTAGTATTTGCTTCATTAAGGCTTAAATGGTAACTTACTGTAGTTTCGCTAGGATTTAAATTACCAATTAATTCCGCATTCCGAGTCGTTAAATTAAAAATAGGATACGTTTGACATCCCGTAAGAGGGCTAATCTGGGCAAAAAATAAAGTAGGCAATAAAAAAAGAAAACAAAGTAGAGTTTTTTTCATAAGGATACATTTGTTAAAGTAGCTCAACAAATATATCAAAAAAACTAAATTGTCTTATTTTAAATACAAATAATGGTTAAAATAATCAATAATTGCTTTTCCTTCCAATAAAACATCAGCGCCGATAATACCGTGAACAGGTTTTGCTTTGTACGATTCCAAAGCTTCGTTTACATGCGAAAGATCAAAAATTACGAGACTAAAATCCTTGTTTTTCCAACTTCCTAATTGCAGTTTGTTTTGAGAAGAAATCTGAGTTTTCATTCCAGTTCCGCCAGCTCCAGAAGCTTTTGTTTTAGA
>Ga0190282_1026_pt1 | contig 22419 bp, 12 predicted proteins | sample ZER3_100Endo_I3_FD_131024 | JGI IMG/M metagenome (GOLD analysis project Ga0190282, IMG submission 131024) | Enriched cells of freshwater protists from Biology Centre CAS, Ceske Budejovice, Czech Republic - ZER3_100Endo_I3 | ecosystem: Environmental > Aquatic > Freshwater > Unclassified ...
GCGGCATCCTTCTGCGGGAACCTGCATCTTCCCTTTTTTCCTTAAAACTCCCTCCCTGAAAAGATACGGCGCACAGCCCATAGGGAAATGCTATAAATTATAGTCATCAAAATAAAGACTATTGCTTAAATATATTTTTTTCTAATATTTTAGATGTCTGATTTTAAATCTTTAAGGTGAGACTGATGAAAGTACTGGAATAAAATCAACGATATATCGTTGGCAGTCAATTTTTAAAAATTCTAATTTTAAATAAAGAATTATCTATACCTTCGTTAAGCTGATTAATTCCATAAAAAATGCTATCAAAGCACAACAGAATGACTCTGTTTCTCCTTGTATGGTTTACTACAGTTGGAGAAGTAAACGCATTGGCTGTCTTTAACCGCAAAATGCAAGGAGAAATAGCGGAAAAAAATCTATCTTTTTTAAAAAATGGTTTGGACCGCAAGCTGCCTTATAATGAGCAGCAAGTAATTAAAGCAGAAGAATTGCTTAGGCAAATACCTGAAGGACCAAACAAAATTAAAATTTTATTAAAGGTAAGTGATTGGTATGAAGGTTCTTATCATAATCCTCAAACATTGGGAAAAGCATTTCAGTATGCGGAAGAAGCACTTCGGGTAAGTCAAAGACTGCGTTCTAATATCTATGCCGGTAAGTGTTACTTGCAACTTTCTATGTTGCAACAGCTGCGCAACAAGAATGAAATGATCGAAGTCGAAGCCAAAAAAGCAATAGAGATATTAAATAAAACAAATCAAATAGATGATCTGGCAGAAGCATGGGTTATGATCTGGTCAGCTAAAATGCGTATGACTGCACCAATACCAGAGCGATTAGTTCCAATTTTTAAGGCAGCATCTCTATTTGAAAAATCCGGAAACAATAAAAGAAGTGGGGACTGCTACAGTCAAATCAGTGAATTGTATTTTTCAATATCAGATTTTCACAACTCGCAAAATGCACTTAAAAAAGCCATATTTTTTTACAAAGCGGCCAAACTAAAAGAGAGCGACATTTATCCAATTTCTTCGAGACTTCATATTATTTATGAATCGGAAAAGAAAACCATGGATATTATTAAACTTAAAAATAAAACATTCCTGCAGCAAAGCAAACTTAAAAATGAGATATTTTTACGTAATTCCATGGTTACTTTTGTTTTGCTTTTACTTATAATTCTGGCACTACTTTATAAAAGTTTTATATTTAAAAAGAAAACAAATAAAGTACTGGAAACACAACAAAATGAAATCAATAAAAAAAACGATACACTTCAAAAGTTGGTTGTTGAAAAAGAATGGCTTTTACGTGAAATTCATCACAGAGTAAAAAATAATCTTCATATGGTGGTTGGTCTGCTTGCCAGTCAGACTGAATTTTTAAAAAATGAAGAAGCACTTCAGGCTATCAATAGCAGTCAGAATAGAATTCATGCCATGTCTTTAATTCATCAAAAATTATATCAATCTGAGAACTTATCGATAATTGATATGCCGTCTTATATATTTGAATTGACCGAATATTTAAAAGATTCTTTTGAGATCAGAAAGTCAATCCGATTTGTACTGGATATTGATAGTTTTAATCTGCCTTTGTCTCATTCTATACCTATTGGACTAATTTTTAACGAAGCAGTTACAAATGCGATTAAGTATGCCTTTCCAGATCATAAAAATGCAATAATTAAGATTTCCCTTAAAACAGATGATAATGAAAATTATGTTTTAATCATTCAGGACAATGGTATTGGGCTTGCATATGATTTTGATCCGTACAACAGTCCTTCATTAGGCATCAAATTAATGCATGGGCTTTCTGATGATATAAGAGGTAAATTTCAAATTATTAGTGAAAACGGTACAAAAATAACTTTGGAATTTAGCACTAACGATAGTAATCTTATTAATATAAATCTATAAAAATGGGAAGACCATTAAAAATACTTGTAGTTGAAGATCAATTTGTTGAAGCAAACCACTTGCGGCTAATGCTTAAAAAGGCCGGACACTCTGTTATTGGAATGGCAAGATCGGTTCCGGATGCTAAATATTATATTGCAGAACAGAAACCGGAATTGGTATTGTTGGATATTTTCCTATCGGGAAAAGAAACTGGTATTGATCTGGCTGAAATATTGAGAGAAGATAATATTCCATTTATCTATCTCTCTGCCAATTCTAATGAGGAAGTTCTTAGTAAAGCTAAACTAACACATCCACAGGGTTTTTTGGTAAAGCCTTTTAGAGAAAAAGATTTGTTGATAACAATTGAAATTGCCGAATATCATCAGCAGTATGGAATAGAATCTTCTATAAGAAAAGAGCTTTTATTTCAAAAACAACTAAAAACCATAGTGGCAAAAAGAGGCAATTGGGATGAAAGGGTTCTTAATATTATCACTGCACTGCAATCGCTTATTTCTTTTGATCTTGTGATGGCTGTCTTTTATATCGAAAACAAATTATCTAGTAGAGTTTTAGGATATGCAAGAACAGGTTTGCATGAATATCAGCTAATAGGAATAGAAGAGTTGCAAAATATTACTGCTTTGAAGGAATCTGAAATTAACGAATTACGAAATAAAAGCAAAGTAGAAACTAACGCGACATTTTATAATGGTCAGGATTTTATAAATATCTGTGATAAAACACCAATCAAAAAGCTGTTTGCATCTTCTATGAATATGAAATCGAATCTCATGTTGCCAGTTCCTTTAACATTGACAGAAAATGGAGGGCTGTATTTGTCTTTTTTCAGCAGAGAAGCAAACAATTATAATAAAAATCATTTGACACTTTGTGAGAGACTTCAAGAGCCATTAATTTTTGCTATTGAAAATTTGATCAGTCATGACAAAAAAGTAGATAAAAAACATACCGCTTCCGAAAAACCTGCTGCAGTTAGGAATATAAAAAATTTAGGATTTGAAGCAATTATAGGGAAAAGCGCAGCCCTGTTAAAAATATTTGATCATATTTTGCAAGTTGCTCCCGCTGATACAACTGTTTTAATTACTGGAGAAAGCGGTACAGGAAAAGAGAGCATAGCTCACAGCATTAAAAATCTTTCGAACAGAAAAGATAAGCCATTTGTTAAAATTAACTGTTCTGCGCTGCCGTCAAGCCTGATTGAATCTGAATTATTCGGACATGAAAAAGGATCTTTTACCGGCGCGTTAGAAAGACGAATTGGCAAATTTGAACAAGCAGATAACGGTACTTTATTTTTGGATGAAATTGGTGATATGCCATTAGAAATGCAAGCAAAACTTTTGCGTGCTATCCAAGAAAAAGAGATTGAAAGGGTGGGAGGAAATATTTCGATAAAGGTAAATGTCAGAATTATTGCCGCGACGAACTGTAATTTGGAAAAAGAAGTTGCAGAGGGGCGTTTTAGACTCGATTTATATTATCGATTAAATGTATTTCCAATTCAGATGCCACCATTACGAGAGCGTAAGGAAGATATTGGGCTATTGGCACGTCATTTTATTGCTGTATATAGTTCTAAAACGGGAAAAAATGTAATCGAAATATCCGATAGTGCCTTAAAAAGTCTTTTGTCTTATCAATGGCCTGGCAATATACGTGAACTCGAAAATCTTATTGAAAGAAGTATATTATTGGCAAAAACTGATATTATCGAGAACATTCCGCTTCCAGCTTTTGATGAAACTAAAATTAATCCTAAGTCTAATGATTGGTATTTTAAAACTATTCAGGAAAACGAAAGGGAACACATTATCAATGTACTTGAAAAATGCAATGGAAGAATAAGAGGTGTGGGAGGAGCGTCAGAAATCTTAGGACTGCCGCCTACAACATTAGCTTCTAGAATGCAAAAATTGGGAATAAAGAGAAACCATTTTTAAAGTTTCATTACCAAACCAAACGATATTAAGTTGTTTTATTTTCGTTATAAAACGAAATATAGTTGCTAATAATTTTAATTATTTAAATTAAGTAATTGATTTTTAGTTAGTTATTTAATTGGTTCGGTTTTAGTTTATACATTGGCATAACATTAAAACGTGTATTATGCTGACTGAAAACCCTACGACAATACTTTTTATTACAGGTGCATTTGTAAGCAATAAATGCTGGGACGATTGGAAAATCTTTTTTGAAAGTAAAGGTTTTACAACGCTGGCACCAGCATGGCCGTATAAAGATGCTCCCGCAGCTGTTTTACGTGATCGTCATCCAGATTCTCAGATCGCTGGTCTTCGATTGACTGATTTGATAGCTCATTTTGAAAATATTGCAAAAAATATTCCTCATAAGCCCATTATAATTGGGCATTCTATAGGAGGGCTTGTCGCTCAAATACTTTTACAACGCAATTTAGCTTCGGCTGCAATTGCTATTCATTCTGTTCCTCCTCAAGGAATTATGACTTTTAAATTTTCATTTTTAAAAGCTGGCTGGGGTCCTCTTGGCTTTTTTACGTCTTCAAAAAAAACTTTTTTAATGAATTTCATCCAATGGCAATATGCGTTTACGAACGGAATGCCAGAAGAATGGCAGGACAAGGCTTATTGTGACTCTGTCGTTCCAGAATCTAAATTAATAGTGCGTGACACTATCACTTCAGCGGCAAAAGTAAATTTTCATGCTCCTCACAAACCATTGCTGCTAATTGCAGGCTCAACGGATCACACGATTCCAGAATCTCTCAATTATTCTAATTATAAAAAATACACAGACAAAAATTCTATAACAGATTTCAAGGTTTTCCCCCAAAGAAATCACTTTGTTTTAAATCAGCCTGGCTGGCAGGAAATTGCAACTTTTATACAAGATTGGATCGAAAAACTGCCTGCTTAAAAATATAATAACCAATTATTATAATAACTAATTAAAATTTTAAATTATGAAAACGAATTTATTTGAAACTGCTTTTTTTAACTTTAAAAGTAAAACAGTCCACATTTTAAGCTATGTATTTTTAATACTGGTTTTGATTTCCTGTAATAAAACGACAGAAAAAACTACTGTAGCAGAACCTGTACCTGTAGCATCTTCAGAAACAGTTCAGGCAACACCTGCAAATCCACCATCAAATTTTAAACATGCCACTGCAATGGTAAATGGCGTAAACATTCATTATGTCATTGGTGGAAAAGGAGAACCTCTTGTATTGGTGCACGGTTTTGGCCAGAATTGGTATATGTGGAATCGCTTGCTTCCTGAACTTTCAAAACATTTTACTGTTATCGCTCCAGATTTGAGAGGAGTAGGAGAATCAGACAAACCAGAAGGTGGATATGACAAAAAAAATATGGCGAAAGATATTCATGAACTGGTAAAAAAACTGGGCTACAATTCGGTTAATTTTGCTGGTCATGATATCGGACTTATGGTAGCTTATGCTTATGCGGCACAATATGGTAACGAAGTTAAAAAATTAGCTTTGATGGATGCGCTTCTTCCTGGTATCGAACCAGTTTGGTCTCAGGTTTCGGCTTCGGCATGGTGGTTTGGATTTTTTGCATGGCCAGCTTCTGGAGACATTGTAAAAGGGAAAGAAAAAGAGTTTTTAACTAATTTCTGGCCAATGGTTGGACATGTTAAAGATCCGTTTACAGCTGAAGAAACTGCTGAATTCGTGAGAGCTTATGCTGTTAAAGATGGAGCTAAATCAAGTTTTAAATGGTTTGGAGCATTTCCGCAAGACGGAAAAGACAATTTAGTTTTTGCAAAAACAAAACTTAAAATGCCATTGCTAGCTATGGGGGGTGAATATTTTGCTGCAGCGTTCTTAAAAGAACATTCTAAATTGGTTGCTGAAAATGTAAGCGAATCTAAAATCGCAGGTTCAGGACACTGGTTGGTACAGGAAAATACAGCTCAAGTGCAAAAAGATTTGTTGGCATTTTTTCTTGCTAAATAATAGCAAATCAGATCACAGACCAATTAAATCATAAAAAATGAAACGAATATTTATTTTAATATTATTTTTCTTTGCCTTGTTGTTGCAGGCTCAAGAAAAGGCCGACTTGATTATTTACAACGGAAAAATTGCAACGATGCAAAAATCTGGAGAATTTGTTCAGGCACTTGCAGTCAAGGACGGAATAATATTGGCTACAGGAACTTCTAAAAATATTCTGGAAAGTTACAAAACCACATCTACAAAGAGCATTGATGCAAAAGGAAAAACGGTTATTCCTGGCTTAAACGACAGCCATATTCATGTCATTAGAGAAGGACTGAATTATAATGCAGAATTGCACTGGGACGGTGTAAAAACCTTAAAAAGAGCTATGGAAATGCTGAAAGAGCAAGCAGCCAGAACACCTCCTGGAGTCTGGATCAAAGTGGTTGGAGGCTGGAATGAATTTGGTTTTGAGGAAAAAAGACAACCAACTATTGAAGAAATTAATGCCGCAGTTCCAGATAAACCTGTTTTTATAACCTATTTATATGGGAAGGCTTTTTTGAACAAAAAAGGAATTGAAGTTTTGGGTTATAATAAAGATACTCATTATGAGGGAAGTGTGCTGGAACAAGACAAAAACGGAAACCTAACCGGCTTAATGTTTGCCAAAGAAACTCCAAAAGCAATTTATACCACTTTAGGATTAACCACAAAATTGACTCCCGAAGAAAGGATTAACAGCTCGCTTCAGTTTAACCGTGAACTCAATCGCTTTGGTTTGACTTCTGTAATTGATGCCGCTGGAGGGGCGCAAAACTTTCCCGCAGATTATGCAACTTCTATGGAATTGGCCAAAGCAGGAAAACTAAATCTTAGAATCTCGTATTATCTCTTTGCACAGCAAAAAGGAAGAGAACTTCAGGATTATGAAAAGTGGGTTGCTGAAACGGTCATTAATAAAAATGATAATCTTCTGACGGCTAATGGTTATACTGAAGAAGGTGCAGGAGAAAATATTGTGGCTTCGGCTGCAGATTTTGAAAACTTCTTAGAACCGAGAATTGTTCTGGCAGATGAAATGGAAGAAGATCTGGAACCGATTATTCGTTTGCTAGTCAAAAATAGATGGCCATTTCGATTGCACGCCACTTATGGTGAATCGATTGACAGAATGCTAAATGTATTTGAAAAAGTAAATAAGGAAATTCCGTTTAACGGATTGCGCTGGTTTTTTGATCATGCGGAAACCATTACACCTCAGGAATTAGAAAGAGTAAAAGCATTAAATGGAGGAATTGCTGTCCAATTCAGAATGTATTTTCAGGGAGAATTGTACGAGAAAATGTATGGTGCTCCAAAATCACAACTGCCTCCGATTAAAAAAATGCTTGAAATGGGAATACCAGTAGGAATGGGAACTGATGCAACACGTATTTCAACTTACAATCCTTGGATGGCGCTGCACTGGCTTATAACTGGAAAAACGCTGGGAGGCATGCAGTTTTGGCCGAAAGATCAGGTCTTGGATAAGTTTACCGCTCTTCAATTATATACTTCGGGAAGCGCTTGGTTTTCTGGAGAAGAAAAAGAGAAAGGAAAACTGACAAAAGGAATGTATGCCGATTTTTCGATTTTATCAGAAGATTATTTTACAGCATCAGCCGATAAAGTCCGAAACATCGAATCGGATTTAACAGTTGTAAATGGCAAAATTGTATATGGAGCAAGAGATTTTAAATCGCTAGATCCTGCAATTGTTCCGGTAATTCCAGATTGGTCGCCGGTAAAATACTTTGGTGGCTACGCTAAAAAACTTTAAAAAATAAGAAAATCTATAAAATTTAGATCATGAAAATTCAAAAGATTATTTCAGGATTAGCGGTAATCATAATATTAGCATTTGCAAATACGAATGTTTACGCACAGTACCCAATGCCCAGTCATGTACCCATTTGGGACGCTAACAAAGTAACTTTAAAACTGCATAAAATTTCAGAAAATGTTTATGCAGTTTCTCCAAGCACAGCAGACACCGAAACAGCAAAGGGAATCGCACAGGCAACTTCAGCTGGATTTATTGTAGGTGATAAAGGTGTTTTATTGATTGAAACGATGTTAAGCAAAGGATTATACGATCAGCTTTATAAATTAATACGCTCTGTAACTCCAAAACCAATTGTTTATGCGATAAATACAAGTGATCACGGCGATCATTGTTTCGGGAATTATTTGCTTCCAAAAGAAACGATTATCATTCAGAATGAATTTTGCAAAGACAATCTGGCTAAGAATTATGATAATATCAAAGAATTTATGATCATGCTTTTTGGAAAAGGAAGAGGAATTGAACAGAGCGTTTATCGTCCTGCAGACATTACAATAGCCATAAATCAGACGATGAAGATTGATATGGGAAAAGGCAATATTATTGAGGTAATAAATGTAGGTACGGCTCAATCTCCTGCAGATCTTTTTGTGTATTTAAAATCGGCATCAGGAAATGTATTGTGGGCGGGAAATCCCTTCATTGCTGAGAGTCCGACTATTCCGTGGCTATTTGATGGCTATTTTCTGGAGCCTGTTCAAAACTTGAACAAAATTTATAATATGATTTCGGATAATGATATTGTAGTTCCAGGGCACGGGCGCATTACCAATAAAGCCGGAATTAAATATACTATAGATTATGTGACAGCTTTACAATCCAATGTTGAAAATGCAGTAAAAAAAGGTTTGACATTAGAAGAAACGAAATCGACTGTGACAATGAAGGAGTTTGATAAAGGATATGAACTATTTAACTGGCTTCATTTCAATTTTAATGTTCCAAATGCATACAAGGATATCAAGAGGAACGAAAGTAAATAAAAAGGCAAATCCAATGGCAATATTTAAAATTGATTTATGAAAAACAGGATATTAATACTGGTTTTATTGCTTTCAATATCTGGATATTCCCAGCGTTACCCTGAATTTAAATCACTTCGATTTGATGAGGATTACAGTGTTTTGGAAAAGGATACTGTTAGCAATGACTGGTATAAAACAGTGAAAATTTTGCCAGTTTCTACTTCCAGAAAAACGTATGTCAGTTTTGGGGGCGATATGCGTTTTCAATATTTCTATGCAAAAAATGAAAATTGGGGTGATGGTCCTCAGGATAACGATGGTTATGTTTTAGGAAGGTATTTGTTTCATGCTGATTTTCATGCGGGAAAGTATTTTAGAGCATTTGTTCAGATGCAGAGCAGTATGGCAGACGGCAGAATTGATCCGAATCCTGTGGAACAGAATCCGCTGGAAGTACATCAGGCTTTTGCTGATTTCAATATTATAAATGAAGTCGGCAAAAGATTTATTCTAAGAGTAGGGAGACAGGAACTCACTTACGGATCACAGCGTTTGGTCGCTGTTAGGGAAGGCCCAAATAACAGGCAGTCGTTTGATGGAATTAAGGCAATTGTAGGTAGAAAAAATTTTACTGCCGATTTGTTTTATACGCATTATGTTGTTGCGCACGATGGGATTTTTGACGATGCCTCAAGTAAAGACAGGCAACTATGGGGAAGTTATTTTGTTTTTAATAAAATACCGATAATCAAAAACATAGATTTTTATTATTTGGGTTATGAGAGGGCCAATGCAGCTTTTAATGATGCATCAGGACAGGAAAACAGACAGTCTGTTGGAACAAGAGTTTGGGGAAAAACCGAAAACTGGCGCTATGATGCTGAAGCGGTTTACCAATTTGGTGATGTTGGTGACAAGAATATAAGTGCTTGGACAGCTTCTATCAATGCGGGATATCGATTTAATACCGTAAAATTTCGTCCAGAAATTGGTTTTAAGACCGAAGTAATTAGCGGAGACAAAACTGCAGGCGATACAAGCTTGGAAACCTTTAACCCGCTTTTTCCCAGAGGTGCTTATTTTGGATTAGCTTCTGTAATCGGGCCATCGAATTTAATAGATTTTCATCCTTCATTAAGTTTTGAAATTGCTAAAAATGTAGATTGGGTAATTGATTATGATATGTTTTGGAGATACAGTGGCAATGATGGTATTTATGCGCCAAATACAACCTTGATTTATCCGGGGGACACAACATCTAAAAAGAAAATAGGAAATCAATTAGAAAGCGAAATCATCTGGGAGCCCAATCAATATCTTTATTTCAGACTTGAAGCTACGTGGTTTCAGGCCAAAGACTACATCAAAGCATCAGGAACTGGTAAAAATATATTATTTGCTGGAATTACTATGCAACTTCATTTTTAGTTGAAATGGAAGACGTTATGAGGATTTAAAAAAAATAGATAAAAAAAAACATGAAGGATAGAAGAACATTTCTTAAAGAGGCAGGTCTTGTGGGACTTGCAGGATTCGTTCCAATGAGTCCGTTGCTGGCAAGCGATCTTAATGCAGATAAACCTATGCAAGTTGAAAATTATACTCCCCAATGGCCCGATGGATCCCGTTTGGTCGTATCGGTGTCTATGCAGTTTGAGGCCGGAGGACAGCCTGTAAATGCTGAAAGCCCTTTTCCGCAAAACATGCAGAAAGGATTTGTAGATCTTCCAGGTGAGTCTTGGTATCAGTATGGATATAAAGAGGGAATTCCGAGAATGCTAGATAATTGGGATAAATTCGGAATCAAAGTCACTTCACATATGGTGGGATCTGCAGTGCTGAAAAATCCAGAACTCGCTAAAGAAATTGTAGCAAGAGGACACGAAGCTGCTGCTCACGGCATGGACTGGGCTACTCAATATACGATGGCCTATGAAACAGAAAAAAAGTTTATCAAAGATGGGGCAGAAGCTATAAAAAAAGTTACAGGTTTTGAACCTGTCGGCTACAATGCAAATTGGTTGAGACGCGGAACTAATACGCTGGAAATTTTGCAGGAATTGGGTTTTAAATACCATATTGACGACTTAAGCCGTGATGAACCTTTCTTGCTGAAAATAAAAGGAAAGGACTTTGCGGTTGTTCCCTACACGATTCGTTGTAATGATATTGTATTGATGGAAGGGAAAAATTTTAGTGCTGACCAGTTTGCGCGGCAGGTTATAATGGAATTTGACCAATTATATAAAGAATCTGAAACCAAACGCAGACAAATGTCAATAAGTTTTCATGACCGTATTGGAGGCACACCGCAGATGGTTGCTGCTACTTCAGAAATTATTAGTTATATACAGAAACACAAAGGGGTTAGTTTTAGAAGGAAAGATGAGATTGCTAAAATGGCTTATGAGGATAAAAATATCATTAGGGAATGATGTACAGAGTATAACTTCAAAGTTAGGAATCAATTACACAGATTTTAATCTTTTTGAATTAAGCAATGTATTTGAGTATCTTTAAAAGATTTGAAAAATATCGTAAAAATAAAAGGCTGCGAATCTCACGATTTGCAGCCTTTACTATTTTTTTGCGAGTTTTGAAATATTGAAAAATTTTCGTTTCGACTTCTTTTACCCTTTTGGCAGATTCTAACCTAAGGCTTCAATCCCAAAGATTTACTTTGCAATCTCATTTTCTTCAGCCATATCTATAGTTTTTGGATGTAGGGTCACCAGTTGTAAAACGATGGCAGTAACCACTACAAATAACAGTAGCACAAAAACGTTTCTCATTCCTCCATTATCAGCGGCTTTTCCTAAAAACTCTGTGATAACAGCTCCAGCCGAAATACCTACAAAATTCATAATTCCATATCCCGTAGCCCTATAGCGAGGTGCAACAAACTGGCAAAGAATTGGCATATTGTTCGTGTCATATATTCCAAATCCGAGTCCAAAAAGGATGGCGCCAAAAATAATAGCCTCTATGCTACAGCAGTAACCAAATAAAAACAATGCCGGAATGGTAAGAAATAATCCAATAGCACTGGTGTAAATTCGTCCTTTAAGATGTTTCATCACCCATCTGTCTGAAATGGCACCGCCAATTAAAACACCAAAAAATGAAGACATCGAAATGGTTACCGTTGCCATTGGCCCCGCGAGAGACATGTCTAAATGTAAAGTTTCGGTAAATAAGGTTGGTAGCCAGTTTTTGGCCGCCCAGCCGGGTAAACTTGGTGCAGCGAAATAAAAGAGTAAAACCCAAAAGGAGATATTACCAAATAATATTCCCAATCCTTTGAACATTTGTCTGAATTCATTGCTGACAGATGACTTTTTTGTGTGATCAAAGAAGTAAGTTTTCTTTTCTTGTATAAAAAGTATCAATATTAAACTATAAACTACACCGAGCAAACCTACAGAATGAAAGCTGAAATGCCAAGAAAAATGCTTGGAAATGGTGGCTCCAAAACCACCGAGTGCCTGTCCTAAATAAATTCCGGTAGTATGAATTGCAATTGCAAAAGAGCGTGTTTTTTCCTGATGGTAATCTGCAATTAAGGATAAAGCAGCCGGAATGTAAAAAGCTTCACTAAAGCCCATAATACCACGCAAAATATAAATCTGATTGAAAGTTGTAGCATAACCCATCGCCATAGTTACTCCTGACCAGATAAAAAGACTTCCTATAATTATTCTTTTTCGGTTAAACCGATCCGCTATAATTCCGGAAACTGGACTCATAAGTGCATATATCCAAAGGAAAATAGCCATCAAAAGACCAAAATTTTCAGCTTTAGCCAATTCAGGAATATCATCCATCATCGCTGATTTCATAGTGGAGAGCATTTGTCGGTCTAAATAATTCAATAAAGCAACAAACCATAGCAAGCCAACAACAATCCATGGATAGGATTTTTTTTCATTCAATTTTGCAATCATTCTCTTTTTTCAAAATAAAGGCCGAATATACGAATTCAAACGCAACAGGAAAGAATTGTTTTTTCATGATATTTGTTTGTAATGTGTGCCTCTATAAATTAGTCAAGAATAATACAAAAGCCCTCTCTAGTTAAAGAGAGGGCTTTTTTAAAAAACAATAACTGGTAATTTTTTATTAATTAAATGTATACCTAAGGGTAAATTGTGCTTGCCAAACATCAAACGTTGAAGTGTTTTTTTGGAATGTATCTGTAATTAATGTTTTCGTTCCATTCAAATCTGTTTGTGTAGCTAACTGATAAACTGGTACATTTCCTGCAGCTGTTGAGTTGTAAGACAGAACATTTGGATTAGTTGCTCTTTGTGTAACTCCCCAGTCTTTATTAAGCATGTTTGTAAAGTTTAGAATGTCTGCTCTTACTTGGAAAGAATTCTTTTTACCGCCAATTTTAATATAGATATCTTGAGTAACAGAAAGATCTAATCTGTGAAGCATTGGAAGGATAGCTCCGTTTCTTTCTGCATACTGACCTCTTCTTGTACGAAGGTATTTATCCTGATTGATGTAAGCATCGAATGCTGCTTGCTGTTGTGCTTCAGTATAAGTTGTTACAACATTTGCACCATTTACAACATTAGTAACTGCTAATGGAGCAAAACGAATTTCAGAAGCGCTGTTTGGTATGTACATAAGATCATTTCCATTTACTCTGTCTCCATTCATATCTCCTCCGTAAGCGTATGTAAATGGGTTTGCTTGTTCTCCAATATAACCTAAGTTAAAAGAAGTAGCACCACCTAAACCTTTACCATATTCAACTCTATAACCAATAACTCCCACTATTCTATGTGGTGTATTGTTATTTGAAGCCGAAACAGCTAAATCATTATTTCCGTTGATAGATCTTGCACTAGTCCATGAACCAGATGCGATTGATCCTGGAGAAATTAAATCTGTTGCTTCAGAGTGAGTATAAGCAATCGATCCCCAAAGGCCATTTTGATATGGGTATTCTAATTTGAAAGTAGTAGAGTAGAAGTATCCTTTATCAGAGTTTGTTAAAACAATTCCATTAGAAACATTATCATTTACTCTTGTTCCTGCATCATTTCTAGAATAACTCGGTCTGTTGTCAGGACCTCCGAAAGTTCCTAATGGTGCATCCAAGTTTGCGTTATAATAATTGATGGCATTAATGTTTTTCTGGATGATTCCTTCAACAGTACCTACGAAACCAAAAGGAAGTTTTTGATCAACTGCCATTGTTGTTTTCCAAACCTGAGGATATTTGAATTTTTTATCTGTAAAAGCTAAATCAAAACTTGTAGGCAAGGTTGGAGTGTCTGGTGTAAAATATTGTGCAGGTCTTGGAGTAAAACCGTATCCTCCTGCAGCTAAAGCAGGACCGCTGACATCAACAAATCCTGTAAGAACACCATTGTTTCCAATTTGATTTGAAAGGTATACTGATGGAGCTCTTCCTGTAAAAATTCCAGAACCTCCGCGTATTAATGTAGAAGCATCTCCGTTTAAATCTAAGTTGAAACCAACTCTAGGTTCAAATAAATATTGCGCATCAGGCATCTCTCCTGTATTGAATTTTTCTCCATTTGCAAAAGTCATTGCAGTTACTGCTGGATTCTCTAATGCTGTATCAGCAAACCAAACTCTTGAAGCTCTAAGACCAACACTTAATTTAAACTTGTCGCTCAATTTAATCTCATCTTGAGCATATAAATCAAGTTTATTAGATTTTAAAATCTGCATTGGCTCTTCACCACCAGGTAAAGCAGAATATCTATATTGGAAACGTGCAGGAGAAGTAGCTGTAGCAGACGATGGAGCACCTCCATTTGCTACAGATTGATCAGCAGCAGCATAAAAATCAGCTAAAGAGTTAAATACATAAACTCCGTTTGAACCAGAGAAAAACAAGTTGCTTGATTTGAAATATTCGAAATTAGCACCTAAAACAATAGAATGTTTTCCGATAGTTCTTGTTAAATTGTCTGTAAAGTGAAGAGTAGAGTAGCTAAGTTTATTACCTTGTGTAAAAGGATCTAAACCAACAGAAATATAAGTATTTGCTCCATTCTTGATATCAATTGTTGGGAATAACCCACCGCCTTGAAGACCTCTATCTTCAATTTGTTTGTCATAACCAGCAATAAAGTTGTTGTACCATGAGTTTCCTAATTTACTATTCAATTCTACCACAATAGATCTAGTGTTATCTAAAATGGTATAACCGCTATTTTTATAAGACATAGCCAATACACTTGTTCTTCTGTTTCCAAAACCTAATGAGTTTGAGTTTGAAGTTAATTCGTCAGAAGATGAATTATGGAATACATAACGAGCTGTAAGTTTATGATTATCATTGATATTCCAGTCAATACGAGTCAAGAATTTTTTAGATGTTTTATTTGCATCATAATTTTCCCATGGACCTGTTTCATATCCAAATTTGTCTTTCATATAATTTGAAAGAGTCTGCATTTCAGTATAAGTAGGATTAGAAGTCTGCAAACCTCCAGATGGAGAACCAGTAGATGTCCAAGTTGTAGCTGGGCTTGTATTTTCGATTGTTTCGAAGTTACCAAAAAAGAATAATTTGTTTTTGATAATTGGCGCGCCAACACGTGCTCCCCAAATTTTTTCATTAAATGCTCCAGGCTTAATTGTTACATCTTTACCAGGATGAGTTCCAATAAAACTCTTTTTGTTATTTCTGAAAGAATGGTAAACAGATCCTTCAATCTCATTTGTACCACTTCTAGTTACAGCATTAATACCTGAACCTAAAAATCCAGATTGTCGAATATCAAAAGGAGCAATGTTTACTTGCAATTGCTCAATAGCGTCTAAAGAAATTGCTGTAGATCCTGTTCTTCCTCCAGCTTGTGACTCTGAACCTAGACCAAATCCGTTGTTAAAAACAGAACCGTCAATTGTAAAATTGTTTAATCTTGAATCCTGTCCTCCGAAAGTACCATTGGCACCAGCATTCGCGTTGTATTTTGTAACAGAGTTTACAGATCTTGATCCTAATACTGGAACAGCTGTAATTTCTCTGTTTGAAAACTGCTGTGATGCTCCAGTTCGGCCTTTGTTGAAGTTTCCTTTTGATTTAGTAGAAACTACAACTTCTTGAAGAGCATTTGATTCGTCTTCAATTTTAATATTAACAGTTAAATTACTTCCTAATCCAACATTAATATCTGTTATTTCAGAAGTCTTGTACCCTACGTAACTAACTTTAACAGTGTACGGTCCACCTGGTCTTAAACCTTGTGCAGCATAACCTCCGTCATAATCAGAAGTAGAAAAATACTTTGTACCAGTAGGTTTGTGAATAATTTCTACGGTAGCTCCAGGAAGTGCTTCTCCTTTGGTTGATCTAACAGTACCTGACATAGCTGATCCAGTTACCTGAGCATGTCCCAATGTTGTTAGAAAAATAAACAAAACAAATAGAATTTTTTTCATTTTGGTGTATAAGTTATAAGATTTTCCGCAAAATTATGATCATATATTGCGGAAGACGTTAACACAATATTAACAAAAGGGAATCTTATGTCTTCCCTTTAAAAAAGCAGTGTACAGCGATTCATACATAAACTTTTAATTTTAAGTCATGAAAGTATTGTTAAGATTATTAAATGTCAAAAAAAACACTAATACGTATAATTACTTGCTACTGTTCTCTGAGATCTTTTTATTTTTGTGCGATATTATAAGCCCAAACACCTGATTTAATTACCCTCCAAAACTGCTTAAACTTTGATGACCTTAGACAACTGGCCAAAACATATCCAGAAATACCTTTTTTTACTAAAAGATGGTTTTTTTCAATTTCCATATTTATTCAACAGTCCGAAAATAATGTTGGATAGCCTGCTAAAACTCCCAATTACAAAACATTTCCCAGCCAAAAGCCTTATTACTTTTAATACACCTTTGTGTGATGCCAAAATGTATTACAAAGAATTTGAAGAGGGATTCTGGCTTATAACTTTCTATATGAACCTGAAAGAGAATATAATGGCATTGTCAGGTTATGATGAAAATAAATGCAGTGACTATTATCTTTTAACCTTTTCGGTTTTTGAATATAAATTTCCTTTGAAAGATGGTAGTGCTTTAACTTTGTTAAGTACTTGCTGGACAATAAGTAAACCCAATACAGAAATCTCTAGTTATTTTTATAAAGAAGCAGATGGGAAATTTTTCAGTATAGCGATGACCAAAAAATGGGTAAAAGAGAATTTGTCATCAAAAAAGTTTAAAGAACGCAAGACGATTTTGAATTTCCTTAATGGAGAGCGCGGTTCTTATACTTGGTTGGATATTTCGCCAAAAGCGCATGAAATAGGTGATGATATTTCTAGACTTTTAGAAAGTGAAACCAATTCGGATGCTGATAATTTAAAACTAAAGAAAAAATCAATGAAACTTATTAAGGAGTTTTTTGATAACGCTTTTGTAGACAGCCGTTTTGTAGACAATATTTCGCTGACAAATCTGGATTATCTGAATGTTTCAAAAGCAGAGAAAATCATTTTACAGCATTTACATCTTCCATTTCTCGGAATCGAACATATAGCCAAAGAAGTTAATACCTCTCCAACTAAATTAAAATCAAATTTTAAAGCTGTTTTCGGATTCTCGATGCTGCAATATCACAAAGAAAAAAATTTAGTTTTGGCTATGCAGCTCATCTTAAAATCTGATTTTCATATTCAGGAAATTGCTGTAATTACAGGCCATGATTCGGCTGGAAGATTTGCTTCTAGTTTCAAAAAAAGATTTGGACAATTACCGTCAGAAGTACGACTTTTTGAAGTGTAAAAATAACGTTTTTGCATAAAATAAAACAATTGCTACTATTTTAAGCTTTTTTAATTGTATACCTGATATCAGGTAATTGGTTTGTTTACAGTTTTTTACAAATGCTTAATTCTCAGTTTGTATAAAGTTTTTCTTGCAGCTTTATAAAATCCTAAATATGTCCGAATTGACTATTCACAGCTGTATTTTTAATCTACATTTGGCGACGAAAAGAAATCATTAACATTTTCGGAATCAGTAATTCTGTTTGTTAACTCTTTATCTCTAGCTGTTTTTTTTTACAGCGACTATAAAATTTTATTAATAATCTGGTTTGTGCCGGTTTCAAAAAATGGAACCTGAGCGCACAGGATTTCGTATGCTTATTCTGAATTTTAAATTGTTTTAATATATGGTGAACTTTACTTATCTAAAAATTTTAATGTTTAACAAAGAGCGGACCTTAAAACATTTTTTGGTCATTTTTTTGTTTTTGTGCAATCTCAGTGGTTTTGCACAGACAAGTATTTCGGGAATAGTAAACAGCTATTTTTCAGTTACAAGTATCAATCAGCCACTTTGTGATCCTTGCGTTGCAAGCTGTATCCATACCATAACCGTTAGCGGTTCATCTGGTCTTGCTGTCGGCGACAAAGCTTTGATTATACAAATGAAAGGGGCGACTATTGATACCAGAAATATTGCCACAGCTGGTAATGTAACTGCAATTAATAACACAGGAAACTACGAATTTTTTGAGATAAAAAGTATCGCAGGCAATGTAGTTACACCAATGTATCCGCTTTTAAAAAGTTATGATACTGCCAACGGAATGGTTCAGGTGGTAAGAGTTCCTAGGTATAATGGAGACGTAAATATTGCTGGTAAATTGACAGCAAAAGAGTGGACTACTGCTCAAAAAAATGGTGGTGTTTTAGCCATTGAAACCAGCGGAAGATTAATTTTTAATGCTGATATTGATGTAGCAGGACAAGGTTATGAAGGTATTAGAATGGATCAAAACGGTCCTGATAATAATTGCGGCCCTGACCCTACTGCTTTATATGTTTTAAACAGTACAGCTACAGCCTCATATACCAAAGGAGATGGAATTGTACTAGATAATGCTAATTTTAACCGAGGACGTGCTCCAAGAGCAAATGGAGGAGGATCTGGAATTGCTGGAGATTCAGGCGGAGGCGGTGGATCTAATTACGGTGCTGGTGGTGAAGGTGGAAAACGCTGGTGCGATGCAAATGGAGCTAGTGCAGGAGGTTTAGGAGGTAAGTCTTTATCTGCTTTTTTTGCAGATGATAGAGTATTTCTTGGAGGAGCTGGAGGTTCTGGATATGTTACTACAAATAATCCATCTTCAGCAGCTGACGGTGGTGGTATTGTAATTATTTTCGCTAAAGAAATAGTTGGAAACGGACATTCTATTATTGCAGATGGTTTTTCTCCACAACCAGTAAACGTTTCTGGAGACCCAGACGGAGGTGGAGGTGGAGGAGCCGGAGGAACGGTAGTTTTAAAAACACCTCTTTTTACAGGTAATTTAACTGTTTCTGCTAAAGGTGGAGACGGACAGGATCTAAATACGACAACTCTGCACGGTCCTGGAGGCGGTGGAGGAGGTGGAGCTTTGCTATATTCACTTGCTGCATTGCCTGCAAATGTTACAATGAATTCTAGTGGTGGTATTGGAGGACAACATACAGGAGGAGCTCGTAATGGTTCTCAAGATGGTTATGCCGGAGGAAGCGTTTCGTTATATGTTCCTGTAGAAAATCCAAACTATGTTGGAATTGATGATGAGGATGGACTTTCAATAGAATGTGATTTGGATGATGACAATGACGGAATTTTAGATACAGTAGAATTACATGGTTTACCGGATCCTTTTGCATACCAGTCAGGTTCTAAAAAACCAAATTTCCTAAATCCAAGTGCACTTGGTTTTGTGGATACTAATAAAGATACTGTTGACGACAGATATGATAATGATTTAGACGGAATGATCGATCAGCTGGATTTAGATTCAGATAATGATGGATGTCCAGATTCAGTTGAAGCATACGGAAACACAAATGTAGATCCAGATAATAATGGCTTTTATGGAACAGGTTTGCCACCAGCAACTAATGCTAATGGTACAGTTGTAGCAGCTTCTTATACTACTCCAGTAAATACAACAGGAACTTCTAAGCCAAATTATTTGGTTTCAAATATAGTAGCTATTACAACTAGTCCTTCTAACCGCAACGCAAATGTGGGAGGTAATGCGACATTTAGCACAGTGGTTTCAGGAACTCATCTTGTTTATACATGGAAGCAAAGTACTAATGGCGGTACAACATGGACAACTGTTACAAACGGCGGTACTAATCCAGTTTTTTCTAATGCGACTACAAATTCACTGACTTTAACAAATATTCCACGTTCATTTCATGGATATATGTATAGATTAGATGTGACAAGTACTTCAAATGTTTGCGCACAGCCTAATTCAGATACTGCTGTATTAAGTATTGTTAACAGAGCTCCCGTAGCATTAAGCAATAGTTACAGTGTGGATGAAGGAGCAACTTTAACGACTACTGCAGCTACAGGTGTTTTGACAAACGATTCTGATGCAGATGGAGATGCATTAACAGCAGTTTTAGTTACAAACCCTTCACACGGAAGTCTAACATTAAACGCAAATGGTTCATTCACATATGTACATGACGGAAGTGAAACTACAAGTGACAGTTTTACTTATAAAGCAAATGATGGTTATGATGATAGTGATACAGTAACTGTTAATATTACAGTAAATCCTGTAAACGATGCTCCTGTTGCAGACAATGACTCTTACACAGTTGCCGAGGGAGGAACGCTTACGGTTACTGCAGCAAAAAGCATATTGCTGAATGATACAGATGCAGAGAATAATACTTTGACGGCGGTTTTAGTTACAAATCCTTCACACGGAACTCTGACATTAAATCCAGATGGAACGTTCACATATATCCATGACGGAAGTGAAACCCTTACAGACAGTTTTACATACAGGGCTAATGACGGTTTGCTAAACAGTAATACTGCAACGGTAAACATTACGATTACTCCTGTAAACGATGCTCCGGTTGCAAACGACGACCCTTACACGGTTGCAGAAGACAACACGGTTACTTTAACGCCATTAAGCAATGATACGGATGCTGAAGGCGATGCGCTTTCCATAGTTTCAATCAATGGAACAGCTCTGACAGGAAATGCTCAGACAATAGCAGTTTCAAACGGAACGGTAGATATCTCGGCTTTGGGAGTTATTACTTTCACGCCTTCGGCTGACTTTAACTCGACAACACCAATCAGCATTCCTTATATTATTACTGACGGGAATTTAACGGCAACAGCTAATATCAAAATCACGGTTACGGCAGTAAACGATGCTCCGGTTGCAAACGATGACCCTTACACGGTTGCAGAAGACAACACGGTTACTTTAACTCCGCTAAGCAATGACACGGATGTTGAAGGCGATGCGCTTTCCATCGTTTCAATCAATGGAACAGCTCTGACAGGAAATGCCCAGACAATAGCAGTTTCAAACGGAACGGTAGATATCTCGGCTTTGGGAGTTATTACTTTCACGCCTTCGGCTGATTTTAACTCGACAACTCCAATCAGCATTCCTTATATTATTACTGATGGCAATTTAACGGCAACAGCTAATATCAAAATCACGGTTACGGCAGTAAACGATGCTCCGGTTGCCAATGACGATCCTTACACGGTTGCAGAAGACAACACGGTTACTTTAACGCCTTTGAGCAATGACACCGATGCAGAAGGTGATATACTTTCCATCGTTTCTATCAATGGAACAGCTTTAACAGGAAATGCTCAGACAATAACAGTTTCAAACGGAACGGTAGATATCTCGGCTTTGGGAGTTATTACTTTCACACCTTCGGCTAATTTTAACTCAACAACTCCGATCAGCATTCCTTATGTAATAAGCGATGGACATGTTGGAAGTACAGCAGCAGCTAATATCAAAATCACAGTTACGGCAGTAAACGATGCTCCGGTTGCTGAAAAAGATGGATATTCAGTAAACGAAGGAGAGACACTTACAGTTATTGCATTAGACGGAGTATTATCAAATGACAGCGATATTGATGGAGATTCATTAACATCAATCGTAGTTACGGGACCATCTCACGGAACTTTAACTTTAAATTTAGATGGATCTTTCACTTACATTCACGATGGAAGTGAAACTACTAAAGATAGTTTTACATATAAAGCTAACGACGGGAATCTTGATAGTAATATTGCAACAGTGACGATTACTATAAATCCAGTAAACGATTTGCCAGTTGCTAACGATGATCCATATACGGTTGCTGAGGATAACAGTGTTACTTTAACTCCGTTAAGCAACGATACGGATGCAGAAGGTGATGCGCTTTCCATCGTTTCAATCAATGGAACAGCTCTGACAGGAAATGCCCAGACAATAGCAGTTTCAAACGGAACGGTAGATATCTCGGCTTTGGGAGTTATTACTTTCACGCCTTCGGCTGATTTTAACTCGACAACTCCAATCAGCATTCCTTATGTAATAAGCGATGGACATGTTGGAAGTACAGCAACAGCCAATATCAAAATCACGGTTACGGCAGTAAATGATGCTCCGGTTGCAAACGACGATCCTTACACGGTTGCAGAAGACAACACGGTTACTTTAACTCCGTTAAGCAACGATACTGATGTTGAAGGCGATGCGCTTTCCATCGTTTCTATCAATGGAACAGCTCTGACAGGAAATGCCCAGACAATAGCAGTTTCAAACGGAACTGTAGATATCTCTGCTTCAGGAACAATTACTTTCACGCCTTCGGCTGACTTTAACTC
>Ga0190282_1078_pt1 | contig 14592 bp, 20 predicted proteins | sample ZER3_100Endo_I3_FD_131024 | JGI IMG/M metagenome (GOLD analysis project Ga0190282, IMG submission 131024) | Enriched cells of freshwater protists from Biology Centre CAS, Ceske Budejovice, Czech Republic - ZER3_100Endo_I3 | ecosystem: Environmental > Aquatic > Freshwater > Unclassified ...
CAACTCATTCACGCCTCTCAAGAAGCCCTTGTTCGCAAAATAGGTCAGGTACTCCCGCATCCGCTTCGGATCCCAAAGATAGACGGCCATTCCTTCCCGCCCTTCCTGGTCGTCGATGAAAAGCGCGGATCTCACGAGCTCCGCACCGGCACCCTCGCGATAGCGAAAGGAGGTCCTGACCTCCGTGGAATGGTCCTTGGCATAGTAGGCCTCCACCTCCTTCGCCACTTCCGAGCGGGTCTGCTCCACGGCTTCCTTGTACTTGTCCTGCCAACCGAGCGCTAGGCCAACCGCCTTGAACGCCTCATCGACATCGAGCTGGAGCTTCCGCTTTTCTGCATCGACTTCTGCGAGTACCTTCTCTCGTGCCGCGTTGGCCTGGGCGAGATTCTCCGCTTGCTTGACCTCCCATGCTGCAGGGTCCGGGGGAGCCTCACCACCTCGCAAGGCGGTGCCGCTCAGCGAGATGAAGCGGGAGTACTTGGAGTTTGCGACGGCGCTGACCTGCCGGTCCGCATCCGCCACTCTCATTGCAAGCTGGGCTAACTGCAGCTCTTGAGTACGCAGCGCACCCACATGCACGGTCTGCATCCCGCGCACATAGATCCCTGCTGACCCTTCTTCCAGGCGTGCATGGACCTTCAAAGCCTCGAGCTCCGCTTTTTTTGCCGACTCGACCAACGCCTCATCCACCTTCACCTTGCAGGTGTGCGTGACGATGGTGACGTTGTTTACGAGCTCGCTGGACCAGTCGGTGCTCTTGCACTCCTTGATCTTGTCGAGGTTTTCGCCAAACGTGAACTCGGCCCCCTGAAGACGGGAGTCCTTGACGGCGGAGATTTTGCTGTCGCCGCAAGCCGCGAGCATGGTGATGCCCAGGACGATGCTGAGCAACTTGAGTGTTCTAGTGGAAATCATGGGTCGAGCCCGTCGAATGAAGTTGTTGGTGAAAGGCCACGCATGTCAGCACCGCGGCTTGCCGCGGCTGCGGCGACGCGGGTCTGTGCCGAGCACGGCGCCTTCTGCCGTGATGCACACGCCATCGGCGCAGCTGTAGCCAGGCAGTCGAAGAACCGCAGGATCGGCATCGCCGATCTCGCAGCGAAGCTCGTCGAAGTCGAACTCCTTGTAGCTACGCACGTTCTCGTTGGTCGTGTAGTACACGCCGCTCGCGCCGGCTTGCACCCGGATCGGGTAGACCGGAAAGCGCATGTCTCTGCTCCAGCCCTGGATCTGGATGTCCATGGCCGAACGATCGATGTGGTGCGGCACCGCATCGGGGTTGGTGAGAGGATCGCTCGCCTGTGCCAAGGCGGCGAAGGTGATGGCGTAGGCGACGAGCGCCGTGCAGACCGCGACATGGTTGGGTGTCATACGGGGCCTTGGTAGGTTGGATTGATAAAAGCACCGTCCCCGCGCGGGTTGCGTAGCGCAGGGGATCGAAGACCTCGAGGGATGACCCCGTCGGCCGTGCTTCCTCGCAACCAGCTTCTAGAGCGTGGTGTGCTGCACCGCTGCAGAGGCGGAGTCGCGTCCAACTGCCGCTCGCGCGGGCAGCCTGATGAAGGCCAGAACGCCCAACACCAGGATGCCGGCCCAGGGAATGCACAGGGTCCAGGCCAGAAGGCCCCAGGCGCCGTGGTAGCCGAGCTTCTTGGCGACGCGCCAGCCGAGGACTGGCGGGACGGCGAGACCGATCAAGATGAGGAGGTGATAGATGTTCAACGAGCCCATGAGCTTTGAAGGTTTGGTTGATAAATAGAGTCAGTGCCGCCCAGCGACCATCAGCCCATGAAGGTGGGCGGGGAGAAACGGCTCGAAAAATGTTTTGATACGTAGCCGAACTATAAACAACCTTTTAGGTTGATAGTCAACTTTTTAAGACCTTCCTCTCGTTGAGTTGGTACCCAACCATTCCAGTTGGAAATGGAGGGCCTATGCCGGAAGAGGAAAAGCAACTCGCAGCTGTAGTCGGTCGGGCCATCGCTAAGCGCCGGATCGCTAGCCACCTCACGCAAGAGCGGGTGGCCGAGCGTTTGGGGATCGGTGTAGAGGCAATGTCCCGCATCGAGCGCGGACTGGCGCTGCCCACTGTCGTGCGGCTCGGGGAGCTGGCCGACATTTTTGACTGTGATATCGCCGATTTACTGACGGAAACCAGTTCGCGCGCCACCGACCAGGCGAGCCAGCTTGCGCGGCTGTTGTCCAAGCTCAGCGGGCCTGATCGAACGATGGTGCTGGGCATCGTCGAAACTTTGACTGAGCGCCTAGAGCAGGGACGACCATGAGGAAATGCCCGGCCACTCGAACAACGCCGTAAGCAGCGGTTTCATAAGGCGCCGTAGCTGCCTCCAAAGATCTCTCTCGGCGAAAACTGCGCGCTGATTAGCGAAAAGTGCTTCACCGTTTAGCAACCAAGAAGGCCCCGCCGGCCTAGCAGAAAACCCACCGCCATCCCAAAGAGAACGACGAGCGCATAGGCAAAGAGGTATTCGAGGGGACTAGCGCTCACAAACATGGTTTCTCCCACTGCGCCCTCGTTGAGGCAGGCCATCCCAAAAGCAAAACCCCGGCTCCTTTCGGTCGCCGGGGCTTTGTGCCGTAAGGTCGAACGGGCTCATGACGCAAGCTCCAGCGCAGCCTTCAACGCACGCTCCTTCAATGCCGCCCCTTGGCCGAACCAGGCGCTATCCAGCCGGTAGTCAGCGTCCCGGGCCCTGCGCTCGTGGTCCACGAACTCGGTCACCGCGTTGAGCAACCCCCAGGCGGTGTTCTTCGCCGAGGACAGCTCCGCTCCCCTGCCCTGCCCATCGAACAAGGCCTGCACTTTCTTCAGCGCCCGCTCGTTCTGCAGCTTCTGGTCAGCAGGCGAATCCCAGGCAGCATTGCACAGGACCTTCAGGAAGAAGTTCGAGGCCTCACTCGCCTTCACCTTACGATCGGCAAGGATGCGCATGCGGAACATGAACTCGTCCCAGCCGGCGACCGCGACGCCGAGTTCACGCTTGACCGCGTCAGCGTCGAAGGCCGTGCTGTGGGACACCTTGACGGCCCCTTGAGCGGCTCCCAGGGCTGCGGTGAGTGAGTTCTCGCAGGCCACACGGATGGTTGTCGGCGTCGCGATGGTGGCGATTGACCCATCGCACGACGTCGCCAGCAGCAGGTAACCACGAACGAGATCGCTGCCCTTCAGGACCGCCTCTCGTCCTGTGCGCGCCAGCGCCCAGAACTTGCGCCCGCCCTTCAGGACACCCGCCGTCTCGAGCTCATAGCCGGAGATCTCGGTCAGATCCCGGTAGAACTCCAGCACTTCCAGCGGCTGAACGACCTGGTAGCGGCTGCTCACGACCGACAGCGGCAGTTTGGAATCGCTGCGGTAGAGCACCTTCTGCGATTCATAGGCCTGCAGGGACTGTGTCGCTTCGCCCTGCCCGGTCATGAACTGCACGGGCGCTTCCTTGATGGTCCAGTCCATCCCGGCCTTCTGAACCCAGGCGTCAACGGATTGGTGGGGTTCGAGCACATGGCCGGGACGCTGCCGCCCGGCCTGCTCGTTGAGCACGATGGATTTCAGAGTAGTCGACATGATTGATAGATTTCCTTGATGTGAAGTTGGTGGTTGAACAAACCGTCTGCTTAAAACGTAGGCACAGAAAAGCTGTGCCCACAGTTCTTGCAGCGGCGGTTGTGGAGGACGGAGGCGTCGATGGCTGCTCCGAGCGATGAGCCGACTCGGCAGCCAGCAACCCCGCCGCTGATGCCGCCAAGAACGGCTGACGAGACAGGCCCGAGCCAGGACGCACCGGGGATGGCGACAGCAGCCCCCAGCCGGTCGTCGTCCAAGGCGCTGCTGAGCACAGCGCCGCAGACGCCACTGACGATGCCGGCCAGAGTGCCGATCAAGGCACCGACGCGTTTGCCGAGCTCTCGCTCGCAGACTTGCGGCGACTTGCAGCTCGGACAGCACTCGCCAGCGAACGCGCCCGCGCGATAGTCGTCCTCGGTCGAGTCGAAGTTGGGGTCAAAAGAATGTTCACTTTCCATGGATGAAGGCCGAGTCGTTCACCGCACCGCGGTGCGCGACTCGGTGAGGGAGGGGTCGAAGTGGGAAGCCGAGGCAAGCGACGGGCGTTCTTCGAAGAGCGCCGTACCGGCCATGTGCTGGATGGCATTTCCAGCCGGCGCATGACATCGCCATGCGGTCAACGTGGACCCGGGCGCTTCGCTTGCATGCCCTGGACGGCGCCGCACGCCCCACGCTAGCGCCAGGCCTGGGGGCGGTCTTGATGGATGAGAGCCGATCGGTCGTAACGAATGTCTTCCTCGATCGCGTAAGGCGCTTGGCGCAGCCGAAAGGGGTCCTCTTGCTTGAGCGCGAGCACTCCTCTGTCCACTGACGCCAGAAAAGCATCATCGAGCAGGTCGTTGACGCCGAGGCCTCCGGCACAAGATCCGCGGGCCCCCTCTTTCGCTTCGGCGCAAACCTTGCCACCCGCCACAACAGGGTGCTGCTTGGCATTGCTCACGCCGCGCCCTCCTCGAGGAAGATCTGCTCGACGCGACGCGCCCCACCACCATGCGCGGGAAGCCCCACGATGACGCTGCGGTCGCCACGCTGGCACAGTCCACAGTTGAGGCAATCCGTGTCGCCGAGAACCGCTGGGCACACCACCACGAGGCGACCTTTGGGCGTGCGCAAGGACTGGCGCGCGTTCGAAGGCAACGCGACGACCACCGGCGCGCACCCGGTCGACACGTAGCTGTCAGCCTGACGGAGGGTCTCGGCGCTCAGGTTCACCGTGAACCCATCGTTGTTCGCACGACGCAGCGCCTCGCGATTCGCACCGCGTGGCTCATAGTGCGTGTAGGTGAAGCCCCGACGACCTTTGTTCGCCTGCACCAGCATGTCCAGGAGCGGGACGTCCAGCTCGCCCGTCGAGGTTGGCGTCAAATCGCCGGCCTGGTTGTGTCGCCACAAGGCGCCGCGCCGGACGGTTGCGACATCCTCGAGCAGTTCTTCGAAGGAGCCGCCTCGGTGCCCTTCGCTGACGGCATGCCAGTGGAGGGCGAGCGGCCCGCCGTTGGCGTAGCAGCCGCCTGTGCGGTAGCTGCAGCTCGACGGACAGGAATTCTTGCTGGTCGTCGTGACAGGCATGGGGCCCGTCTTGGCGTTCCTGCTGATGCGGGTGAAGTGGTATGTGAGAGGGGTTGGGATTGCTTGGGATGGCGTGAAGATGCCCGGACGATCCGGGTCACCGCGCACGGCGATGCCACTGCGCATGAGCAGTACTCCTGGGTTGGGATGTTGGTGCCGCTGGAAGAGATATGCCGCGGCGAGATCACGGCGAGAGGCCCAGCGGGATTGCCACAAGGGCAAGCGCGCGGATAGCGACCCGAGGAAGGTGTACGGAACGCCCGGGGGCGCTCGTCAGCAGTCGCTCGGCAGAGCACGTCTGCGGCGTACATAGACCACCACACGGTGTGCGATACCGAGCCGGTCGTGGATGACGATGTGGCGAGAGAACTTCATTCCTCAGTTCTCCTCGCCCAGCTTGTGCAGGCGGTTGCTGATGCGATGCAGGACGACTTGATGGTCCGTATGGCTCAAGTCGGCCTCGAACTCGTCCCAGCTCCAGTCGCGCGCGAAGAACATGCGCTCATCGCCGAACAGGATCATGGCGACGTCGAAGTGCTCGATCCAGTCGTTGTGACCCGAAAGCTGCGGGTAGCCCAGAACCGAATTCGCCGTCACGCCGAGGCTCTGGAAGTACGGATCCGTGGGGAGCCAGCCGCCGAAGCAGGCGGAGGGATCGCCGGGGCGCCTCCAGTGGTCCAGCTGCACCGCTTCGGGGGCGAGCGCATCTAGCATCTTCCTGGCTGCCCGCAAATTTGCGACCCAGAACGCGTCGCGCTCCTGGCCAGTCATGCTCTCGATGTTGAAATTCATGTTTGTTGATAGAGGGTTGCGGCATAGGCCCGACGACAAGCAGACCCCGCGCGCGGAGCCTGCTGTCATCGGGGAATGCGCGTTGGGGAAAGGGGGCTGGGCGCGTTCAACGCCCGAGATAGCCGTTCAACTTGCTGCACAGCTCCATCGCGCAGCCGTGCCAGGCGGCGCCGGCAACCAGTGGGGTGTCCAGCTCCGCGGGGGATTTCTTGGCGACCGAGCTTGCGTAGACCTGTATCGCCTGCAAAACGAACGCCTGAATCAGCGCGCCGTGTTGCGAGTGCTCCATCAGATCCACGACGAACTCGACATTGGTCATCTGTTCACGGTTCACGCTGCCGGTCCCCCATCCGCAGCGCCAGCACCATGCGCCAGCACTTCGCATCGAGACTGGACAATCTCGAAGCCGGCGCCAGTGATGCTCCCGGGGTCCAGGAGCATGACGACGTCGTCGCCGCAGCCCGAGCGCATGGCCGTCCAGGCGTGCGCGCTCAAGCCATCCAGACCTGCACGCTCGGCTGCGGCTGCCTGAAGGGCCTTCGCGTCGTGGATTCGTACCTGGGCGATGAACACGACGGTCTGGAGCTCCATGCTCATAGAACGCGCTCGCCTTCGGCACGCTGCGCTTGATGCCGCACCTGCTCCTTCGGTGGCGCATGTGGCCCTTCTGCAGGAAGAAGCTCTGCCTTGGCAAGCTGTCGGCTCGACATGCGAAAGCTCACGCCATCGCTCTCGCGGCGCACCCTCCAGCCGCTACGCCGCAAACTGCGCACCAGCACAAACACCTGCGTGCCGTACTGAACACGCGCTCCCGCGCGAACCGCCGCACGGCGAGCAAGTCGAGCCGCATGGAAGGCTCTAACTTGCTCGCGCCAGGCGGCCGCGTACGGCCCAATGGGTGCGTCTGCCTGAGACAGGAACGCCAGCGGACAGTCGTAGTAGAACGGTCCGCTGCTCTCGTCCATGCTCTTGACGAAGACCTCGCCACGGCGACTCTCGATGAGCGACAGGCCAATCCAGGTGGTTGTCGAGCCGTCTGCGCCTTCCATGCGCGCCAGGTACCACAGTCGGTTGCCGATCACCCTGGAAGCGAGGACCGACGCACAGGCTTGCAGATCCTGCAGCGTGTCGCGAACCACTTGCTGCTTTGTGCCGCGAATGACTAGCGTCCCCACATCACCCTCCGAAAGCCCGGAGCGCACCGAGGAAATGGCCGACGGCAGCCAACCAACACTTGAGAGAAAACGATAGATCCACTTGAAAACTCCTTTCGATAGAAACGATGCAAACAAAAAGGCCCGCAAAAGCGGGCCGGGAAGGATTTGGATGGGAAGTCGACGGAAGCGAGAACTGAATTCAGTGAGTGGGGTCTAGCGCGGCATACGCGCGATCCAGTCGCTCGATCGGCAAGGTAAGCAGTAGTCTCGGGTCAATCGCAAGATCGACAGGCGGGGGTCGCTGCGATTGGACGCACTGCCAGAACGCATGCTCCTGAGCCAACAGTTCTTCCGCTGCTTCGGCGGTGCTATGGACGCGGTGGACTTGCAGATCACGTCCGCCGACGAGAACCATGACGTCGAGCGTTCGAGCGGAGGCGACGACCAGTTCGTGAAGCGCGCGGGCCCTGACGTACAGAGGCATCTCACCGCTCCAGTGAGCCGCCTCCGGGAGACCCGCGGCGATGCACAAAAGCAACTGAAGGTCCGTCGAACCACATACCGATTGAGCACCGCCGCCAAGCATCCAGGAATGCTTTGGGTGTGTCGTTTGTCGCGCGGGGCGAAGCTTGCATCCGGCTCTCAGTCGATAGTGCGCGCTGAGGACGGTCTCGAGGACGTGCGCCCAATAGTCTCCCGACGCTTGATGCGAGCTTGGAACGCCGCCTGCAGGAAGCATTTCGCGACGGCCGGTCATTTCCATCCACAACCGAACGGGCGACTTGAAGGGACTCAAGCCGAGTGCGACGGCAGCATCTGTTCCAGAGAGTCCTGGGGGTTGAGAAGCTTTGCTTTTTTCAGGGCGTCGACCGCTCATCGCGATTTCCCGGCTTCAGATGTGAGAAGCCCCGCGATCCTTTCGAATCGCGGGGCTCAACGTAAATAATATTCACGCGTCTGTCCGGCGGCTTGAACCGAGTGCAGGCAAATTGCTGCGTGGAATCGACTTCAGTCTGATTTAGATTCATGTCATATTTGTTGAACTGCGGAGACGAGTTGTGTGGCTTGCCTCCGTTAGGTTGTAAGAGCTGAACTGGGCGACGGCAACTCCGTACTAGAAAGTCGAGTGGCGCTACGCGCTTACTCTCAATCTCCCATACGTTATATAGGGCTGAGAAAATCTGGGTTTGAGTTTTCGAGATGTCATGGCTTGCATCCCTAATGCATTTCCTAAATCTCGACGAACGCCTAAGCCAAGATTGAAAAACACCAGCGCATGGACCGCATCTCTGCCAAAAGAATTGCACGTCCTCGGCCCGGCCCGTTCGCTAGTCAACTCTTCCAAAACTTCCACAGTTACTCAAGGTGCGACCAGAGACACTCCTCGAGACGGCAGGCGCCGGATAAGCAAGGAATCGGCGAAGACCATGGCGCCGTACGGCGTCTGTATCGCTTTTCGAAAAATCGATGCAATGCACGGGCAGGACGACTCCATTCCTGAGCCTCCCTCCGAGTTGTCGACGTTGCTTTTATGCAACAAAATCAGTCGTGACTCGACGATCTTCTCGCCGTCTGTCCTTGTTAAACCGAAGCACGGAATCGCAGTACACAACCGTTTCGCCGGGCGTTCTGCTGTAAAGGGGCCGGGCTGCTCCCCGAGGATCTAAGTCGTGCTCGGGAGAACTAACTTTTTGAACATAGTTCGACAACCCTGGACAGAAGGCCGCAACAGGCGATCTTCTTGCAAGCGCAATTATTTTCAACCACAACGGCGAATACATGTCAAGAGAGCGAGGCAATCTTTTTTCACGCGTCTACCGTGTCGCTTCAAACTGATCTGCCTACGAGACTTCAAGAGAACCCTGCGCATAGGGCGCGGGCAAACCAAGGAATCTCACGACCATGTCTACCCCCCCACTGCAGCACGCCAAGGTGCTGCGCATGAAAGAGGTCTGGAAGCGCCTCGGCATCTCGCGTAGCAAAGGTTACGAACTCATGCGCAAAGACCCCCTGTTTCCGAAACGGGTGACCCTCGGCGCACGCGCCATGGGGGTCTTGGAACACCACCTCGACGCCTACATCGAAAGCAAACTCGCCGCCGCCTGAACGGAGGAGTGGCGAATTCTGAGCACTAACTTTTTTTGTACTGACCTCTACAAAAGCGGGAATTTGCCTGGTCCGTGACCTCCTAAATAGAGGACTTCCTGGCTATCCGGCAATGTTCCGGTGTGGAGTATTTAATATACCAACCATCTCATTACACGTCACCTCAAACAAACCCAGAATAAGGAAGTCAAGCGATGCCGATGTTCAAGCATCGGCACACCACCTTGCCTTGCAGAGAGAGTCACCTCGCTAACTGATCACATCAACACCATCAACTAAATTCAAGAGTGAGCAAGGAGGGCGCAAGCCCTCTTTTTATGAACATTTTGAATTCAACATTACCCAAGCAGCGACCCAAATCCTGGGTCGAGCTGAGACAGCTTCAACGACGTCGCAACGAGGTTTTTTCTTTTTTGGCAGCGAAAGCACGCAGCGATTTTTTGGAGCGCAAAGACGAAGATTATCCAAGCAATCTTGACGTGATCGAAGGGGAATCGAAGGGAAAAGCCGTATTAGTCAAGCCCACCCCGCAGATCGATTGCGACGGCGGGGACGAGGACAAGGACAACGAGAGCCTTGGGGCCGGACACTATAAGAGCTTTGAAGATTTCGCAGAGAAAGAAAGCCTCCGGCTTCTCTATCATCTAATTGCCCACGTCAAGCTTATTACGAAAACCAAAAATCCACTTTTTCACACCCGAAAAATCTCATCTCATGAATTTCGATTGAAAACCAACCCGACAGGCCGATTCTTTCTCTCAAGCTTGTCGACCGCTCATATTGTTCAAAAGCATTTTCTAGCCCAGCGACTGAATCCCTATTTCAAGCTTTTCTGGAAGCATGCCGCCGAACCGATGCAGGCTATCATCGAAGCGAACCCCGGACTGATTTTTGATTCCGAAGAGCAAGCTGGCAAATTTTCCGATAGCCTCAACAATTGCATCAATGAACTCCGGGAACTCGCAAGTTCTAAAAAATTCATTAAGGAATGCAACGACTTTTTCCGAAGCTCAAGAAAAAACAACCAACAACTCCTTAAGTATGTCCGCCGACACAGCGAAACGAATGGCCGACTGCTGATCTGCAGGTGTGACCTAGGAGCAAAGAGAGACGCCTCACTTTTTTATCAGGCAAGCAATCTTCGCCAAGCTCAAATCCTCAAAGAGAGTTACAAACTTCTTTTCGAATTCATCAAGAAGCGTTTTGGAGAAAAACTCCTCGGATTCGCTTGGAAGCTTGAATTTGGGGTGCGGCGCGGATTCCACTACCATCTAATGCTAATCTTCAACGGTCGAGAATTGAAGTCCGACATTTCGATTGTACGAATCATTGGCGAATATTGGAAAAATGAAATTACCAAGGGCAGCGGCACCTATTTCAACTGCAACGCTTACAAGGAACACTACAAGTCTTGTGGAATTGGAATGTTTAGCAAAGAGAAAACGCCTGAGAAGTGGGAGGGCATAAAACTGATGTGCGCTTACTTGACGAAAGGCGATGACCTTGTTCGGCTCCACCTCCAAGGCATGCGATGCTTCGGCAAAGGGAACATGCCCAAAACCGAAGCTCTTGTTAGCTAGCGAAAACGCTTAACGTCGGCCCTCCGGCTCGCTATCATAGCGGCAGTATGACCATCAAATGCTGCGGAAAAAACTCCATCTTTTTTCCATCTTTTAAAATGCCCGATCAAGTTGAGATCGGGCATTTCTTTTTTTGTGATTTCTTCATAAAAATCAACTAAGACAGGGTGAATTTCTTCACACGCCCGGCTATAGCTTTGCCAGCCGTCCGAAGGAGCCAGCGATGCGAAGAGTTGGACAGCTTTGACTTTAAGGCGAGAATCCAATTCATCGGCTTCCGCCGGAATCACTTCATAGTCTTCAATTGGCTCCAAACGGCCAAACAATCTAGAAGCCTGCATCAGCGCAGACCAAGCAGACAATTCTTCACCCGCCTGCTTTTTCGATTTTGCAAAATCGATATTTCTAACAACAGAGGCCCAGACCTCTTCGACTTCTCCTTTTGGAAGATTTTCGAGCAAAGGAATCTGATCTCCTTTCTCAAACCCTAGCGTTCGCTGCGCATAGCCAGCTTGCATTCGTAAATCAATAGAGATCAATTTCGGGTGAAGTTCTGCAAAATTCTCGACCCAACTTTTCACATGTCCGGCGCAGATTTCAAAATAGTTTTCGAAATTCATGGGCGGCGCTTTCTAGGCTTATGAGTGCAGTTCATTTTGAACGAAGTTCGGCCACCGCTTGGGCAAAGAGTTGGGCCATACTTTCTCGGCCTTCCGGTTTCTCTATAGGCTGCGGAACTTCCTGCTTCTCTATAGGCAGCGGAACACCATGACCAGAGCCCTGCGCAACGCGTTCCCCTTCTCTAGCCTTCAAAAAATCACGCACTACGCTGGCCATACCCCCTCCGGTTGCAGGCTCGATCTGGCCTGACGCTGACTTCCGAGTAGTCGTGAGCTCGTGTCGGCACAGCTCGTCGAGGTAGTCAGCCCAGCGCTGCATCATTAGCGTGCGCTGCTTGAGGTACTGGGTGCGGTTGTAAGCCCTTCCGTTGGCATCTTTCACTGCATGTGCCAACTGCGCCTCGATCACCAGGGGGTCGACCTCCAACACTTCAGCAAGCAAAGTCCGCGCCGTGGCCCTGAAGCCATGGACGGTTTGGACGTCTGGCCCATACCCCAGGGTCAGAAGAGCGGCGCGAAGGGTATTGTCCGAGATTGGGCGGTCGTGACTGCGCTCGCCCGGAAAAACCAGTGTGCTGTAACCGGTGAGGGGGTACAGTTTTCGCAACAATTCCACCGCCTGGGTAGAAAGCGGGACCAAATGAGGATCTCCGTTTTCCTTGCCCTCGATACGCCGCTTCATCCGCGCAGCTGGCACGGTCCACAAGGCATTGTCGAGATCAAACTCCGCCCAAGCGGCACCCCTAAGCTCGTTCGGACGTTGGAAGAGCATAGGAGCCAATTGCAAAGCCGTACGCACGATGTGCCCGCCTTGATACGCTCGGATAATGCGGATTAGCTCTCCTAGCTTCGCTGGTTCTGTGATGGCCGCAAAGTGGCGCGTCTTATGGGGGGTTAGGGCCCCCTTGAGGTCAGCGGTGATATCACGCGGCGCGCGAGCCGTCGCCACGGCATAGCGCCATACGGCCCGCGAAGTCATGAGGACCCGCCCGGCCACGTCGAGCGCCCCCCGCTCCTCAACCCGGCGCAGTGCTGCTAGCAACTCGATGGGTTCGATCTCGCCAATGCGGCGAACCGCGAAGTGCGGAAAAAGATCCTTCTCCAGGTTGCGTTTTTCGCGAATGGCGTAGTGACTGCTCCAGCGCGCACGATGCTTTTCGTACCATTCAAGCGCGGTCTCGCGAAAGGTGTCGCCTGTGTTCACCGCAGATTTGAGCTTGACGACCTGTCTGGCTTGGATGGGGTTGATTCCGGCCGCCTTCTGCGCCTTGGCAACGTCACGCGCCTTACGCGCCGCAGCCAGCCCTACGCCGGGATAGGCACCGAGTGCAAACTTCTTCTCAACACCCTCGATCCTGAATTTCCAGAACCACCGACGGGAACCTGAAGCAGAGACTTCGAGGTAGAGGCCGCCGGAGTCGGCATACCGAGCCTGCTTTCGCTCGGGCGGGCACGTCGCGTTTCGGCAGGCAGCATCAGTTAAGGGCATGAATTTCGTCGAGAAGAGCTGGGGGCTGGGGGTACAGATCCACCGATCCAGAGGATAGCGGCGCTTGGCCCCCCACACGTACCCCCTATTGACGCTGGCAGTCACTGGATTTCAGTGTACGACTGCGGATGCCGTAGACGCAGCGCCCCAATGAAAAAGGGCGTCCGGCGGATAAAGCCGGACGCCCTTGGACGTCGTATTGGTCGGTGTGAAAGGATTCGAACCTTCGACCCCTTGCACCCCATGCAAGTGCGCTACCAGGCTGCGCCACACACCGAAGCTCTCGATTATAGCCTTCTCTTTTCAGCGTCCGACGGTCAGCAACTCACGAATTTCAAAAAGCTCGCGGCGAAGCTGCAACAACTGCGACAGGTCGACACTGCGGGTCGCGTTCGGCACTGCTTCCTCGTCGTGCAGCGCGGCCTCGAACTCCTCGTGATCGATCTCGACGGCCTCCATGCCTTCGAGCGGCACCTCGCCGGCCTTGCGGCGGTCGCGTTCGTGCTGCACCAGTTCCTGCAACTTGTTGCGTGCACCGCTGATCGTGAAGCCCTGGTCGTACAGCAGGTCGCGGATGCGGCGGATCATCAGCACCTCGTGGTGCTGGTAGTAGCGCCGGTTGCCGCGCCGCTTCATCGGGCGCAACTGCGTGAACTCCTGCTCCCAGTAGCGCAGCACATGCGGTTTCACCCCGCAGAGTTCGCCGACCTCACCGATGGTGAAGTAGCGTTTGACGGGGATGGGCGGGAGCGCCTTGTCGGCCATGTTCTCCATTGAAATCAAGTCTGCGCGCGGCAAACCTCAGAGGTTACTCCACGGGAGCGCGCGCGAACAAGCCCTATTCGGAACCCAGGCTCCACTCGACCTCGGGGGAGGCGTTCGGATCGATGTTTCCGTGAATCTGTTCCTTGAGCTTCGCGCTCGCATGGAAGGTCGCGACGCGGCGCTCGCCGATCGGAATGGCTTCGCCGGTGCGCGGGTTGCGGCCGGGGCGCGGCGCCTTCACGCGGATCTGGAAGTTGCCGAAGCCCGAGATCTTCACGTCCGTGCCTTCGATCAGGCTGTTGGCAACCAGGTCGAAGAAAGCCTCGACCATGTCCTTGGACTCGCGCTTGTTCAAGCCGATCTGCTCGAACAGCAGGTCGGCCAGATGCGCCTTGGTGAGCGCGGGCGTCTCGAGTGCTTCGAGCGTGAATTCGACGGCATTCATTCGGGTCATCCTCTCAGGCGTCCGCCCACCTTCGCGGCCAGTTGATCGACGATGGCGCGCACGGCCGGCTCGACCTGCTCGTCGGTCAGGGTGGCGTTGTCGTCCTGGAAGCGCAGGCGCACCGCCATGCTCTTCTCGCCGGGTTGCAGGCCGCCGGCCGCGGCCACCGTGCCGTCGCGCGCGGGGGGCGGACGGTAGATGTCGAACAGCACCGCGTCGCGCAGCAGGCCTTGCGCGGCACCGGTCGAATGGATGGCGTCGATCAGCGCATCGTGCGTGACGGCTTCCGCCACCACCACCGCGATGTCGCGTTCGACCGCCTGGTGCTTGGGCACGGCTTGCGCCACCGGCACGGGACGCGCGGTGACGGCATCGAGGTCGAGCTCGAACAGCACGGCGGGCTGCGCGAAGTCCCATTTCTGGCGCCAGCGCGGATGCAGCTCGCCAACGAAGCCGACGGCCTTGCCCTCGACGATCACGCGC
>Ga0190282_1079_pt1 | contig 13139 bp, 14 predicted proteins | sample ZER3_100Endo_I3_FD_131024 | JGI IMG/M metagenome (GOLD analysis project Ga0190282, IMG submission 131024) | Enriched cells of freshwater protists from Biology Centre CAS, Ceske Budejovice, Czech Republic - ZER3_100Endo_I3 | ecosystem: Environmental > Aquatic > Freshwater > Unclassified ...
AGCACAACGCACTCTTCTTGAGCTTGCGCGAAAAGATATCTGAGGCGGATGCTCTTCGCTTGCTTCTTCACTCACCCTATCGTCGAGCGACATGGATACTCGTTGCTCAGCTTTCGGCGGAAGCCCGCAGAAGTTATTGGCTTAACGTCAGTCCGGAGTTCATATTCGATGCACCAGACCAAAATAACGAAAGTATCGGACATCTGCTAACTGCGGGAAGGCCGCGTGCCGCCTTCTCCTCGGTGCACTTCAAGCTTGATGAAGTACGTCCCGAGCTTCTAGTTCGAATGCTGTCTGATATACCGAAAAACAGCAATGACAAGGAAGGTGAGTATCAAATTAAAAGCTATGAAATACAAGAGGCTTTCAAACTTCTAAACCGAAATCCTGATGTGCTTCTTGAGGAAAAGGCAGGATTGGAGTTTATGTTTATTGATGTATTAGCACGCTCGCATCGAGGTGGCGAAGGGCATCAAATTCCGAATCTCGAACACTATGTTGAGAATCACCCAGAAATGTTCGTGCAGGCAATCGTTTGGACGTACAAGCGCAAGGTACCTAGAGACGATCCTTCAGAGTTTGGCGCGTTAGAAGGTCAGGAGCGATTGGCTCTGCAAGGATATCGGTTGTTGGATGCATTGGAGCGTATACCCGGAATGGATGAAGAAACTGAAGAGCTGGCCCGTCAAAAGCTGACGGAGTGGATAGCTGTCGTTCGTAGGCGCTGCTTCGAACTCGATCGAGCAGAAATTGCTGATATTTGCCTGGGCAAGCTTTTGGCATGCGCACCTGCAGGGAAGGATGGAGTGTGGCCTAGTGAAGTTGTTCGCAATGTTATGGAGGACTTGCAGTCCGAAGAAATATCCCGTGGGGCACATACTAGACTTTACAACTCCCGAGGTGCGCATTGGCGTGGCGAAGGCGGAGGTCAGGAGAGAGAGCTTGCTGCGAAGTATCGTAGTTGGGGGGAAGCTTTGAATTTTTCTCATCCGTTCGTCTCCTCCTCTCTTCTGGCGTCAATGGTTGAGACATACGAATATGAGGCGGATCGGCAGGATACGGAAGCAGGTATTCGGCGACGCCTTCGACACTGAGCAAGCTTGAACTAGGCAAGGTTAGTCATCTGATTTACGAGCCATTCAAAGTCATTAGTTGCTATTCTCTTGTAGCAGCTAATGGCCGATTGCTGCAGTTCACTAACGGCAACCTGCGAAATAATGCTGTATTTTTAACTACACATCGTTCAACAACTCACTGAGCTCAATGGATTTTTAAACAAATGAAAAGGAAAAATGTTACAGAGTATGCGCTTGGCTACATGAATAGCTACACTTCGATGATGACAGCCTATCAGCTTATGTCTGGTTGGAGAGTCATCAATGACCAGGACCAGCTTGATAAATGTCACCTCTATATAATTGCTAGTCGACCTAATTCATACTTCATTGCTGATAGCTTGAAACATGATGGAAAACTTTTATCAGGCCAGATTGGCTATAAAGTGTCTGGGGTAGAGCACCGCGTTGATTTCAACGACTTTTCATTTGAACTGTCGGATGGCGCTATTGAAATTCGGTGCGATTACCCCTTCCGTGAACTGTGGACATATAATTCCACAGGAGAGCAGACTCACTACCTTCCAGCGACGCACTTTGCTTCGATATTGAGCGCTCACAAATCTGACGGTGTGCTGAACCGCTTTGAGGTGCTGTATGTAGGGCAGGCTATTGGCCAAGGCAATCGTTCAGCTCAGCAGCGCCTGACAAGCCATTCGACTTTTCAAAAGATTCTGGCGCTCTCGGCGCATGACAAGCCGGACAATGAACTCGTGGTGTTCATGTTTCAGTTCGATCATGAGCAGATGTTCACTTCGATGGATGGTCGAGCTAGCGGTGCTATCGCTGACGATTCGAACGAAAAGCGCCTGATGGGTGCAATTAGAAATCCGCCTGAAAAAAAGCAAAAAATAGCAATGGTAGAGGCCGGGTTGATTCGCTATTTTCAACCGTTCTACAACGAAATATTTAAAATCAAATTTCCCTCCACTAAGCATAAGACGCTGTTGTCTTGTAAAAACCTGGACGTATCCGCACTCATTGTCGAACTTGATACCTCCGACCTAGGCTTTACTTTGTGGTCCCCAACCGTAAAAGCTAATAATCATCACACGGCTCGTTATGATCTCGTGAACTTAGAGAACCGTATGTCTTTTTTTAATCTAACGGGCGTGGCTGAATTTCCCGGCGTGATCAAAACAGAGAAGTAACAACGGCTAATAGCGAGAGATGATGGGAGTTCGTTCCGAGAAACCGCTTCAGAGTCCTGGTAGCGAGCTAGGAGGCGACCGCCGAGAAAGTCCGCTACTGGCCGGTTTCTGCCCTTCGTAAAGGGCAGCTTTGGGAGACTCTATACGACAACCCAGAACTCCAATCATGCACCCTCGTTGGCTCAGTTTTTGTAGAGCCCCTACTCCTCTACAAGAAGGAACTCTGCAATTGCAAAGCGTTACGAGTTCTCGGATGAGACCTGGTACAGGGTTGCCGATCTCTTCGAACCCCAAAGTGGGCCATGCACGCGCCCGTAGCGCAGGTCGACGACCACTGTCTTGATGCGCCTGTTCGTGGAATCTGTCCTCGCCAGTGGCCCATTCCTACCCTGCCGGCCCCATCTCGACCGCTACACAACGCCCTTTAGTTCGCACCTTCTCCACCAGTCGCGCTCTGTTGACGAACACATTGATTTCGCAACTGCCTGAGTGCTGCACGTCTTCCCAGTATTCTGCGTGCACAAGTTGCCCGTTCTGCGGCCCCGTGTAAGTACCCGCTGCTTCACGTGAAACATAGCTACTGTCACGTACATATCTGAGCACGACCATATCTTCCTTCGGCGCCACCATGATCTGCCTTGGCACGCCGAAGAAGTCGATCAGTTCGCCCACCGGGCGATCTTTCCAGGCACTGCTGGCCGACAATGATGCGCAGCCACTGAGCAAGGTGGCGAGCAGGGCCAACATAAACAATCGGTTCATAAGGTCTTCTCCCCGAAGGCCGCGTTACTTGGCAGGCATCTGCGCGAATCCTTCATCTATCTTCTGCATGATGGCCGTCTTGGCGGCCTCGCGGTTCAATATCTCGAAGAAATGCGGACCTGCCTGGCTCATTTGCGACGCGGGCATCACACCCAAGTGCTCCATCTTCTTGGCTTGGCGTTCAGTCGGCTTACATACAAAGTCACGGCTTTGTGCCAGCCAGGCGTCAGGTTTGCTCTGCCACTGGCTGGAATACTTCGCATTGCGAAATTCATTGAACACGCTGTGGAAATCCGCCGCATCCATGATGCGCACGCGATTCTTCGCACAATCGATTTCGACATCGTAAGAGGTGAAGTTGGGTTTACCGGGCTCTTCGTAAAGTTGATAGACACCCAATGATTTCGCGCCACCTGGACGATTGATGATGTGAGTGGGGTCGCCGTCTGCGATGAACACCTGATTCTTGCCCAAGACGCCCTGGTAGTGAACGACCCAGAAGTCGCCCTTCAGCACTTCGCTCGCCTGGGCAGCGAGGGCACTACACAGTAATGCGGCAGGCAAGAGATGCCTTGTAAAAGCGATCATGGGGCCGGTCCTTTGCCGTTATTTTTGAAGGCAATAGCTTGGCACCCTGAACATGTAGCAAAGGGCTATCTAGCACATCCGTCCTATGCCTTTGACGAGAACAGCGGTCGCAAGCCCCCCATGGAGCAAGCCTGCGGAATCCTCGCTGCGCCGCCAGGTGGCCATTGCGTTGGCCATGGTGGCCGAGGAACGTCCGCAAGTGGCCGCGAGCATTTTCGCGGACAAAAACAAGCGAAGTGCAATCTGCCAGACCGTCTTACTTTTTAAATTCCACCCTATATATGTTCCAGGTACTCCAAGAGAACCTCGCCACCGAGGTAAGGGCCGTCATCACTGCAATCCATTGCCGGCTCGTCAAAATCAATCCATACACAGGTAATAATCCTGTCTTTTCCAGCCATAGTTCGTTGAGTGCTAGAGAACTCCACTTCACCACCCAAGGCTTCCTTTACATATTCCGGAGGTAACGAAACCACTCCAACCCCGCCATTCGGCCACCACACGTGGGGCTTAACTTTTACCCTGTCACCGTCATTGAATTTCATCTATTTTCGGCCATGCTACCGACTTCAATTTGCCATTTGACGTTTGGTTAAGGGACGGGCTTTAACCCATCTCGGTGAGCGAAGTGAACAACTTGAACCCGTTGTCAAATGCTCAACTTCGCCCGGCAAGTACAACACAAAAACCGCCCTCCGACTCGGCTAACCGCGTCGCCGTGCCAACAACACTGCCATCTCATCCCGGCCCGTTCACCCGCCCTCCATCAAGAGATCAAGCCACCCTATGCACTGTCACAACTTCCTCCTGGGCCATATCGAAGTCGAAGTGCAGGGACGCGCCTACGATCTGCATAACTTCTACAACGCCGAGGCTATACGACACGACGTCCTGAAAGGCTCGCTGACACTGACCTTCAACCGTCTGCAGCAAGACTGGGTGCCCGCTGAAGAGGCGCGCCAGATCATTCTCAGCTTCAGTCAACTGAGCTACTTCTGCGCCGATGCCAGGGAGATGAACGCCTTCGAGAGCGACCTAGGCTGCGTGCATGCCATAGGCGTGGTGGAAGCCGGCGCCGCCACCGAGACCTTCTACCTCACGGACCACTTTCCTGCGGATCATCATCTGGTGATTGAATTCACCTCGGGCCTGATCCTGCGTTTGCGGGCGCAAGAGGCGCAGTGCGCCTTATTTTTCTAGCTGATGGGCTGCTTTTGTGGAGCGATAGCAGCCAACCAAATGGATCTTTTTCAGGTGCTTTTGGCCGTGATATGAAGCGGCTCATGTATTAAAAATAAACCTGCGTGCATTTTCGGCTCAGGTTTTTGCCAATCACCGGTGGCGATTCAAAGCGTGAATGGGAGCACTTTCTCAACTGCTACTGCTGCAGCCAAAGCAACATGCTCGTGCCAAGGTCGCGCGACGATCTGCACCCCCACCGGCAAACCCGTATCGCTAGTACCGGCACGAATTACCACGCTGGGCCAACCTGCCAAACTGTAGGGCAACGTGTGACTGAACAGGGTAGGCCGTGCCTCTCCCACGCACGGCGCCGGTGCGGTGTCGACAGGACAGAGAATGATGTCGTAGCCCTCCATGAACCCCAGCATTGCACTGCGAAATTGATCCCAGTCTGCCAACAACTGTACTAACTCCGCCCCGGAGCCTTTGCTCATGGCCCAATAGCGTTCGGTAATGGCTCTGGAATTGGCCAATGCCTCCGGGAACGCCGAAGAGAGCACGGCACCTGCCTCCTTCAATATCTCGGCCACCGACTGCAGAGTCGTCTGCGTGATGTCGTCAACAGGTGCAATGCCGCCCTCGCCGTACCAAGCCACTCGCAATCCGCGTAGTTCGACAGTACTCATGGCGCAGAGCGGCATCGGTATCACGCCGGCGTCCCGACCGTCCTCACCGGCGATCAATTGCAGCACCAAAGCCAGATCCTCGACATGTCGGGCCATTGGGCCAATCTGGCTGCGGTAGTCGCTGAGCCCGCCAAGATGGTCGAATACACCGGTGTTGGGTACACGGCCACTGGTGGGTTTCAACGTACTAATACCGCAAAAATGCGCAGGCACACGCAAGCTACCGCCGGAATCACTGCCTAATCCCAATGGTGAAAGGCCGGCGGCGATCGCAGCAGCTTCGCCACCGCTGCTGCCTCCTGGGCTGTGGGATAGAGAATGCGGATTACGCGTAGCACCATATACGGGGTTATCAGTGACGCCCCCGCCGCCCCCGGGTGGGCAATTGCTTTTGCCAAGCAAGATCGCGCCGGCAGCTTTCATTCGCCTAACCACTACAGCGTCCTGCTCGGGTACGTATCGAGCCCGATCGACCAAGCCGACTGCTGACACCACACCGCGAGTATCCATAACATCTTTAACGGTGAAGGGGACGCCATGCAGCGCTCCCCAATACTCACCTTGGGCAACTGCACGATCGGCCTCCCAGGCGCGTGCCAACGCAGCCTCGCCACATACCTGCACCAAGGCGTTGAGTGATGGGTTAAGCGCTTCGATACGTGCTAGGTAGGTGGACACAATGGATGTGGAGGAGAGCTCGCGCCGTTGAATCAATCTGGCAAGTTCAGAAGCTGAATGACGTAGTAATGAATACGGTAAAGGCAATTGTGTTTGCTCCAATAAATTTACATGCCTATAGCATCATGGCAGCGCGTAATTTCAGGCGAGGGGGGGCAAAGTCCGCCAATGACCGCTCCTGGCCGAAAGCGATTAGCCCCCAAACGACAAAGCACCGACACAGCTGAATCCAGACGGGTAACTGCCAGGGCCACAGACACTTAGGTAAGGCTCCGACCAGGGATAGAGTATTGGCTCTCTCCGTCTATCTAGAAGCCTCTCAACTGGCATTGGTCGAGCAACGCCCGTTTACGCAGCCAAACGCCCTTTCAGCGAAGATCGCTGGCCTGGCCTCAGCTTTCGATAGCGCCATATCGCCCTACCCCAACTGCAAAAAGAACCGACCAATCCCCGCGCCTGTCCTCTCTGAAAAGTCCTCATCCAGAAACAGATACCCCATGCCATCCGAAAGCACGCCTTTGTGCTCAGGCAGAGCTCTATCCAGATCGCCCCCATAAATGGAAAGCCTTCTGCGCCCTGCCCCCGCTAAAACAGGCGACTGTAACCAAGCGTCCACGCCATCCAACTTCGAGGCCAGGTTCTCATCATCATCGGCGTCGCAGTTCACCTCCAGCCGCACCGTCCCGCAATCTGAAATCGGCTGAGCTGCCTCATCCCGCTCGGAACCGGCGCGCACATAGCCCATGACAACCGCTTGCGAGCGTCCCTGGACGGCACGCAACTTTCGATAGTGGCCGACCTCGCCCGGCAAGTACGGCACAAAAACCGAAACCCAATAATTCCTGTCGAGCAAGGCCTCTGAAAACCAACGTCCAGGAAAGGCCATCAGATGTGTCAGCGGCACTCCATCAGGCGAACAGGGCCAGGCCAGATCCGTGGGCAGGCAGGCCCCGCCACCAGCATATGCATCATCTTTTGCTGGCGCTTCACCGGTAAATATCAGCTCATCAAACATCCGTATCTTTCCAATCAGTCATGGGTTGCAGCGTTCGTGAACAGTCTCTGGCCAATACTTGGGTCAAGACTTCACCCCTACACCGCACGTCCACAATCCACCATCAGTTCTTCCAGAAAGGGCCGCAACTGCTCCTCCTCCATCAACCCCAACAATTGCCCGGCAGCCTCCCGCAGCGACTGCCACTGCCCATGCTCGAAGATCCCCCGATCGCCACAATGAAAGGCCGCCTCGGACAACCCATTGCATTGCTCCCAGAGGCTTTGCACTCCAGCCCGAACCTCATCCGGCAAAGCGCTCGCGCACGTTGCAAGCAGCGCCTGCAACGGCAACATCGCCATGGACCAGACCTCACAGGCGGCGCAATCAGGGATGCTGGCCTGCTGAGCGTCGGCATCCAATGCCAGGAAGCCTAGGGCATCGATCGCCTCGCCCACCGCCAGCACCCGCTTGTACTCATGCTGCCCGTACCATTCCCAGACAGTGGTGGAGAACCCCATGTTCAAACTCCAACATTCATCCAGGCGAATATACCGGCATCAAAGTCTTTGCGCGCATCAAGCGCACTCGCACCTTGTATCGCGCCGCAATCTCTGAAATCTTCTGCCCCCTTGATCACGATGCCAATCCCCATGAACCCGCACCTCGCCCATCTTGTTTCCGACTACCAAGCCAGCATCCGCACGGCTGTCGAACTGATGCAGCAATCCGCCATTCCCCTCCCTGTCAGCAACGCCGATTGGGTGGGAACCGATATCCCGCAACAAGGAGAGCTGGCAGGCGGCATCCGTTACTTCAAGCACGGCTATGGCTGCGCCGTTCACCTGCCAACGGCAACGGTGAGCTTTGACTTTGGTGAGCAGGGCGAAATCGACGGCGTAACCCTATCGAGGCTGGCCGGCTTTGCCGAGAACAGGCTCGTGGAATACGGTTTTACGGATGAGGATGAACTAAAGCAGTGCTTCGACCATGAAGTGGCAGCAGGCTCGCTGGTGTATTCGGGCTATATCCTCTTCTACGTCGCAACCGTTAAACCCCAAGCGCGCACGCTCGAAGATAACGACAGTCTTTCACCACCCGAATAACCCGGAAGCCCATCATGAAGTTCACCTCAGCCGGCCAAATCATCGACCCACGAACCGTTGGCTATCGCAGCCTGGGCTTCGGCGAGACACCCACGATCCCGGTAACACCCTATGAACTACGCATCCACCACGGCGATCTGCCGCAACGCTTTCTTGAATGCGCGGACACCTTTGCCGCCGAATGCAAAACCGACGACATCGACCAGGGTTTTGTCGACATCCCGGAACTTGCAGAGCTGGGCTACCCAAGCTTCAGGACGCTGTTGAAGGAGCATCCCGATCTGGCAGCGCGCCTGGTCCAGGACTACCTGTACTTCGAGTTGTTCTTTTCGCTGTTCCCGCATTCCAGCGGCCTTAAAGTCGTTATCAACAGCCTCACCCGCGTCTGCTCCAAAGAAGGCGTCATCCTGCTGACGGGCGAGACCTACGCAGCCAGAAACTCATGAAAATGCCCTGGCGTCAGGATCGAGCCCGGGAATCAGGCCAATGATGTCAAACAACGAATCACTATCGAGTGTGATCCGGGCCTTCTCCCTGGCGGCTTGATGCGCGTTCAGGGCAATGGAATAGCCCACCGCCTCAAACAGTGGAATATCCGACACCGAGTCACCAATGTGAAAAACCTGCGACAGGTCCACCCCTAGCGACTGGCACATTGAACCCACGAATACCGGCTTGTCGTGCTCGGTGAAATGCGCTTCAACCTCTCCGGTGAAAACGCCCATGGGGTCGGTTTTCAGTACCGGCCCGCTAGAGCCGATAAACCCGTAGCGCTGGGCAAAATAGTCACCCACACACTGCCAGGCCAGGGTGCAGATCACCGAGGGGATGCCATGGGCTGCAAGCCAATCGGTGGTTTTCCTGATATCGCGTATGACTGGAATATCATTGAGCATGCGGGCGATGTCGGCCTGGCCAAGGCCCCGGTAATACAAGCCATCGACCCGGGCCACTTCGATATTACTGACCTCGCCCGCCTGGTAGCCGTCCTCCAGCGTGCGCATGACATCGCCATGGCCGATTTTTTGCGCCAGATGCAGGCCGGTACTGCTCCGGGCCAAGGTCCCATCCAGATCAAAGCAGGCAAGCTTCCAGGTCAAGGGTTGTGACTCCTTTCAAACAGGGTTGTGGTGTTGCAGAACAACACCCAACTCTATCGACAGCGATGGCCCTGAAGATAGAGTCTGAACAAGGCCTACGCTTCGAGACCAAGGCTCGGTTATCAGCCGCAACACAGGCAACCGCTGATCAGCGGTTGATCGGGGTCGTTTTCAAGAAACGCGACCTTGACCTCCACCCCGGGTCGCAGCGGTGTCACTTCACAGCGCCAGTTGGCAGTGCCGGCTAGCCAACAACTGCTCTTGTCGTCAAACCGACCTTCGCGGTCCCAGGGAAACTTGACCTTGACCCTTTCGACACGCCGATCAGGCGGGTTCGCCTGGTCTTCCAGCGCGATGACCAGCGCCGTCTGGTTACCCGGCGCCAGAGGTTTCTCATGAGCCAAAGGCGGGCGATAGCAAAGGTCCAACGCAAGCGCGGTGAAACGGTTGCGATAACCCTGGCGCAGTTGATCCTGGTTGTCAGTGCTGACATTGGCGACGCTCTGCCCCGAAACCTGTGCTTGCTTGCCTTCATGGATGACCTGAGTCAGTAGCCACAGTTCGCCACTCTGGCCCGAGGTTTCCAGTACATGGCCACTGAGCAACCCGCTCTGCTCCCCTTGCCCGGCAACAGCGCGGTGCTTCATTGCTCGCAGGCTTGTCTGCTTGTCGTGACGAGTCGGTAACTCGTTGGCGGGCCTGGCGCGCTCTGGTGCAAAAGCCGTGGCTTGCCCAATCGGCGGAAAAGCCGCCCGGTTGTCGCCAAAGACCAACACATGGCCTTGCGCAGAGTGCTGGAAGTGGAAGTGAATACCCTCCTCCTCGCACAAGCGCTGAATAAAGTGCAAGTCCGTTTCATCGTACTGGGTACAACAGTCACGCTCGGGATAGGTCGAAGCCAGCTCGAACCTGTAGGCGTCGCCGAGGATTCCATGCTCTTCGAGGATCAAGGCGACGATGCTCGGCACCGAGAACTGTTGATAGATCCGCTGATTGATGCGGTGGCGCAAGTAAGACAGGTGCGGTACCAGGGCCAGATTGTAGTGCGTCAAACCCTGAACGTTACGGCCTTGAGCCATGTGATAGATGCGTCCATGAACGCCGTTGCCCTTCATGTCGAAAGCCAGAAAAGCCTCCCTGTCGAAGAGGCTTTGCAGGTCCAGATCCGGCCGCTCGCACACACACTCCACATTGAAGAAATAAGGCTTGCTGATCGCCTCTTCTCCAGTAAATGCGAGCACTTGAAAGTCGTGCTCAAAACCGTCGATGGTCAAACTGAAGTGCGTTTGATTGGCTGGGCTGAACATCCACTGTGCTCCTCTTGCATCAGGTGTTGAATGGACGCAGGCGCATACCGCCCTGCGGAAAGAAACGGATTCCGCAAGGCGAGTACATTTCACCGAATGTTTTAAACAATGAGCCCGCACTCACCACAACGACGTGTATGAAGCAGCAGGCGAAAGGTCAAACCCGATCAGATACTGCTCTTGACCTTGGTCCAGACCCGCGTGCGGATACGTTCCAGTTTCAATGGCAGCGGCTCAAGCGGAACCAGTGTCGCGACAGTTGCCTTGTCTGGATAAATCCACGGATTATCGCGCAACTTCTGCTGGACAAACTCAGTGGCATCTTTATTGGCATTAGGATACAGCGTGTGATTTGACGTCTTGGCAATCACTTCCGGCCGCATCATGTAGTTGATAAACGCCAGGCCTTCCTTTGGGTGGGGGGCGTCTTTTAGCAGCACCAAATTCTCCGACCAGACCAACGCGCCTTCGCGAGGCAGGCTGTAGTTGATCGTGCGTCCGGTATTGGCACTCTCGTTGGCAGCCTGCGCCGCCAGGGCGCCATTAGCCCAACCCACAACAACACAAATGTTGCCGCCCGCCAGGTCCGTATCGATTTTCGACGAGTCGAAATAAACGATATAAGGCCGGATCTTCAACAGCAGTTCCTGGGCTTTCTGGTAATCATCCGGGTTCTTGCTATTGCTGGGGAGCCCCAGGTAATTCAAGGCAATCGAGATGATCTCGCTGGGCGAGTCGAGCATCGCCACGCCACAGGACTGTAGCTTGCTGATGTTCTCTTCCTTGAAGATCAAGTCCCAACTATTGACCGGCGCATTATCACCCAGTGCCGCTTTGACTTTATCAACGTCATAGCCAATGCCGGTGGTGCCCCACAAGTAGGGCACAGCGTAGCGATTGCCAGGGTCATTGACCGCCAGTTGGGCGAGGATGTCAGGGTCGACGTGGGACAGGTTACTCAGCTGGGCAGGGTCCAACGGTTGCAGCACGCCCGCCTTGATCAGGCTGGGCAACACATTGGAGGTTGCCACCACCACGTCATAGCCCGTGCGCCCGGCCATGACCTTGCTCTGCATGATCTCGGCGCTGTCGAAGGCATCCATGTGAATCCGGGTGCCCGTGGCCTGTTCAAACTCTTTTGGGGTCTCCGGCGCGAGCAGCCCGAACCAGTTGTACAGGTACATCCCAGGCTCTACTGCCACCGCGGATGTACTGATCCCGGCACAGAGCAGCGCGACCGAAAAAACGGTTCGCAAAGGTAATTTTCTCATGCAACATCCTTGTCTAGACGACGTGCCCTCATGGCTGTCGTAAACCCTGAAGGCGAATATACCGAGCCTTGATCAATAGTAAATACCTACGATTACTTACCCTTGACCCACAAATCCCTAACCCTAAAGGGGTAGAAAATGCCACTCGACCTGCATAGCCTGGCTTGGCACCGCTCGATTGGAAAACTGATCATGCAGTTGAACCGCCCAGACTTCTGGAGCTCGCTTATTCGCACACTCAATGAATATGTGCAGATCGATAACTGGGTAGTCCTGATCTTCAGCAATCAACAGGTGCAAGTGGTCAGCCTTCCCGAAGTAGCCGATGTGGAAGAGGTGGATGCGTTCATTCATCTCTATGTAAAGGGGCTTTATCTGCTCGACCCGTTTTATATCGCCAATCGAGAAAAACCGCAGAGCGGTTTCTTTCACTTGCTGGATATTGCACCGGAGTACTTTCTGGAAACCGAGTACTACCACAAGTACTTTGCGCAATATATTTCTGTCGATGAAGTCCAGTACAACATCCAGCTCGATGCCGACAGAACCCTGTGCATCTCCATTGGCAGTGGCGTCCACTTCAATCAGGAACAAATTACGATGCTCGACCTGATCAAGCCATGGGTCACTGCCTTGATGCATCAGCGCATGTGCTTTGAGACGGATGTAGAGAAAAGCCTCAGCGCCCCGCCTCAATGGCCCGAAACGGTCAGCCAGCTTGGCACGCAAATAACAACCCGCGAAAGCGATGTACTCAGACTGTTGCTCAGTGGTTTTTCCAACAAGGAGATCGCTGGCAAACTTTCACTCTCGGCAGAGACGATAAAGGTTCATCGTCGCAACATTTACGCCAAGCTGAACATCAAGTCCCAATCCGAACTCTTCGCTCGATTCTTCATGCCCAAACAGGACGTTCTCTCTTGACGCTATCGACCTCGATGACGATCCTTCCCGGGAAGCCGTAAACAAACCACTGCTTAGCCTGGATGCCTCACGAACCGCGCATCCAATCAGCAACACCCTCCAAGCCCCTCTCAACACGGATGTCGAACACCCCATGTTTAAAGCCATTCTCTTCGGCCTGCTCTCCTGCGTCCTGGTGCTGCCTGTGTTCGGGCTGGCCATTTCACAGTTTCTCCCTCCTGCGTTCGTTGCCCTTGGCGAACCGGGTTGGAGACAACAGCACGATCAACTGGTCA
>Ga0190282_1082_pt1 | contig 11424 bp, 9 predicted proteins | sample ZER3_100Endo_I3_FD_131024 | JGI IMG/M metagenome (GOLD analysis project Ga0190282, IMG submission 131024) | Enriched cells of freshwater protists from Biology Centre CAS, Ceske Budejovice, Czech Republic - ZER3_100Endo_I3 | ecosystem: Environmental > Aquatic > Freshwater > Unclassified ...
TGGAGCACCGGCGCGTGGTCTGGCCCGACAGCAAGACCGGCGGAATGTCCAAGCCCCTGAGCGAAGAAGCGTACCGGCTGCTGTCCACTGCCCCGCGCCAGGAAGGCTGCCCATACGTGTTCCCTTCCCCGAAGCATCCGGGTCAGCACATGACCAACGGTGAGTACTACAGCGGCTGGACCCGGATCCTCAAGCGCGCCGCTGTGAGCCACGTGGGCACGCACGGCATCCGGCATCGCTCGGCGACCGACATCGCCAACTCAGGGATCCCTGTGAAGGTCGGCATGGCGCTGACGGCGCACAAGACCGTGGCCATGTTCATGCGCTACGTCCACACGGAGGACGCACCCGTGCGCCAGGCCGCCGAGTTGGTGGCGAGCCGGCGCAAGACCATCACTGGCGTGCAGTCGGCCAAGAGCATGGAAGCGGCAGTTGGCAGTTGAGAGCAGCAATAAGTGGGTGACCACGCCCACCCACGCCCGAGCGGGTTTCCAATTGGCAGGGAGTCCGGCATGGTGTTGCAGGGTGCGGCGGCAGGCGTTCGCGCACATCCAATCTATACGCAATCAACGTATACTATGACTGCACTCTTTGTTGAACTACCGCCTTTCGAGCGTCACCGGGCAGAGTGCCTCGATGACGAGGCATTCCGATCCTTGCAGGTGATGCTGATGCAGCATCCGGAGGTTGGCGACGTTATCCAGGGCACCGGAGGTCTGCGCAAGGTCCGGTTTGCCGATGAACGGCGGCACAAGGGCAAGCGCGGTGGTATCCGGGTCATCTACTACTGGTGGCTGGGCGGCGCGCAGTTCTGGCTGTTTACGCTCTATGGCAAGGATGTGCAGGACGACTTGAGCACATCGCAGAAGAAGGCGCTCAAACGGTTGCTGGATGCCGAACTGCAAGCGAGGACGAAATCATGACGCGTGATGTATTTGCCGAACTGGTCGAAGGATTCGATGCCCTGGCCGCCGAGCGCCAGGGCAAGGCCACGCTGCGCTCGCACAAGGTGCAACTGGGCGAACTGGCTGCCGTTTCCGCCGATGAACTGGTGACGCTGCGCGAGCGCCTGAACATGTCGCGGCCCGTGTTTGCGATGTACCTGCGCACGAACGCACGCACCTTGGAGAACTGGGAGCAAGGCCGGGCCAAGCCCAATGCCCAGGCCACGACCTTGATCCGTCTGGTGCAGAAATACCCCGAGACGGTGGAGCACTTGGCTGCGCTGGCGTGATCCAACGCGCCGTGCGGCAACGGCCGAACCAAGGATAGGACTGTCAGAGCCCGAACCACGCCCTCCCCCAGTTGCTGATGTCTTGATTGATGCGGAACCTGTGCCAGGGCTGCGATACCCAGTCCCAAATTCTAGAAAATTCGGAAAATCACTCTGACGCGAAACTTTTTAATATAAAATTCCCGTCATTCGAAACAATTTTACGGACTATCTATGAGCGCTGTGCCGGCCTCTGGGCCCAAAGAACTGGAGCGTTTGATCATTAAGAACGTGACCCGTGATGCGCTCATGGCATGCGAAGACGCGTACTACGGCGGCGACACAAAGGGCCGCTTGCACTCTGCCGCGTTCGAATTGGGGCATCGCCCCTCCGCCGCCGGCCAGGTGAAGCACTTTTTCACTAACGAGGCGTTTCACGAGGCCCTGCAGGCGCATGGCGCAGAGCCCAGTCCCCTTCGCGGCACGCGGCTGGTGGTGGGCCGCCTGGGCATCTTCAACATCGCAAGGCTCAATGTGCCGGGGCACAAATGGGTGAGCCTGCGACGAAGTGCTACCCGAAAGAAGCTCGCCGAACTGAATGAGGCGATCGAGAGCAAGTACGTGCAAGGCGACCTTTTCGCTGTAGCCAGGGAGGTGTCCGGCGGAACGCTGTTCATCCTCGGAGTTGTGGACGGTCTGGATGCCAACGGAATTGCACAGCTCACTCAGGTCATGGTTGCGCTCCCGGCCCCGGACATGAAGTCCTGGCTCTACATCAGCACCATGGTTGAGTTTCTCAAGCTCTACGACCAGATCGACACGGCCGTACAGCCGGACAACGCTATTCCGAAACTTAAGAAGCAATCCAAGAAGAAGACTGGCGATGACCAAGGGGATCAATGACCTTCAACCCGAGCGGCTTGAGCAAGCACTTGCCGCCCGTGGACTCACCAAGGGCCAACTAGCCAGCTTGGTCGGCGTGGCTGCGCCTACCGTCACGAAGTGGTGCAAGGGTGATCAATCGCCAGAGGCTGAGACGTTTGATCGCCTGGCTTCAGTGCTGAACGTTCAGCCGGAATGGCTGACGAGGGCTCGCCTGCCGGCGGTTTCGACACCGCTATACCGCAGCAATGCGTCAGCACTCAAGGCGGCGCGGTCGAAGCTGGAAGCGCGGACGGAATGGACACAGGAGGTGGCTTATCTGCTGGAAGACTACGTCGACTATCCCGCTGTCAACTTGCCGGAGAGATCGTTCCTGGATCCCGAACAGATCAGCAACGCTGACATCGAGGCTGCGGCTGAAGAGTGCCGCCTGCTATGGCAGTTGGGCCGCGGACCTATTCAGAACCTCGCTTTGGCTGCCGAGAGTGCAGGCATCCTCATAGTCCGTGAAGAGACGGAAATCTCAGCAATTGAAGGTCTGTCCAGTTGGAGCACGCTGCTCGGGCGCCCCATCGTGGTTCTCTCTGCAGACAAGGCGAATGCGTTCCGCAGTCGTTTTGACTTGGCGCACGAAATTGGACACCTGATCCTCCACAAACATATTCCGAGAGCGGATGAGCGTGATCGCTACAACCAGATGGAAAAGCAGGCGCATCGGTTTGCTGCCGCGTTGCTGCTTCCTGCTGAGACTTTCGCTGGCGAGGTGCGAGTGCCTCCCAGCTTGGACAATCTGTTGATCCTCAAGCAGCGCTGGGGGGCATCAGTGGCGGCGATGATGATGCGTTGTCACGCCTTGGGCCTTCTCAATGACGATGAGAAGTTGGCACTGTTCAAACGGCGCTCTGCCCGCTGGGGTTCCAAAGCAGAGCCAGGCGATGACAAGTGGGTGCCAGAGGCCCCACGTCTCCTTCGCCGGACTGTGGAGCTTCTTGTCGGGGAGGGCATCGTTCCAGCGGAGGGCATCCCCCGCCATCTGGGGCTTGGCCCCCGTGATGTTGAGAAGCTGTGCCATTTGAGGGACAACTACTTTTCCAGTCCTGGTGAGGTGGTTGAGTTGGCGACCCTGCGAATTGCTAGAGAAGATGGTCAGTCAACTCGGCGCGCTGACTCGACTCTGGCATCGGTGGTGCCTTTTTCCAAGTATCGGAAATAGCGCATCGTTCGGTGTTGGTGAATCGATCATCCCGGTTGCGCAGAGGCAGCGATGTCTCGCAACAGTCTTCCGGGACAGCGCCAAGTGCCCATATTCCCGTGCTGAGGTTTTTCCGGTTATGTACGTTTGAACGCGCAGCGCATTGGCAGTGCGGTGCATGAGGGTCAAGCTCGCAGGGATGATGAGGAGAAGAAATGGGTGATCTCAATGTGCCGCGCTCCGAAGCGGAAGCCTTGAAGGCGATTGACGCCGATGTACTGAGCGACCTCATCGATCAGTGCATTCGCGAGGAGAGACCGTCGGCCGTTCGGGTGCTTCGACTGGATGCTTGCGGGCTATACGTGGCTTCGCGCCTTCGGGCGTTTGAGAGTGCGCTTGCGGCGCACCAGAAGGCAAAGTCGGCGAAGAAGCGTTCCACCACCGAATATGACCTTCGCAGTGCCGGGAGTGATCTGACGTATGCCGTGCATCAGATGAAGCACCGTGTCGCGACAGAGGAACAGGAAAGCCAGTTGTTCTATGTCGACGACAACGTGATGGTGCCTTCCAGATTCAGTGAGCAACTGACCGTACGGATCAGTTATCAGTGGCGCGCCTCAGCTTCAGATTCTTGGAGCTACGGCAGCATCGTCTTCTCGCACACGGATCAGCCACGCTCGCAATACTTGCTGCCAACGCCGACAAGGAAGCCGAGTGCGGCCCAAAAAGAGCGGGACCGGCAGGATCATTTGTACGGGCAGTGGGAATACCTCAAGGGGCTTGGCCTGCAGTCCGTCAGAGACCACTTCAGGCGAGGCGGGAGCGGAACTGCGATTCCCAAGACATTCCAGGCGAAGACCGATTCGCACTCGCAGGGACTCAACAACTTCAGCGCAGATTTCTGAGAGAGATTGATCCGCTGCGTCTTGCTGGTGGGAACGCTCTCGCGCTGATCCGAGTTGGCCTGCGTGGCAGCAGCAGCTTTCAGGCGTTGGCCGCTGTTGAGTTGAGCCATTCAAGAACACACGACATTTCCTTGAGGATTGGTTCGCCCGCAAAGTCTTTCTTGTGCATGGGGGAGTCTACGTTTTTAGCGGGTGGAAACAATACCCGGAGAACCGGGCATCAACTCATGGAGCGTTGCAAATGCGACGCTTGCTATTGCCTCGGCGACTTCATCGCGTTGACTGCCCATCAAGGCGTGTACTGCGTCGATTCTCGCCTGAATGGACGGATGGGTTTGGGAGGCACCCCACTTGTCGCGCGCCATCAAAGTCATCGCAAATAAAGCGAAATAGATTCCGAGTTCTCTCTTTCTGCGAACAAGGTTCGGACTTACATTTTCCCGTTGGGCATAAGCATCAAGCTGGTCAAGCAGGAATTTGGTGGCGAAGGCGTCGCACGATAGTTCTTCGTTCCTACGTTGGGTTGGGTCTTCCTCGTAGGAGTCTGCCGCATCACCATCCTGCTGGTGCTTCAGATGCCGCACCTCATGCAGAAGCGCCCAACCAACGCCCAGCGTTGCAAGCTCCCCTGGCGCGCGAAGTTGTGGGCTGTCATCGTAGTGGCCCGGCTCGGGAACATCTTTTGGCAGTGCTTCCAGCTCCGGGGCATCGCTTTCCAAGACGCGCTCAAACGCATCAATCAGCTCCCCCAGGCGTTTGAGTTCAAGCGGCTCTAGTTCGGGCGTCTCTGCCACAACGCGATACGCTTCCCAAGCTGCAAAGCCCGCGATCCAGAATGCACGCACTACGCGATGGTTAAAGCGGACGAAGCGATACATCCCCGCTTCCATGACCAATCGCTCGCCGTCGTGCGTGTCGGCAGTCAGCTGAAAACGAGGCTCAAGCAAGCTCCACAAGGAGGCCAACTCGCTTTCACGTTCTGGGGCCGAGCCCAGCAAGACGTTCCGAACTGCGGTCTTTACTTGCTCATCCTCGCGTGGAGGCATGGTTGAGTGCATTTTTTCGTCCATCGAGCCGTCTACGGCGCTGCGGCAAGTGACGCGACGGCAGGTCCGGCCTTACGTTTCTTGGCCGTGTTCACGTTGCGTGTCTCGACCTGTCCGCGCCAGGACTCCAGCGCCATGATGTCAGAGAGCAGTTCATCGGGTTCTGGGACGGCGATACCACCCATGAGTGCCTTGTCGTGCGCGTAGTTCGAGCACTTTGTCATGCCCGCGTTCACTTGCGCGTAGTCATCATCCTCAACTACCACACCGGCCAGTCGCTGCGTCTCGACACCTTTGCGGAAGCGAAGGATGACCTCTCGCAGTAGTACTTCCTCGACGGCACGTTCCCATGCCATGCGCAGGCGGAAATAGGCATCGACGGTCTGCCGTCTGTGTTCCTGCTCTTCGCCGTCTTTGTGGAGTTTGGCGATGGCTTGATGCTGGGCTTTCAGGGCGCTGACGCGCTTGCTCGCGGTCTTTCCCTCGAATGGTAGATCGGGGTCCGCAACCCCGAAGCCCTCTGCGCGGCGGGTCAGGCTTTGGGTTGCAATCGGGACACCGGCCAACTTCGCTTCTTCAACCAGCAGGCACAGGAAATAGATGTCATGGGTAAATACAACAACCTGCCGCTGCGCTGCCTCTGCAGTCAGGCGCTTTGCCACACGTTCACGCCGACGGTGATCGAGCGATGACACCGGATCATCGAACACGATGCCCCCCTTACCGCCACTCAGGCCGACCTCGGCAAGGAAGGAGCCGATCGCGATCGCACGCTGCTCGCCCTCGCTCAAGATCTCGCCCGGACTGCGGCTTTGCGGCAGCTCCAGCTTGAGCTTGTGCAGGGCTTTACCCCTATCCGACCGGCTCTGCAGTGAAACGCGCAACGTGCCGACACCGAGCGCCTTGAATTCGCGGTTCAGGGCGTCGGCCAGTTCCTTCGACACAACCTTCTCTGCCAGTTCCGATGCCTTTAACGAGATGGCGTTGGTCTTCACGGCAGACAGGCACTTCGTGAGCTTGGCCTGGTGGGCGAGTCGATTGACGGCGGTGACGACGGCATCCTTGACCTGACTCAGTCGTACCCGCGCATCCAGTTCCAGGAACTGCTTCTGCAGGGTCGCACGGGCCTTTTCGTCCGAGGCCTTCTCCAAGGTCGCCGCTTCGGCATTCAGCTTGTCCGCCAAAGCCTGAAGGCGCTCGGTCGGATTGACGAGAGGCTGACTGACGTCGTCCCACTGATGCGAGATCACTGCCGCTTTGATGGCCTCCTGGCGAGCGGTCAGGAGCGGCTCGAAAGCCTTGGCATCGGCGGCCAGTTGCGGGTCCAAGGCCTCGATTTCTCCATATGTCACATCGTCGAGATTCAGCGTGAGAACCTGCGCAGCGAACGGCTTGTATTCCGAGTACAGGGCAACACGGCGTGCCTGGGATGTCTTTTCCGCTTCCTGTTGAATGAAAGCTTCGAAGCGCAGCAAGCGATCGGAGCCTCCGGCGAGGGGTTGCTGGCAGAGCGGGCAAGGTGCGTCCGCACCCAATGCGGGGAACGCCTTGTCTGGGTGGGATTCGATGGCGAACTTGCGGGCTGCCTCGAATAGTTCACGCCATGTCTCGCCGCCGGTACCCGGCAGCAGGTTCTCACCTTCCTTGAACTGCTTCGCGGCGAGGGCAGCTGCAGCTTGCGCCGTGCGATAGCTGTCTGCCAGGCCTTTCAGCTTGGCGACGACAGCTTGATCTACCTGTGCGCCTTTGCCGGACGCATTCGCCGCGATAGCTGTGATACGGCGAGCGCGCAAGCGCAGTTGCGTAGCCTTCTCCTTCGGGTTGTTCTCCTTCAGGCTCTTGTCCAGAGACGCATGTTGGGTCAGTTCCTCTGGGGTCACCGTTGCCAGCACTTCGATCTGGGCTAGGGTCGTCTTGACGGAAAGCGAGGCGACTAACTTGCCGACGGGTGTGTCGCCTTGCAAGGGCGCAAAGGCGGACAGATCAGCGGCGGATTGGGCGTATTCGGCTTCGATCGCCGTCCTCAACTGCTTGCAGACTTTGGCCAGCCCTTCAAATACATCGAGCCCGTAGGGCACATAGGAGAAATCATCCTCTCTGTCGAGGTAGGCGCGCGCACAACGCGAGTCGAAAATCGCAAATGACGAAAGCGCAGCAGGAGCTGCTTTGCCGTGTTGCCAGTGTGCATCTTGCGCAACTCCGTCGATTGCGATTTCGAACGTGGCTTCCGGAGTCCCGGCCTTGCCTGCAGGCAAGTTGGCGTTCGGATGAATAGCCTCCGTCTGATCGCGCGCGCGACATGCGCGCTTGAGCACGCGGGAGTACCCTGATTTGCCTGAACCGTTATCGCCATAGATGACGGTCATTCCAGAGGCGCCGAAGGGCAGTCGTTGATTCTCCGCAATCGCGTTGACGTGCCGCATGCTCTTGATGGCTCGCAACTCAACGTGAGTTGTCGCTTGGACCGGAGCAGGAATCTGATCTGCCGTCAGCGGCTTGGGCTTGCGGTTTTTGGGATCTGGGATGCCATGTGCCGCCTTGAGTAGCGCGAAGAGGTCATTCTGATCCTCTATCGTGAGCGTTTGCTTGGCCAGCAAGCGGGCCACCGCATCACTCTGCCACTCAGGCAATCCCTTCGTCCAGTCCAGTATCTCCTGCAATATCGACATAGGCCCCTCCCGCCATCGTGTCATTTATCGTCCAGAAGCTCTCCCGATGTCGCCGCATAGGCCATGGGGGCGCTGTTGCAAACGGAAACATTATGCCCTCAAGGGTTCCTCTGCAAGGCTCGCGCACTGTGCCTTGCGTTTCGCACCATACAGCCACCACGCGGCATTGCCCACTCATGCATTTGGTCGCGAGCAAAACCTTCCGCCCTAAGTCGTCGGCCTCGCAAAATTCATCCAGCACCGACGATTCGCAGTTTGGCATGAGGTGGCAGTGCCGAATTGAGCGCGGTAGGCCGAGCGGCCAGCCAGGCCCGCAAGATCGCGAAGAGCAAACAAAGCCCCCGCAGGCCGAGACGGACGATGGCCCGCAGCAGCCAGCGGATGTTGAACCCTGCGGCACACAGCACAGCGTGCAGCGCATCGCCTTCAGTTCCCTTGAGCCAGCAGCGGCGCATGCCGTGATCTTGCTTGGCATGTCCGATGATGGGTTCGATGGCCTGGCGCCGCTTGAGCCAGCGCCTGTGCTGGCTGGGCATGGTCTTGTAGCGCCCGCGATGCACGACTTCGACGGGCACGAGGTGGTCGACACCGCGATAGCCCAGGTCGACCACGGCCACCTTCGGTTGGACGCCGATGTCCTGCAACAGCGTTGTGGTCTGCTCGATCTGCCCGGCCAGCGTGTGACCGTCGTACGGGTTGCTGGGGAAGCTGCGGGCGCCCACGATCAGCCCGCTCTTGTGCGTCACCGCCAGGCTGACCTTGACGCCGAACTCGAAGGGCTGGCGCGCCTTGCCCTTGCCGATGCACTCGGCCTCGGGAGCGTGCAGGGCATAGAGCTTGTCCTTGTCCTTGGGTCGTTGGCTCTGGATGCGCCAGGCCCTGTCGATCCAGACGCCCAGCTTGGCAGCTTGCTTCTCATCGGCCTTGCGCTGCACGTCGCGCAGCAGCCGGCCAAGGATCACGCGTTGACGCCGGATTACGCGGCGCAGCCGCTTGAACTGGCGAGCATGCGCATAGCCGCCAGCTCGTCGGCGCAACTGTTTGCCCTCTGCGGCATAGCTCTGCTTGAGCGGGATGCCGGCACAGCTGGCCAACTGGGCGATCTTGGCGCGCGCGACCTCCAGCAGCCGGCTGTCGGTGGGGTGCGCGATGGCCTTCTCCTGCACCGTGCTGTCCACGATCACGCGCTCGAACTCGGCCGGCTTGACCACCTTCATGCCAACGGCCGTCTCGATGGTGGTCTTGAGCAGTTGCTCTACACCGGCTTCGCCCAAGGCCTGACGGAAGCGGCCGATCTGCGAATCGTCGCAGGGCAGGCGCGGCTCGAAGTAGGCCATGCCGCTGAAGAACTGGAAGTACACGTCCTGCCCCCAGCGCTGCACGACGGACTCGTCGCTCTCGTTGTATGCGTGCTTGAGGTACAGCAGCGCCACCATCAGCCGGCTCGGCAGCCGGGGCCGACCCGCGTTGCTGACGCCAGCGCCCACGAGCTGCGTGCTCGGGCCGAACAGATCGGAGTCCACCTCGCTGCGTCCCACTCGCGTGGGGCGCGCAAACAGCGGCGCCAACGACGCCTCGATCTCGTTCCAGGGCATCCGCGTGGCCAACACCGCCAGCGGATGGCGCAGGTCGATCATCTGATCCAGTCGGGCGCGAAAGAAGTCGTCGGCGGCCATGAAGCGTTGCTCCAAAACTCCCAGAAACTGAAGCCCATTGCACCTGTTCCTGGGAGTTCTGACCATCGGCATCTACCCCGCAGCATCACTGTTCATGCGGGTTACAGCGATATTGCGAGGCCGACTAAGTCCGCTCAGATACGTCCATCAACTGCACCTCCGATTTCCGTATGTCATAGCTGATGCCCTGGATTTCACAAATAACTATGGACTGGGGGATAAGCTCCAGCGCCGCATCGGTTCGTTCCAAGAAGTCCCAGTCATCGTTGAGCGAAGCAGGGTCTTCCTTGTACCAAACCTGTGGATGAAACCATTGATTACCCTCATCATCCGTTTCGTACAGATAGGAATTTAAATCGCGCCCATGTCTCTTGAAATATCTCTTTACGAACGATGCCTTGTTGAATAGCGTGACGTTGAGCGGGCGCTTGTTTTCGGATGCTGACACCTGTGCAGAGCGGAAGATTAATCCATCCAAATTGAGTTTCGCGTGGGTGGCGAGATAGTCGGATATCACTTGTGTTAACAGATAGCCATCCTCACTGTGCTCCGGGAGGACGGGCTTGGTGAGTACTCTTTCGAGTTGAGAAAGGAACTTCTGCCGTCGCGCACTTTCCAGTGATGACGCATCAAACATGCTGCGATTGATGACAGGTGGAATTTGCGGCAGGCGCGTCAAGTCCAGCAGTCGTATTGAACGAAGAATTTTGAATTCTGCAACCGCAACGCGGCTTCCAACGGGAGGCCGCACCTCGGCAATCGCGACATCTGGCGAATTGGCGCCGTAGAACATCGAGACGCCTCTAGCGTTCATGCGTCCCGCATTGCCGACACCTGAAGGGGGCGGCCCCAGTTGAGCGTCTGGGTCCTCCAGCGCCTTCTCCAAGGCATCATCGTTCTGAAAAACACGTGCGCGGAAAAGAGTTCCCAATTCATGACCGGGGCCGACCTCGACAATCAAAGGCTCGCCTGAGGCAGTGACATCTTTGTCCACCTTGTCGAAGACCATCTGGAGCACTTCGAGTGCGTCTGGGTTAACGAACCTGGCGCGCGTCCGAAGACTTTCCTGCATGTCATGCCATCGGCGATGAAGCCAGTGGTCTGCCACTCCAGTTTTAATGAATAAGGCGTCCGCCTCGGGCGCCTGGCCATCGTATGCATCGCGTTCCCAGATGGCCCGAACGATTTCGGATAAATCGTCGACAAATTCGTCGAATGCGGGTTCTACTTCTTGCTGAATGATATCTTGAAGTTCATCCCCGAGAGACGAATACCCATGATCATCACGAAGAACATTGTCGGTAACTTGATAGTTGTCTTGGAAATCGTGGTCAAAAATCTGAGCGATTTCATATAACTCCAAGGTCGGTGCATTCCGTCCACAATAGGCACACGCCACATCGGTCGTTTCGCTGGCATTTATCTTCTGGCTTAGGAACTGATTGCCGATGCATGTGCCACAGACTGCCTTTTCATCTAGATCGACTCCGCTCAAGATGCTGCTCCATTATTTTTGATTTACTCTGTCCTCTGTGCCGCACTACATGAAGCAAGCGAAATCCTGCCAGGGGCGGGCGCCATGTCCCGTCCCTTTTCATGGGCGTACCATCGTTAGATTAGCGTAACGACAAGCTACCGAGTTAGACACTCATGCTTTGTCGGTTGTGGGTGTAGGGCGTCCCCGGCCAAGAAACATGGCCGGTCGCGCTGTCGTGCGCGTAGCGCATCGAGCCGCCTGCGGCGTCTCGCCCCTGTCGGGCTTCCATCGTCCCCTCACTCCGCTCGGCTGACGCCTCCGGCCCGGCTTCCAGCTTCGGGCCTGCGCGCTTCGCTTGCCGTGT
>Ga0190282_1083_pt1 | contig 11062 bp, 14 predicted proteins | sample ZER3_100Endo_I3_FD_131024 | JGI IMG/M metagenome (GOLD analysis project Ga0190282, IMG submission 131024) | Enriched cells of freshwater protists from Biology Centre CAS, Ceske Budejovice, Czech Republic - ZER3_100Endo_I3 | ecosystem: Environmental > Aquatic > Freshwater > Unclassified ...
CAGCAAGGTTGCCACCCATGCAGCTACAGTAAAGCAAAGTCGATCAATCACAGGAGCTACCTATGGATGCGATGCAGCATTTTGAACAGGTCCTTGCATCCACGAGGGATCCAATTTCTGCGATTCGAGCAGTTCGTGAGAGCTTCGGGTTGTCGTTGTCAGAAGCGAAGGAACTGTGGTTGCAGAGTACCGGGACTTCGGACTCGCTCTATGCGCATCAGGAGAAACTAGCTTCTCTGCTGGAAGAAGCCTTCCGCAACCGCAACATCTAGAAGGCCGTCACCGGCCAACAGCAGCCGGTCGACGCCGAGGCAGAATTGGGCGAGAAGCGGACATCTGACGGTCTGCTCGGCGGGCACATAGCGATGTGAGTTTGGTAGAGCGCGGCGACGCCTCGACAGCACGAGGGAATTCAAAAATGGTGACGAAGAACTTCAAGTTGCGAAGCGACCAAATTGCTCCGCTCGTTGTTTCAACGGGGTGGTGCATGGCCAGCGACAGAGTTGTGGTCGATGGCAGCCCTATCGGCTACATGTACCGCCAAAAGCCCGTTTCCGGCGGCGATAGCGGTTGGCGGTTCCTGGCCGGTGATGAAGATGAAGCCTACATGGCGCGCAATGAGAACCACGGCGTCTACGACGTGAACACCGTCGTGAACTATGACCCCTCGGTAATACCGTTCCTCGACGCCCCACCTGGAAGCCGCTTTGACAAGGTAGCCGGCAATACCTACGAGGCGCTTGAGCCTTGGCCGGAAGACCGGGGGCAGTAGCAGCTCGCGGCCAGCAGCGGACATTTCCATCAACCTCGTAAAAGAAGTCAGTGTGAGCTCCACCGATGACCCCAAACGTCGCGAGTTGCTTCGAGAGCTGGAAGCTATGGACGCGATGGTGCATGCAGTCATGGCTGGTGAGAGCCTCAACTGCGGCCGCTGTGGTTCACCTCTAGTTTTCCACCGTCCAGGTTCGGGAGTGCATCCTAGTGTCTCTTGTGGGCAAGGCTGCACCGAGGTATCTCTCACAATGGCGCCTACAAAGAGCCTCCTAAGGTCCTGAATGGCCACCATCGGTCAGAAGTAAAAGCCGGTACCGGCGGCGGATTCAACCGGTCGATGCAACACATTCGCTGAACATCTCCGCAGGTGTATGGAAGCCGAGCGTCTTGCGCGGCCTCTCATTCAATTGTCTCGCGATCGCGTTGAGTTGAAGCTGTGAGAACCCTGAGATGTCTATGCCCTTCGGCATGTACTGCCTGAGCAACCCATTGGTGTTCTCGTTGCTGCCGCGCTGCCAGGGACTCTGAGGATCACAGAAGTAGACCTGGATGTCGGTGGCCATCGTGAACCGCTTGTGACCGTGCATCTCCGTGCCTCGATCCCAGGTCAATGATTTGTAGATCTCCTGCGGCAACTTGCGTGCGTTCTTTATCAACGCGTTGACGACCGATTGCGAGTCCTTGCCCTCGAGCTTCACCAACATCACATATCGCGTTTGCCGTTCGACCAACGTGGCGATCTGGCTGTTGCCGCTGCCAAACACCAGGTCCCCTTCCCAATGACCAGGCACCGCCCGATCCTCGACAGATGCGGGTCGTTCGCTGATCGACACGGCATCAGCAATCTGCCCATGGATCGCCGTCTTCTGCGTATAGGAACGAGAGCGTCGCATGCCTCGCGTGCGCCTGAGGTGCTCCAGAAGCTCCTTCTTCAGGGCGCCACGTGCTTGAATGAAAAGACTGCGGTAGATGGTCTCGTGTGACACGTGAAGGCTCGGGTCGTTCGGATAAGAATGCTTGAGCCAGCCGGCAATCTGCTCCGGTGACCACAGCATTCGAAGCAGGTCCGCCACGACGCCAGCTAGCGCCCGGTTCTTGACCAACTTGCATCGCTTCGGCCGCAGGGCACGACTCCAGGCAGCTTCGTCGGCGACGCTCGCCCGGTATCCATCTTGCCCTGCGTTGCGCCCGATTTCGCGGCTGACAGTCGACGGTGCCCTGCCAAGTCGGGCGGCCACTGAACGCATCGATTCACCAACCACCAGGGCACGGGAGATCTCTTCCCTCTCCGCCAGGGTCAACGCGTTGGCACCACGCCGTCGCTCCGGAGGTCGAATGCCACCGGTCTTGGATAAGATGTTTTGGATAGAAGTGTGAGGTCTGTCAAACAGTTGGCCGATCTGGTGAAGGGTCCAACCTTCTCTCCACCGCTCCCACATCAATGCCTTCTGGGTACTCGTGTAGTACGTCCGTGTCCGATACTTCATCTGCAACACTCCTTCTGCCTCAGCAGTGGTTATTGTGTTGCGTCGACCGGTTGAATCCGCCGCCAAGACCAGACATTCCCAACCGCCCGTTAATTCGTCCTCAACGCCTGGCATGACAACAACGAACTTCCCCGCACCTGTCGCGGCGCTTCTCGAAAAGGGTGACTGCTCGGGACCGGTCACCGAAGAATTTATCTCGGAGGTTGAGCATCGGCACGGACTGACCTTTCCGTCGGAGTACCGTACGTTTCTCTTGAGGTACGGCGCTGCGCTTCTCCCAGGCGTTGAGGTCTATGGACTGGTGCCAGCCTACGTCGAAAGCGAGCCGCCCATTTGGACCGACCTACGCTCTCAACTGACGGAACGACGTAACGGACCTTGTGCGCACTTGGTGCCTATTTCCGACGATGGTTCAGACCTTCGCTTTTACTTGTCCTGTGCCGACGGACCGACATTCGGAACTGTACTAGTCCATGGCCCCGGGGCCGATGAGGTGCGCGTTTCGTCGGGATTCTTTGAGTTCCTAGAGCGAGCTGCTGCGGACGGCGTCTCTGCCGTGGTGCCAGCTTAGACAGCGCTGTACTGCCGAGCGGCTACAGTCAGCCACTTCCCGTCATTCGTTGCGACCCGCGGAATCCGGCCAGGAGCAGCCGGTCGGCCATGCCGCAGAATTCGCCGGAAAGCGAGCCTTCGTTGTGCAAAAAACAACGAATTAGGTAGGATCGGGAGGCGCAATTTTCCGGGAGCGCGTGCATACAAACTACAGGCCGTGAACAATTAGCCAGAAGCGGTCTTTACAGTGCCCAGCACACTAGAAAAAGGAAACAATCGTCGATGTTCCTAAAAGCATGAATCGAACAAAACTATTCTCTCTGGCTGCCATGGTTGTTGTATTGTCGGGGTGCGCAACCAAGGCAAGGTATATAGAACCTAATACGGCAGCGCCTCGTGCCCAACTCAGCATTGGCGTACAAACCGTGAAGCTCATTTCTGGGTTCGCAACCGTTGATGTTGTAGCTGGCGCTTCTAAGTGCGGTGAAGCGTATCCAGATAGCAAGCGAGCAATCGTCATTTCGCAAGGTAACCCCCTAATCTCGAACATCAATGCAGAAGGAATTTGGGTTAATGCGGACAAGCCAATCCATTTGGTGACGATGATGGGTATGGACGGCTTTAGCTGCGGCCAAGCTCTATCCTTCACGCCGGAAGCCGGAGGGAACTACGAACTACAGGCCGTTGGCCAATCCTCGTTCAGTCGATATGTAGCTCCGACGTGCAAAGTTCAGGTTGTCGTCCGCTCCAATCCGAATGCTTCCGAGGCAGAAGTTTCTCGGCCACTTGAATGTATTCGTTAAAGGCTTAATGTCCTTCGGCCCAGCGGCGGTGGAGTAGCCGCTTTAGAGCGAACTCAAAGACCGCTGTGGGCCGAGGCTGTGTGAAAACCCTCCCCAAATGCCAGCCCGAAAAATAAAATGAGTTCACCCGTTTCCAGCGAGGTGGCCCATGAAGCGATTCATCGAAGGTGCAGACCGATACCAGGTCACGTTGTTGCCGGAATGCCTTGACGACTATGTCGACGAAGACAACCCGGTGCGCGTTGTCGATGCGTTCGTCAACGAATTGAATCTAGGCGCTCTCGGCTTCGAGGGTGCAGACCCTGCGATCACTGGCCGCCCTGGATACCACCCATCGATTCTGCTCAAGCTCTATCTCTACGGCTACCTCAACCGCATCCAGTCCAGCCGCCGGCTGGAGCGCGAAGCCCAACGCAACATCGAACTCATGTGGCTTACAGGCCGCTTGACTCCCGACTTCAAGACCATCGCAGATTTCCGCCGCGACAACGGCAAGGGTATCCGCAACGCGTGCCGCAGCTTCATCGTGCTGTGCCGGCAGATGAAGCTCTTCTCGCAAGCCGTGGTGGCCATCGACGGCAGCAAGTTCAAGGCCGTCAATAGCCGGGACCGCAACTTCTCGCCGGGCAAGATCGACGCTCGCAAGGAGCAGATCGAGCAAAGCATCCAGCGTTACCTCGATGCACTGGAAACCGCGGACCGTGTCCAGCCCGCAGACTTCGTCGCCAAGACCGATCGCCTGCAGGAGAAGCTCGCCAAGCTGCGCGCACAGATGCGGCAGCTCGACCAAACAAAGGAACAACTCAAGAGCGAACCAGGGCAGCAGCGCTCATTGACCGATCCCGATGCGCGCTCGATGCTTCAGTCCGGCAAGAGCACAGGAATCGTTGGCTACAACGTCCAGACCGCGGTCGACGGTAAGCACCACCTCATCGTCGCCCACGAGATCACGAACATCGGCAATGACCGAACTCAGCTGAGCAAGATGGCAGTGGCCGCACGCGAAGCAATGGGCAAGGCCAAGGTAAAGGCCTTCGCGGACCGCGGCTACTTCAACAGCCTGGATATCAAGGCGTGCGAAGACGCGGGCATCACTGCCTTCGTACCCAAGCCAATGACCTCCAACGCGAAGGCGCACGGGCGCTTCGGTAAGGCCGACTTCATCTACATCGCGAAGAATGACGAATATCGGTGCCCTGCTGGGCAGCGAGCCATCTACCGGTTCAGCAGATTGGAGGACAACCTGGACCTGCGTCTCTACTGGTCCAGCGCCTGTCCAGGTTGCGCGCTGAAGGCTCAGTGCACGACTTCATCCTTCCGACGCATCCGCCGTTGGGCGCATGAAGCAGTGATCGAGCGAATGCAGCAGCGCCTGGACCGCAAGCCCGATGCGATGACATTGCGGCGCTCGACCATCGAGCATGTGTTCGGAACGCTGAAACATTGGATGGGCTCGACGCACTTCCTGATGAAGACAATGGCTCACGTTGGGACGGAGATGAGTCTTCACGTTCTTGCTTACAACCTCAAGCGCGTGATGAGCGTGTTGGGGATTGCGAGAATGATGAAGGGGATGCGGCTGACGGGGGCGTGAACCTCTTCAGGCTCTCATTCGCGCCTCGATGACGTGCCGTGAGGGCCTCGCAGCCGACTTCAGACGCATCGCGGCACCGAATGAAGTCCGTTGATCTCAGTACGTCATCGTTCGCAGGACGGCGTCGCGCGTTTCTACACAGCCTAGGCCCAAAGCGGAAGCACCTCCGAAGCGGTTAGGCAGAGGCATCCACAAGCTTCGCAACAACAGCCATTACGGCACTGTTCTGCGCATTCAAGTCGCGCGGGCGAGGGTTGACCGCTGTGGTCGTGACCACAAGCCGAAGAGAAGGAATCACGACCGTGAATTGCGCGCCATAGCCCCAAGCCAACACTACATCGCGGCCATTCAGATTGCCCCTGAACCAAAGGTAGCCGTATCCCGCCTTTGGCATGGGTGGCGCACCCCATGTGGACTGCACATGGAAAGATGTGCTGGTCTTCACCCAGTCCCTCGGCACAACTTGCTGACCTTCCCAGAGCCCGTCGTTTGCAACTGTCCAAGCAATTTTGGCGAGGTCTCTCGGACGCAGGCGTAGACCCGCATAACTTCTGAAGGCTCCAACCTTGTCGCGAGTCGCCACTATCCGCTCAATTCCCAAAGGGCGGAACAGGTCACGCTGGGCAAATTGGTCCACGGGCATCCCTTGCGCACGGGCGAGGATCGGGGACAACAAGGATACTGCGGCGTCGTTGTAGACCCATCGCCCCACCAGCTCTGGATCGACCGGAAGCCCTAATACATAGGCAACGGGGTCCTGCGCAGCCTCTAAGGCTGGCATCCCGGTGCGGTAGTCGTAGACCAAGCCCGATGTTTGATTCAGTATTTGTTCAAGGGTGATCGAAAGCGCCGCTGCGCCGGGCGCCTTCTCTGCCGCTGCCGGCAAGAGCGACTCGACAGTCTCCGAGACGCCACGAATCCGGCCTTGATGGATGGCAATGCCGACGAGTATTGAGGCGATGCTTTTCGTGACGGAGTTGATGCTTTGAAGGTCGGAGGCAGTCGCGCCTCCGTAGTACCGCTCTCCCACCAGGCTTCCGTTTTTGACAACGAGAATGCTCCTGAGCGCGGACACGGACTGAGCGTCATCTAAGACTCCCTGAATTGCGGTCCGGTCAACCCCGGCGTCTAACGTGGGATCGGCCCAGTCGCCTGGACTTTCAGCGGCCAAACCGAGCCCAATAGGCGCGAATGCACCAGTGAAAAGAGCCAGCTTTCCCGCAACGAATTCGCGCCGCGTTGTTGCCCGTTTCTGCATGAACGTCCTTTGTTGAATCGCCCCATAGCCCTTGGGCGGGCGTGACTTCCTCAGATCCCCCCAACGACAGCTGTTGGCCGGTTCCGGCCGCTGGTTGCATTTTGCAGTGCTCGACCACCAGCGATGCGACCGTAGTTCATCAGCCGGTAGCTGGTATGCAAGCGGATGCGAGCTAACACGTTACGCAGGTGCTCCTACGGATCAAGCTACGCTTGGCAGCCTGCACCAGGCTCATCACCACCGCGGCGCCCCGGCAAGCCACTTGCAGCCCCACGAACAATCAGTTTTTCACACCGCGTTCCAGGGCTTGATGGGTCGGTCGATCATGTTGCCTTCGACGAGTACCGCGCCATCATGCTCGCTCCGCAAAGCGGCAGAGCCCTACTGCCTTGCGGGAAAGTTCAAAAACCTTGATCAGCCCGGCTCGCCAACTTTAACCAACGCGCAGCAATTTTGACTTCTCACACCGCCCCTGGCTGCCGATCGGGTCCGGCTGCACGTACCCATGCGGGGCCCATAGCGCGAAGTTCACCAGCGGTGGATCATCTCTGTTGGTCGCACAGCAGGCCCAGGACGATACCGACACCCGCCAGCGCGAGGGACAGTTGCGCGCAGTCTGCCGCTTCAACCTCATCACCGCGGCCGTTGTGAGCCCGGACCAGCTGGGCAACAGCCCCGCCCATGCGAAGAAGATGCACAACTAGCGCGCGCGACCCTGTCCATGTACCGCCGTCGTGCGATAGCCTCGCCTCGCAAAGCTCGGGCTTAGCCTGCTCTGTGGGGATGCATGAGCGCAGCAGCCATGATCGGCTTGGCCCATTGCGGCACCTGGTCCAGCGCAACGTGGCCAACGACCTGCCCGTTTTCCACATGCAACAGCAGCTGGGGTTGCGGTTTGCGTCCCGCCTTGGGATCGCCTTCGGCGCTGTTGTCGTAGACCCGCAAGCTCGCCAGCAGCGGCAACAACCGGATCAGGTTGGAGCGGCTTGTCTCATAGCGTTCTCGGATCTTTGCTTCCGGGATGTCATGGCCACTGGCGGCGACCCGCCCCCGCACGCGCGCAACATGAAGTTCGGGCGAGGAGAGTCCGGCGTACCAGAGATGCACCTGGGCGCCATGGCGCGCACCGTCGGCGAGCATCTGAGGGATCGTCCTGGCACCCAGGGTTGTCTGGAAGGCAAAGTTGAGTCCCTGCGCCAGGGCTCGCTCCAGACCCTTGCGTCCGAACTCCCAGGCCCGGGCGTTGGCCTCCTCGGCCGTCAGGCCCGGATTGGCATCCAGCACCACGCGGGCTGCCAGGTCGGGGTTGAAGTAGTCGATCTTTTTCTGGAGCAACGCGGCGCCGCCCACACTGCTCTTGCCGGCGCCGTTGACGCCGGCCAGCACAAAGATCCTTGCCGGCATCAGCCGCGCGAAGCAGGCGTGGCCGGGGCAGCGGCAGCGACCGCCGCCTCACCCAGCGCCGAAGAATCCATGGCAAATGCATCGTCCATCGCTCGTGCAGCCGCCTCGCCCTGCATGCGCGCAAACATGTCGTCGAAGCGGTGCGTGAGGGCCTCGAGGTCCGGCTCCGACGCCTGCTCCATCTGCAGATAGCGCTCCACCGACATCAGCACCATGGCGGGCTTCTCGTGGCGCGTGATCACCACCGCGCCGCGCGCCATCACCGTGGCGACCGCCTGCATGCCCGAAGCCAGCTTCGTCGCAGAAAACGACGGCAGATCGCGCGCCAAGCGCTCGATGTCGGAGGAGCCGACGGTCGCGGAAATGGCAGCCATGGAAGATCCTTCAAAGCCTGGGTTTCCCCATTTTACCCATTTTATGGATTTCGGATAAAACACCGCCGACCATCCCTCACCGGTGGATCAGGAGCGATCGAGCACCACCACCATTGCCCCATCCGAACTGCCGCAGGCGCTTCAGCCCACCGCACCGGGAGCCACAATCCCCCGATGACAACGCGCACCCAGCCGTCCTCGCCCATCACCTCGCAGCTCGCCAACCACCCGTGGGTGCCCGCGCTGGCAGCGGACGGCTACACAGACATCTGCGAGCGCGAAGGCCGGTTATGCGGCATTCGCCGATTCAACTTCACCACCGCCGTGGTCGTCGGCGTAGACCCGGTCGGCTATCACCGTCGCTACTGCTACGAACATGCACACGAGGCGCGCCAAGCACTGGCCGCCTGGGATGGCAAGGGGCATCCTGGTGGACCCTGGATCAAGTGCAAGGGTGCTGGCATCGAACTGTTGAATCCTGCTCTGACCTGTTGAGGACCACGCCAATCCCACGGGGGCTCGCTTCAGGCGAGCAATGCTTCGCGCAAACAATGCACCGCGCGAAGCGCGATCTCCGTCCAAGGTTGCGCACCGACGCATGCGCACACCCTCCATCGCCTCAGCGACAGCCACGCTGCCGCTCAACCCATGGCATTGCGCCCAGCAGCACCACCAGATGGTCAGGCTCCAGACCGTCGTTTCCGGGCGACAACGGCTGGTAGGCACTCTCGAGAGATCTGCGCTCCCATAAAAACAACACCCAAACAGATCGCTATGCTACGCAGCGTTAACGCTGCGTAGCACCACGCCCCTTCTGTCGACCGAGGACGCCTTGCTCTGCGCAGGAAAAGATTTCATGCTCGCAGCACGAGTGCTGCGCAATCCAGTGACATGTCTCGAGGCGCCGGCCAAGCGCTGAGCTGGATGCTGTTGCGTATGGCGCTGCGCTCACCGAGCGCCGAACGGCAAGGCCGTGCGCGACGCTGGGGAGTCCGCCCACTGAAAGCATCGAGGCCCGCCTTCTGTCCATCCGCCGGGCTCGAAGCGCGCAACCGCTGCAGCGGCGCAGTCTCAAAGAATGGGGCGCGCAGCGCCCCGGCCTCGTTCAGACGAGGCCACGCTCGGCCATGGACACCGTGCGACTTCCAGCGACGACGACGTGATCCAGCACCCGCACATCGATGAACGCCAGCGCGTCCTTCAGCGCCGCCGTCAACGCCAGGTCCGCTCGTGACGGCTCGCCCATGCCCGATGGATGGTTGTGCGCCAGGATGACGGCCGCGGCGTTGTACCGCAGCGCACGACGCAGCACCTCGCGCGGATAGACGCTGGTCTGCGTGAGCGTGCCGCGAAACAAGTCCTCGAACGCGATCAGCCCATGCTGCGCGTTGAGAAACAGCACCGCGAAGCTTTCGTGCCCCTGCCCTGCGAAGTGCAGCTTCAGATAGTCTGCCACCGCCTTCGGCGAACCGAAGGTCTCGCCCGGCAGCATCTCCTCGACAAGCAGCGCACGCGCCAGGCGAAGGCCGCACAGCAACGCTTCGCACCCCGGCAGTGATGCATCCCGCGCGGCACCCACCAGCCGATGCAGCGAGCGCCCATGCGCCTCGTAGAGCTGCCCTGCGTCAACGCCAAGCAGCGCATGCAACGCTTCGAGCACCTCGCACTCGGTGTGCGCGGCCGTCGAAGACGATGCAAAGGACTCGGACGATTTCGCACCAGCGGATGCGAAGAAAGCGGGTGTGTTCATGAGGAAGAACTCCTGTGGATGACACAGGCGGGATTGCCTGCGAGACCCCGCCCCCCGTCGCAGCACAGCGCTCAAGGCCGCCGCAGGCGCGCGGCACGCGCCGAGCACGCGAAGCGCGCGCAGGGCCTTGAACGCGAGAACGATGGGGTAGCCTCAGGGCTCACAGGCAAGCCCTCCACACCCTCCACGACGATCACCAAGGTGTCCTCTTCTGCAGGGAGAGGCCATTGCGGGACGCCATCGACCACATCGCCCATGGGCCATCCTGAGTCCAGTGGGCACGCCGTAAAACCAAGGCTTGCGCAGGTCACGCAAGACGCTCATCGTTGGAATGTCCACGTTATGGCAAAGTTTGCCATATTGTTATAGAGTACCTTGCATGACGACGATGAACATTTCACTTCCGGAAGAGATGAAGGCATTCGTCGATGCACAGGTCGCGGAGCGCCGTTATGGCAATGCGAGCGAATACATGCGAGACCTGATCCGCCGCGACTTGGCACGCGAGCAATTTCGGGCTGTCATTCTTTCCAGCCTTGAATCCGGGCCCTCCGTGGAATGGACACCAGCCCACTTCGACGCACTGCGCGACGAGATCGCACAGGCCGAATCGACACAGACGAGTCAGCCAACGGCGTCCGCAAGGCGCAGGACCGGGGAGGCTGCCTCCAAAACTGGCAGGAAGAAGAAGGCGGATTGAGCTTGAAAGGCGCCAAGAGGTTTCTTGTCCGTCCTCGCGCCAGCGCGCAGATTACCGCCGTGATTCGGTACTACGCCGTCACCATGCGGGCTCCGAACGCGGCCAGGGGTTTCGTGGATGAGTTGCAGAAGGCCTACGAACTCATCAGACGCAACCCTGATGCCGGCTCGCCACGGCTCGAGACCGAACTCGGGATGCCTGGCCTACGTTCATGGGGACTGCCCAAGTACCCCTACCTGATCATCTATTTCCGGCACCCGAACTTGGTGGATGTGGTGGACGTGCCGCACACACGCACCAACTATGTCGCCGCGCTGATTGACCACCTGTGATTCGATGAGGTCGCCCAGGGAACCTTGTCAGCTT
>Ga0190282_1085_pt1 | contig 9858 bp, 9 predicted proteins | sample ZER3_100Endo_I3_FD_131024 | JGI IMG/M metagenome (GOLD analysis project Ga0190282, IMG submission 131024) | Enriched cells of freshwater protists from Biology Centre CAS, Ceske Budejovice, Czech Republic - ZER3_100Endo_I3 | ecosystem: Environmental > Aquatic > Freshwater > Unclassified ...
ATAAAAATAACCTGGAAAAAATAAAATTAAACGGAGTTCGTCGCGAAGCAGAAATTATTAGCTCCAAGAAAACGTCTAAACCCAATTCGGAATTTAACTCCTACGAACTCGATTTACGTTTTAAAAATCTTGCGAATACCGAGATCATTCATAAAACTCATGTTACAGACACGAAACCTCTGGAAAAGCGTTTTGAAGCGGGAAAATCAGTGGGTTTGTTGCTAGACCGATACGTCAAAAATGCGCCTTATTTTGTGCTTTCATCAGCTACTCCAACTTTGAATAAACGAAATTTTATATTGCGATTACTAGGCTGGCTACTTTTTACCGCTCTAGTTATTCTGTATTATTTCTTTTCGTATCAAACTGAAAATCGCGGTATGGGCTGGCGTTTTATGTCTGTGGGGCATCCGTTGTTAATAATTCCGCTGGTACTTTTATTCTATCGCGTTTTGGTTCGATTTATATTTAGAAAAATAGCTGGTTTAGATCCTAATTTGATTACCTTGAAATTTAAAGGAGTGCAAACGCAAGCGAAATTGATCAATGTAAATCAAACGGGAACTTATATTAATGAGAAACCCATGATGCGTTTTGAAGTAGAATACAAAGACACCAAAAATCAAGTGCATCAAAGTACTTTGAAGAAAGTGATTGGAATTCTAGATTTAGAAATGACCAAAAAGCAATTTGTTGATATTTTTTATGATCCTGAAAATCCAAAAAATATTGCTCTTGCAAATGATTTAAACAAAATATAACAAATGAAAAAAATAGTTCTTTCGATGCTATTTTGCAGTTTATTTTTAAGTTGCGAAAAGCTCACAAAAAGTATAGATGAGACTCTAAAACCAAATGATACTATTGTAAATAAAGAATACGAGAATACTTCTTCTCCTACTACTCTTCAAGACGAAAAAAAGGAAGTTAATCTTTTGACGGATTTAAAAACATTGGAAAAAGCAGAAAACGAACTCAAAAAACTTCCGCAATATAAAGGAAAAGAAATGTTTGTTTATTCAACGTTGTACTTTTATGGTGACGGAAGAATAAACGCGATGCTGCAACATCCAGAAAACCCAAAATATGTGGATGCTTATGAGTTTAAAGATGATAAATGGTCGCAACCAATACCAGTTCAGCTTTCTGTTCGCGATGATATTAAAGGGCGTTTGGTTCCTTTAAATAAAATCAGTTTTGTAAATGCAGCAAAAATAGCTCAGGTTTATAATGAAAAAACAAAAGAAGTTGAAGGCGCAAAACCTACCACAAGTGTTTACATTTCGGTTTGGGATAATAAAATAAGATGGTATCCTTCCTCTATAAGCGGAAGCCGAGAACGCTATTCGATAGAATTTAATGATGATGCCAGTCTAAAATCATTTAAACAAGATTAAATAATCAAAATGCTAAACAGTTACGTTTAGCATTTTTTTTAATGAATTAAATCGGCTTTTATAAAGATGATTTTCTCTTCTTTGAATTTAAAATCGAAGATTCCTCCTATTTTGCCTTCGGAGAAACTTCCTGTGAATTCTACTTCTAAATGCGCATTTTTATTATCTATAATAGATAAGTTTACCAGCTTTGTATTGGTATTATAATAATAAAATAACTTTCGAAATAATCTCTAAGTCCTTTATGACCAATAAATTTCCTCCCAACTGAAGGATCGTCTAATATGGCATCGGGCTGATAAAACTCGAGATATTTGTCTGTATCAAAAGCGTTGCTGGCGGCAAGCCAACCGTTTATAAAATTATGTATGTCCATTGTGTATTTTTAAATTGATTAACCTAATTCAAAAGGCTTTTCTTGTAATCAGAAGGAGACTGATTTGTTTTGCTTTTAAAGAGTTTATTGAAAGACTGCGGATGTTCAAAACCCAAATAATATGCAATTTCAGCGGTTGTCATTTCGTCTTTCGCCAGATATTCTTTGGCTTTTTCAATTACTTTTTCATGAATAAACTGTTGTGCATTCAATCCGATTAAATTTCGAAGCAAATCACTAAGGTAACGAGGCGTAACCTTTAGATTTTCAGCAATGACATTTACAGACGGAAGTCCTTTAATTAACGATTTATCGTCTTTAAAATAGTTTTCTAACTGTTCTTCTAATTTAGAAAGCAGGTCATTATTGACAGCTTTACGCGTAATAAACTGGCGATCATAAAAACGATTAGCATAATTCAGCAGTAATTCTATCTGAGAAACAATAACGTCTTGGCTGAATCGGTCAATTCGCTCGTTTAACTCGTCTTGAATGAACTGATAAATACTCAAAATAGTGTTTTTTTCTTTTTCAGAAAGATAAAGTGCTTCGGCAGCAGCATAACTAAAAAAACCGTATTGTTTAATTTGTGAATTTAAAGCGTACGAACGAAATAAATCTGGATGAATATGCAGTGACATTCCATCATAATCGGCTTCTTCTTCCTGCATGCGCAATAATTGTCCAGGGGCTACAAAAGACAATCCTCCTTCTTCAAAATCATAAAATCCTTGACCATATTTTAGCCTTCCAGAAAATTTTGTTTTAAAAGATATTTTATAAAAATTCAGAATAATACCGCCTTCAAGATCGGCTGCATCAAATTCTGCTTCACCGTAGTTTATAATACTAATCAGTGGATGAAGCGGTGCCGGCTGTCCCATCGCTTTATGCAATTGAGATAATGAATTGAATATTACGGGCTGTTTTTTTCATTGATAACAAATTTAATTGAAAAACATTTGCTTACATTAAAAATTGAGAACGCATTTTCTGAAATTGATTTTCGGGAGTAATCGACAGTCGCTCGTTATACAATTCATTGGCATCATTACCAGCAATATATCGCAATTGATTTTTATCATCTGTTGCGGCATTATAGATAATTGCTGCTACTGTTTCTGCTTTCGTATAATTTGCAATTTGTTCCTCGCTGTAGCCTTCACTTACTTTGGCAATTAAATCTTTGTAGGCTTCATGCAAACCGCCCTGCAATGATCTTCCTGCAAAATCGGTTTGCATTCCGCCGGGAGCAACGACTTTTACCTTAATTCCGAATTGTGCCAACTCATAAGCCAAACCTTCAGAAAATCCGTCAACTGCAAACTTTGAAGCATTATAAATCGAACAAGTCGGAAATCCTAACAATCCAAATGTTGATGTTATATTAATGAATGTTCCACTTTTTCTTTCTCTAAAATAAGGCACGAAAGCTTTTGTAACGTTAATTACGCCAAAAAGATTAGTTTGAAGCTGATTGTTAATCTGATCTTCGCTCAAAGATTCTAAAGGACCAATTAAACCGTAACCAGCATTATTTAATACAACATCGACATTTTCTGTTTCTAAAATCTGATTTATAGTTTCTTTTATTTGCAACGAGTCTGTAACGTCGAGCGGCATGACTTTTAGATTTTCTAATGCCGTTAATTCGGTTTCATTTTCCGGTTTACGCATTGTTGCGATTACATTCCAACCATTTTCATGGAATAATTTAGCCGTTGCCTTTCCTAAGCCCGATGAAGCGCCTGTAATAAAGATTGTCTTTTTCATATTTATAGTGTTTTACTAATTGTACACTGCAAATTTGCTTCGATTGAATTGGCCGAATGTAGCCAAAAAGGAAAATAGGTTAGTCTAAATAACTTCATCTTGAATTTATCTTTTAAAAGTCTTCAGAATCGCCTTTTTTCATAAAAAACAACGAGTATTTCATAAAACAACGAAATATCGTAAATTAAAAAAACTTCAAAAAACAGACAATTCCTTTTAAACAAAGGGATTAAAGATAAAGGCACGTTAATTGGCTACTCTTTCGCATCATTTACAAATAGGTAAGTGCGAAATATAAAAAGCAATATAATATCCGTGTTTCTGGGTGCTTCAAAAGGTGAAATAAAACAAAAAAATCACTTCTTAATCTAGATTAACCAATGCAGGTTTCATTCTGCAATACATTTGCATCACAATCATAACAAAACAAAACACAATATCACTTATAAGTTTAAAATTTAAACCTATAAATCAATTTAAATTAAAAATATAAATTAAAATTAATCTTTAAATCAAAAACCATGAGCACATTTACAGTAAAAGACGGAACACAAATTTATTACAAAGACTGGGGAACAGGACAACCAATTGTTTTTCACCACGGATGGCCTTTATCAAGTGATGATTGGGATTCACAAATGATGTATTTTCTTCAAAAAGGTTACAGAGTTATTGCACACGATCGCCGCGGACATGGTCGTTCTAGCCAAGCTTCTGAAGGAAATAACATGGAAACTTACGCATCTGACATCGCTGAATTAGCTGAGTTTTTAGACTTAAAAGATGCGATTCACGTTGGACACTCAACTGGAGGTGGTGAAGTAATTCGTTACGCTGCTAAATACGGAAAAGGACGCGTTGCAAAAGCAGTAATTATTAGTGCAGTTACACCAATTATGGTTCAAAACGAATCTAATCCAGAAGGAGTTCCATTGTCAGTTTTTGACGAAATCAGACAAGGAACAGGATTCAACAGAGCACAATATTTCTACGATTTCCCTATCCCATTCTACGGATGGAACCGCGAAGGACAAACAGTTCAAGAAGGAATCAAACAAAACTGGTGGCGTCAAGGAATGATGGGTTCTGTATTGTCTCATTACGAAGGAATTAAAGCATTCTCTGAATCAGATTTCACAGAAGATTTAAAAAGCTTAGACATTCCAGTTTTAGTTTTACACGGAGAAGATGACCAAATCGTTCCTTATGCTCAAGCTCCTAGAGCGGCTAAATTGTTGAAAAACGGAAAATTAATTTCTTACCCTGGATTCTCTCACGGTATGCCAACAATTAACGCTGAGACTATCAACGGTGATATTTTGGATTTCATCAAATAAATAAATTAATAATTACTGCCTGAAAAGGTTCTTTTCGGGCAGTTTAATCTTCAAATTATGAGTTTATTTCAACAGCCGTCTTTCGACACCGTTACAGAAGCATTGCAATGGCTAGGCACGCAAGGTTTTACAGAAAACTTTAATCTTGACAGCAATTGTATTCGTTACAATAACAATACGCAAAGCATGTCGCCAGAAGAATTCAAAATTGAATATTTATTCCGTTTTGAAGGAGATACCGATCCTGGAGATGAAGATATTGTCTACGGCATCATCTCTGAAATCTACAATATTAAAGGTGTTTTGACCAGCGCTTTTGGAATTTATGCCGATTCAATTTCTGCTGAAATGATCAAAAAACTGTCAACACATTAATTTTCAAAAAAAATAACGATATATCGCTAATGATCGTTGAATTTCATTAGCCTAACCAAATTAAAAATCTTAAAAATAAATATCTATGAAACCATCAGTTAACTTATTATCCCCAGACAATCACGCATTAGTATTAATCGATTTTGAAGGACAAATGGCTTTCGCAACACACAATATTCCGTTAAGCGAATTACGTACCAATGTGGCAATTGTTGCTGGAGCATCGAAAATTTTTAATGTAGAAACAGTTGTGACTACAGTTGCAGAAGAAAGTTTTGCGGGTCCGGTTTTTCCAGAAATCGAAGAATTTTATCCAATTGCAACTTCTGGCTACATTGACAGAACTACGATGAATACTTGGGAAGACGAAAACGCTTATAAAGCAATCACAGGAAAAAATAAGAAAAAATTAGTTCTTGCAGGATTATGGACAGGCGTATGCATTGTTGGTCCAGCTTTATCTGCAATCGAAGAAGGTTACGAGGTTTATGTAATTACAGATGCTTGTGGTGATGTAAGTGCAGAAGCTCATGAGCGTGCTGTACAAAGAATGATTCAAGCTGGAGCAATTCCTGTAACTTCTATCCAATATTTATTAGAGCTTCAAAGAGATTGGGCACGTTAGGAAACTTATGTTCCTGTTACAAACTTGATGAAAAAATATGGAGGATCTTATGGTCTAGGTATTCACTATGCTCACAACATGTTGAAACACTAATCTGACTAATTCATTTTATTATAAATCTCTTACGCTTCATTATGTTGGAATCATCAAAATCCATATTATCAAAAATACTTTTCATATGTATTGTTTCTTTTCTTTTAATAGGAAACACGGCATCAGCTCAAAGTTTTAAGCTTTTGCGTTACGATGAAAATTATGAATTCTTAAAAGATTCAAACAGAAATTTTTATGAAAGATTAAAATTCATTCCGTTAAATCAAGAAAAAGACATTTATATGTCAATTGGTGGCGAAGCCCGATATGAATACGTTGATTTCAACAATGAAGACTGGGGAAGACTTAATATTGGACACAACAATTTCTTACTGCAACGTTACGATCTTCATGCCGATGTGCATTTGGGAAAACGCGTTAGAATATTTGCCCAATTGAGAAGCGCCCTAGAAGACGGCCGTACAAACGGAGCTCGCGGTATTGACGAAGATCAGCTTAATGTTCAGAATCTTTTTGTAGATGTAAATGTCTGGCAGCAAAAAGACAAAAAAATAATCGTTCGCGCCGGAAGACAAGAATTAGATTATGGTTCTGGAAGATTAATTTCTGTTAGAGAAGGTCCAAATGCGAGACTTTATTTTACAGGTGGAAAAATAATGTATTCTTCTGAAAGAGTATCCATTGATGCCTTTGCCATGATGGCTGACACGGTTCACACAGGAGTTTTCGATAATAAAATGTCTAAACAGCTTAATCTTTGGGGAGCGTATTCTAAAATAATTTTCCCAAAAGCAGGAAATCTCGATCTGTATTATCTCGGGTTCAGAAGAGACCAATCTGTTTTTGAAGAAGGAATTGCTCCTGAAAGAAGGCATACAATAGGTTCTAGATTATGGAAATACGGCGGCGGTTTTATTTACAATCTTGAAGCAGCATATCAATTTGGAACTTTTGGTTCTGGAAATATCAATGCCTGGACAGGATCTGTTGATCTAGGATACATGTTTGAAAATGTAAAATTTAAACCAACCATCAATCTTAGAAACGATTATATCTCAGGAGATAAAAATCAAGGCAACGGAAATCTTCAGACATTTAATCCGCTGTATCCAAAAGGAGGATATTTTGGTTTTAGTCCGCAAGTTGGGCCAGTAAACCTTATCGATATTCATCCTTACGCAACGATGGATTTATTGCCACAGCTAAAGATGCAGGTCGATGTGGTTTTAAACTGGAGATTCTCAACAGAAGACGGAGTTTATAGACCAAGCGGAATCCTAAACCTTCGCGGAAGCGATTCTGACGAAAGATATATCGGAACTGCCTATCTCGCCAATTTTACATACAGTGTAAACAAATATATTTCGGTTGTCAGCGGTATTCAGTATTTCAAAACAGGTGCTTTTATCAATGACATTATTCCGAACTCAAAAGATGGGGTTTTCTTTAACGCCAGACTTGGATTCAAATTTTAAACAAACAATTAATATAATTTAAAACACATAGAGACATCGCTTTCTTTCTTTTTTCTTTTCTAAGTAAAAAAATCTATGTCTCTATGTGTTTAAAAAAAAATTCACTAAACCCTTAACAATGAAAACAAACACTTCCACATACAGATTCAGATTTTCGCATCTATTTCTTTTAATTATAACATTTGCAGGCGCTCTTAGTAACAACGCTTTTGCTCAAACAGCTTCAATCGGTTCTACGGTAACTTGGGGGAAAGTAGACGGAATTGCAGTAAACGGATTGGTTCAGGGACCATCTGCAGCAGAAGCTGACTTACAAGTTGCCTGCGTTTTTGAATATACAGAAGGTGATATCTTCAACCCTCCTGCCCTTCCAGCAAACTTAAACGGAATGGTGCATTTAGACGATGCTTTAAAAGGAATCATTACAGAATTACGCAAAAGCGGAAAATTCACAGGACATTCACTTGAAACTTTATTGATTACACCAGCAAAAGGAACTTTAGCAGCCAAACAATTATTATTAATCGGATTGGGAGATCGCAATAAATTTACACCAGATTTAATGAAAAGTGTCGGAAGCACTGCCATGCGTGAGGCTTTACGTTTGGGCGTTTCTAACTTCTCTTTTGCAAGTGATATTAAAGATGCCGGAATCGATTCTCAAACAGCTCTTGTGGCAGAAAATGTAGTTTTAGGTTCTTTTGAAGCTTACAGAACTCAGGCTTATTTAAAAGATAAAAAATTAGCAAACTACAAACCTTTAAACAAAGTAATTTTATTGGCAGGCCCTGCTTTTTATACAGTTGCTGGAGAAGGAATCAAAGAAGCAATTACAAAGTTAAACGCTAAATAATTGAATTATGAAAGCAGATTTAATTTTATTCAACGGTAAAATTCACAGTTTCAATGCCGAAACTCCAAACGTTACAGCGGTTGCCATTAAAGACGGAAAATTTATTGCTGTTGGAAATGACAGTGACATCATGACTTTTGCTTCTGAGGAAACCAAAATAATTGATCTTCAGAATAAAAGAGTCGTTCCCGGAATCAACGATTCGCACATTCACCTTATTCGAGGCGGTTTGAATTATAATCTTGAACTCCGTTGGGATGGTGTTCCTTCTTTGGCAGATGCACTTCGAATGCTGAAAGAGCAAGTAGATCGCACTCCAAATCCACAATGGGTTCGTGTTGTGGGCGGTTGGTCAGAATTTCAGTTTGCTGAACGCAGAATGCCGACTTTAGAAGAAATCAACGCGATTGCACCAGACACTCCTGTTTTCATTTTGCATTTGTACGACAGAGCAATTATGAACAGAGCAGCGTTGAGAGCGGTTGGTTACAACAAAAATACGCCAGCACCTCCGGGAGGACAAATCGAACGCGATTCAAATGGTGAACCAACTGGACTTATTATAGCGACTCGAATTGCGATGATTTTGTATTCGACTTTGGCTAAAGGACCAACACTTTCATACGAACATCAAATCAATTCTACTCGCCATTTTATGAAAGAATTGAATCGTTTCGGAATCACAAGTGTGATTGATGCTGGTGGTGGATTTCAGAATTTTCCAGACGATTATAAAGTGGTTAATGAATTAAACGAAAAGAAACAATTGACGGTAAGAATCGCATACAATCTTTTCACTCAAAAACCAAAACACGAATTTGAAGATTTTAACGACTGGATTGATACGGTAAAATTATATCAGGGCGACGATATGTACCGCCATAATGGAGCTGGTGAAATGTTAGTTTTTTCTGCGGCAGATTTTGAAGATTTCCTTCAGCCAAGACCAGATCTTCCTGAAAACATGGAAGCTGAATTAGAAAAAGTAGTTCGTCTATTGGTCGAAAATCGTTGGCCTTTCAGATTGCATGCCACTTATAACGAAAGCATTACCAGATTTTTGAATGTCTTCGAAAAAATCAATCAAGACGTTCCTTTCAACGGACTTCCGTGGATTTTTGATCACGCTGAAACAATTGACGAAAGAAATATTGAACGTGTAAAAGCTTTAGGCGGCGGAATCGCAGTTCAAAGCAGAATGGCTTATCAAGGCGAATATTTCACAGATCGCTACGGAGCAAAAGCAGCAGAAAACACTCCTCCAATCAAAAAAATGATTGAAATGGAAGTACCTGTTGGCGCGGGTTCAGACGCTACACGCGTGAGCAGTTACAATCCGTGGGTTTCAATGTATTGGATGACGGTTGGAAAAACAGTTGGAGGATTACAATTGTACAACGAAACGAGATTGAACAGACAAACGGCTTTGGAATTATACACGAGAGGAAGCGCTTGGTTTTCGCAAGAGCAAACTAAAAAAGGAGATATTAAAGTTGGAATGTTTGCCGATTTAACCGTTTTAGATCGTGATTATTTTACAATTGACGACGAAGACATCAAAAAAATTGAAGCCGATTTAACGATTGTCGACGG
>Ga0190282_1087_pt1 | contig 8965 bp, 12 predicted proteins | sample ZER3_100Endo_I3_FD_131024 | JGI IMG/M metagenome (GOLD analysis project Ga0190282, IMG submission 131024) | Enriched cells of freshwater protists from Biology Centre CAS, Ceske Budejovice, Czech Republic - ZER3_100Endo_I3 | ecosystem: Environmental > Aquatic > Freshwater > Unclassified ...
TGCTTGCTTATGGCGGGTTCGCCGTTTTTGTTTTCGTGGTGTCTGCCATGGTCATTGGCGACGGCCTCTACGACTTTGGCAAGCGGTGTTTTCAGCGTGCGTTCGCTCGTGCTGTTGCTCGCGTGCCTTTCGCTGAGCGAGTGCGCATGCTGGAGGCGCGCGAGGAGCAGGCTGCTGTTTTTCGTCGGCGTACTCGCGAGCGGATCGCGCGTGAGGATGGTCGTCATGGGGGTGAGCTGTGACGTCCTTTTGGGCGAGTGACGTTGTACGGTTGCTTGCCTGGTTTTTGGCGGTCGTCTGTGTGGCGGTGTCGGTCGGGTGTGTCCGGAGGTTCTTGCAGGTGATGTTGGATGACGGTTGGTTTTTCGCGCGTCGTCATTTGCTTTGTGCATTCGGTTGCTGGTACGGGGTATCGCTGTTCGCAACTATCGGTGCGGGGTGGGGCTGATGTATTGCGTGAGGGCTGAAACGGTCGTTATCAACGGTGCGCCCCTCGATGTGGTGGTCGCTGACCCGGCATGTACGACACGCCACATAGTTGCAACAAGGGAGGAAATTGGAGGTCTGGCGAACCTCATTCAGCCGCTCACGGCTCAGGAGGCCGGGCAGTTGAGTACCGCAGTGTGGGGCCTGTTGATTTTGGCCTTCGCGCTCGGTTTGGTGATTCGGTTCGTGTGGACGTCTCGCTCTAACGCTTGACGTGACGGACGGTGAAAGCGTAGCCGGTTGTGGGGCATCGTTGTGAAACGCCCTCCATCTCCGGGTGCGCTGTTGCACCGTCACGGAGGTCCACATGGACAAGAAGAAGCTGACCCAAAAGGGTCTGGTCGCGGCGGCTGTTTTGGCTGCTGCGGGTGGCGCGATGGCGCAGTCGACGGGTATCGACGTTTCGGTGGTGACCACCGGCATCGATCAGGCGAAGACGGCCATCACCACGGTGGGTGGTGCCCTGATCGGTCTGGCGGTGGTCGTGATGACCTATCGCTGGATCAAGGGCTTCGTTGCGGGCGGTTAAGCCCTGACCTGGGCCGGGGGCAGAAATGTCTCCGGTTTTTTCATGCCCGAAATGGTTGACTATTCAAACAATATCGTGATGCTTGTGGGTGTCGTTGCTCTCTGGCTCATGCTCACTACGGCGGGGATGCGGTGATGTGGCGGCGCTGTGGTTGGTGGTGGGGGTTGGTCGCTGTGTTGTGGGCGGCTGTCTTCGTGTGTTCGCCTGCGCATGCTCTCGTGCCGAAGGTGGGTGGTTACAGGGTATCGACTGCCTTGTGGCCTTCGGGTGTGTTTGATCCTTCTGCACAGGTCGCTTGTCAACGCGCTGCGGCGTTGTATCAGGCGTCAGGCAACCCGCTGCTGGTCCAAAACACTACGGAGGTCTACTGCTATCTCGGTCGGTCTGGTACGACGTCTGGGAACTGGACCCGGTTCGATATCACGTTTACTGCCGGTGCTGCTTGTCCGGTGAACAGTTCGGTGTCTGGTGCCCAGTGTCAGTGCAATACCGGTTTTCGTGAGAACGCCGCTGCCACTGCGTGTGAGCCGCTTCCAAATGATTGTCAGAACAGTGCTGGTCAGCCTGCTGGCGTTTGGCGCTATGACGGCGGGTATGGTGCCGATCCCAATCCGTTGGCCAGTGAAATTTGCAAGTCTGGGTCTGGAGCGCGCTGCATCGTCAAGGTCACGGACCCCAAGTGCACTCAGGTTCGTTTGCAGGGTGTGGGAAACCCTTTTTGGTCATGTCGCGGTGATGCTTATTACACCGGGGGTTGGGGCATGGGGGCGGCTTGTGACCGTTCTGCCGCTGCAAATGGCGATGGGGGTACTACTCCTACTTTGCCCCCTGTCACTGTGGATCCAGTGCCCGATCAGTTGCCCCCAAATACTGCGGCTCCCACTGATTGTCCGCCTGGGACTTTTGAAGGCACCGTGAATGGCACACACATGTGCGTGGACGATGTGTCGAACCCGGGTCAGACCAAGAGTCCGCAGACTGGTCAAGAGGTTAAGAAAAATCCCGATGGGTCTACGACGACGACTACGACTGAGGGGACAACAAAGTGTGCGAATGGCAGTTGCAACACGACTAACAACACGACGACCAACATCACTGGTAATCCGAACAGCACATGTCCTCAGGGAACCACGCCTAGTGGTCCAAACGGATCGGCTTCAAGCTGTACAGGTACCAGCACCAGCAGCAGCACTCAAGCCCAGTCGCAGTTTTGCAAAGATAACGCTGGTAGTGCCCAGTGCAAGGATGGCGAGAGTACGTTCTCTGGGTCTTGCGCTGGTGGCTTCATCTGCAAGGGTGACGCCATACAGTGCGCGATGGCGCAGGAACAGCATCGCGCTCGCTGTGATTATGAGAAGTGGGATGCGCCGTGGAAGCAAGGCGGTATCAAGGACATACAGGCGTCCGGTGACATTTCCAAAGAGTTCTATGTGAACGACGGTTCAAGCGGCAACAGTGCATGGACGTCCTGGCTCGGGTCTACTTCGGTCACTGCTGGGTGTCCTGCCGGGTTCCCGATGCAGTTGCTCGGTGAACAGTACACCTTGTCCTTGCAGCCCTTGTGCGATGTTGGTGAGGGTGCTCGCCCTGTCGTTATTGCAGTCGCGTTGTTGTTGGCACTGCGTACGTTTTTGATGGTCGTTACCAGAGACTGAGGTGCAGCATGCCGTTCTTGGTTGGAATCATCATGACCGCCCTCACTGGTGTGGTGGGTCAGGTCCTTATGCGGGTGTTGACTGGTCTCGGTATCGCATTCGTGAGCTATCAAGGGCTCAATGAGGCCTTCACTATGGCTTCGAACATGATCAATGCGTCGTTTTCGGGTGCACCTGCGAACGTTCTTGCGATTTTCAAAATCATGGGCATCTACACCGCTGTGCAGATTTACCTCGCATCGTGGGGTAGCGCGATTGCTGTCAAGCTGTCCTTTCGTGTGCTGAGGTTCAAGAAATGAGCATCCTGTTGATCACGGGTCTGCCTGGTGCGGCTAAGACCTTGCGTGCGTTGCTCGAGGCGGATTGTTTGGGCAGCGAGGGGCACCAGGTTTACGTAGCGAACGTGCGTGGTTTGAAGCGCGATGATTGGAAGGTGTGCGACCCCAAGGACTGGATGTGCTTGCCTGACGGTTCAGTGGTCTTGGTCGATGAGGTCCAGGACTTCTTTCCGATGCGGTCGCCGTCGCATGCGGTCCCTGAGGCAGTCCAGCGACTGGACAAGCATCGGCATCGCGGGTTCATCTTCATCTTCACTTGCCAGTACCCCAAGCAAATTGACTTTGCTCTTCGGGCTTTCGTGGATCGGCATATTCATCTGCGTCGCACCTTCGGGCTCCCGAACTCTGTGGCCATGGAGCTCAATCGGTGCATTGATATCGATGACAAGGGGGATCTGAACAAGTCAATGAAGACCACGTTTACGTATCCCAAACATGTTTACGACTGGTATGAGTCCGCCTCGGTCCACAACATGAAAGTCCGGATCCCGGCGAAGGTCCTTGCGTTCCCGGTTCTGGTCATTGGGTTCCTTGGGCTGTGCTGGTTCGGTTATCAGCAGATTTCGGGGTTTGGTGAGAAGGTGTCTGGTGTCGCGAACCCTTTGAACCCTAAGCCTCTCGGTTCGCAGGTAGCGAGCGGGACAGTGGGTGGCGATCAGGCCAATCCGTTGGCGCAGGGTGCTTCCGTCGCCGCCGCTCGCGACGTGTCCAGTTTCAAGGCCTATCAGCCGCGTGTGGATGGGTTGGCCTTTACGGCCTCGAGGTACGACGACGTGTCGAAGCCTGTCCGTGCTCCCTATCCAGCTGCGTGCGTTTACGCGGCTGTGGCTGTGCGTGAGGGTGCGCGCAAGGGGTGTAAGTGCTATACACAGCAGGGAACTCCCTACCCGGTGTCGGAGGGGATGTGTAGGGACTTCGCGGCGAACGGCTTCTTTCTCGATTTCGAGCCTGATGGTCGGCAAGGGTCCGGCGAGCCGCGAGAACGGCCGCAGCCGCGTTTATCCGGCGGTGGTGGTGGGGGTGGTGGTGCGGCGGTGTTTGAGGCTCCAGCGCCTGTGCAGCAAGTCGCATCAAAGTTCGGGGGGGCTGGTCGATGAATCAGGAAATCATGATTCAGGGTTTGGAGCGGTTCTCCGTGTGGTGGGCCCTGGTGGGCACTGTGGCTGTTGGGGTGGTCGGCTTGTTTGTCGGGTTGCATTGCCTGGTGCTTGCTGTGGCTGCGTTCTTGGGTGTGGCCTTGCCGGAGTGGGTCCAGTGGGGGTATTCGTACTGGTTCTGGGAGGGTCTGTCCGTCCTGGCCGGCGCGGTGTTCGTCTTCGGCGTAGCTACTGCGGTGCTAGCGACCTGTTGTGTGTGTCTGGTCGCGTCGGATGGAGGGGGCGGCGACCCTGCTGAGCGGATGGCGGGGGGGATGGGGGGACCCCCCCATGGTGGCCCTGTCCCAACCCCGGGCCCTGTGAGTCGTCGCTGTCGCCTCCAGAGGGCGCGGGAAGGCCGCAGGCCGCGCGCCCGGGGCCGCGCGTAGCGCGGCCGTAATTTATTAAAAGAACACATTACGACCGACACATGCAAACAGCGGTCGGTCGAGGTAGTGCAAGGGGTTTGAAGTCGGGCCGAAGGCCTAAAAGAAAGTCCCGGCGTAGCTGGCAGGCCACCCGGGACAGATACCGCAACGATTCGAGGACTGCGATATGAGTGCGATGGTACAGCGTCGGGGGTTTTGGTGCGAGAAGATTCGCGATGGGGTCACGGTGCGTGTCCAACGGTTCGCAAACGGGCAGGCGGAGACGCTGATACAGCCCCGTTACCTGTACGTCCCTGCCACCAGCGATCCTGATAACCCGGATGCCCATGTGGTCGAGGTCGATCAGTCGGGAACCCTGCTGGAGGCGCAGCAGGCTGAGGAGCGTGCGAAGCGTGCCCGCTGGAAGTCTGGTCAGCGTGCAAAGCGAAACTGCCGCTGGAAAATCAAGCAGGCGGGCTTTAACGAGCTGCTCACCCTTACGTACAGGGTGAATCAAACCGACCTCGCGCTATGCCGCAAACACTTCGCTGCGTGGCTGCGCAAGATGCGTAGGGCGATCCCTGGGTTTCGGGGCTGCTGGGGTTTTGAGCGGCAGGAGCGCGGGGCATGGCACGTCCATGTCGCCTGTGATCGTCTCCCGAGGCTCATGCAGTTTCGAGGTGCAAAGGTCGTGAGCTGGAGGGTGGGTACGGCGCTTTGGCGTGATGTGGTGGGTCCGAACAATGGCCTGTGCTTCGTCGGTGGTCGTGATGGTCGATTCAATCGCTACCGTAGTCCTGCAAAGATCGCGGGCTACGTCTCGAAGTACCTGACCAAAGACTACGAAAATGGTGAGTTCGGTGCGCGCATGTGGGACAGCAGCCGGGATCTCACGCCACCGAAGGCCGTCACGATGGAATTTCCTGGTGTGAGCATGGCTGAGGCTATCGGCATGTCGTGGGCCCTGCCGCAGGGCCACACAGTAGTGCAACACATGTGCAATAAGCTCAACACGGTGTGGCTTCTCTACAGCGAGCCTGATCCGTTAGCGAAGCGGACTACAGAGGTCTCTATGGTCGATGCTGCTGAGCATCGCTATGCAAAGTACGCTGCCCTGGCCGAGCAAAACGGCTTTGCTTCTCGGCTTAGTCATTGATCGCTTGCTATTGCAGCCTTGTTGCGTTATTTATTGGAGTCGGCAGTTGTTTGCGCGTAGCTGTGATCGGATTGCGATGGTGCGCTTTTGATCGTCGTTTACTTTTTCCACTGGTTGCCAGTAGCCTTTGGCGTATCTGCCTTCTATTTCTGTCAGTTCGTTGATCAGCTGGCCGCAGTACTGGTCGTTTGCGGTGGCTTGGTTGTTATTTGTTGTGCTTACGCCGTTTCGCCTCATGTTGGCTTGTGCTTGTTCTACCTGTTGGTCGAATGGCACGTCTGCGACGTTTTCTATGCGGTCAATGAATGCGTTCCGGCTGCTGCATGTCCCATTGGTCCAAAAGGTAGACCCGTTGTAGGCCTTGCATAGGTAGATTGTTGCGGCATGGCTCTGGCTGGCTGCGAGTAGGGTGAGTGTGAGAAGTAGTCTTTTCATTTGCGGCTGTCGATTGGTATGGCCGTGCGGATGTTACATATTGCACGGGTAATCCATACAGTGTGGCTCCTCCTTTTGGAGGGTGCCTAGACTGGTCGCTTGTTACATGTTGGGTCTCGATTCCGTACAGGGGTCGAGTCTTTCGCAACCTGTGCGGTTACATGTCAAACGTGAATTTCGTACAGGTGATCTATGTTGATAGGGTATGCGCGGGTGTCTACGCGCGAGCAGGAGACGGATCTGCAGCTTGATGCGCTCAATAGGCAGGGCTGCGAGGTGATCTTTCAGGAGAAGGCGAGTGGTGCCTCTCAGAGGGGGCGTCCCGAGTTGGCGCGGTGTATCGCCGCTATACAGCGTGGCGATGTGCTGGTGGTCTACAAGATCGATAGGGTGGCGCGTAGCCTCTTCGATCTGCTGGATATTCTCCGTAGGCTGGAGAAGGTGGGCGCGACGATCAAGAGCGTGACTGAGCCTCTGGACACTACGAACAGTATGGGTGTCTTCGTCGTGCAGATTCTGGGGGCGGTTGCTCAGTTGGAACGCTCGATGATCCGGGAGCGGTCAATGGCTGGGCAGATCGCTGCTCGGGAGCGGGGTAGGGAGCCTGGGCGTGTTCGGAGCTTGAGTGCTGAGAATGAGGCTGCTTTGGTTTTGCGCTACAGGCAGGGCGGGGTGACCTATCGGGAGTTAGCTGAGGAATATGGCGTGTCGTTGTCTGTGGCTAAGCGTGCGGTCTATCGAGTCACGAAGGGCGATGAGTACTTGAAGCGCTCGAAGGTGTAGCGAAAACATCCGGTTCCGCCAAGACCCGTGCCGAGGACGCAAGTCCAAGGACGGAAAAGCCCAGAAGCATCGCTGCTTCTGGGCTTTTTTCTTGGCCGCTCGGAATGCGCTCTGGGTGGCGCTTCCTTCTTTTCGTTCCTTCGCGGCCTGACAGCATGGCGGCGGCATTGCATGGCCGCCCGATCGTTTCGCCTACTGCCCGTGCACCGACACCTGCGACTCGGGCATGGCAGGCACGCCCGCCGGCATCGTGTCCACCAGCCGCACTTCCAGCGGATCGCAGGGCGCGCCGTTCTGGCGGCCGTCGAAGCGCACGCGGATGTGCGAATGGGTCGCGCCGGTGATGGTGCCCAGGCGTCCATCGCAGAACACGCGGCTGCCGCGCTGGAACTGCAGGCCGAAACGGTCGTTGATCTCCTTGAAGCTCATCAGTACCTCCTGTTGTCGATGGGCTGGAGCGATGGTCGGGTGATTTAACAAAGGTTGCCGTCAGTTACCTGATGTCTTTGGTTGTAGGCGGAGTCGTGCGCGTCACGAAGGTCAAAACCTTAGCGTCGCGCGGTCAAGCCTTGTGAACTGCGTCGGCCTGAAAGCCATCGACGACGGCAATGAGGACGTGAAACCGTGAACTGTGAATCCGCAAGCGTGTGTTATTCACAAACCGTCCATGCAAAACGTAACTCGATTCTTCCTACCCATGCAGGGAGGAATTAACTTACGTAACTCGTCACACAAAAAAGGTACAGGGAGTGACAAACACATTGCAGGACAGCTTCGCCTGTCGCGTCAGCATGCCCATCGCCACGGCCGAGGAGCGATGTTTCCGCTACGTGCCGGCGGTCGCCATCTTTCGCCGGATTCCGCCGGAAATGCTCGATACCTGGCTGATGCCCGACGGAAAAGCCCGCGGCGACCGCGAGCTCGCGAGCGAGGTGCTGATCGAGGTGCGGCATGCGGGCGACGACAGCGGCGCCACGCCGCAGCGTTTCGATCTGTCGGAGGTGCTCGAGGTCGGGCGGGCCGCATCGCTGTTCGTCTCGACCTTTCTCTCGAGCCTGCCGCGGCCCTGAGCCGGAACGACAGCGGGCAGGCTGGCCCAAATCCAGTCGAAACATTGCCGAATTGCCAGCAAATCATTTCTGCTTTTGCGCGGAAAACGTGATTTTGTTCCGGCAAGAATGTTAACTTTTGTTGTCGATTTCGAGCCTGAGTCCTAAGATGGAGCGCACATGCACGCTCCCTCCCTCGTTCTCGAACTGCCGGATCACTGGACCGGCGCCTTCGAACCCACGATGAATGCCGACGGCTCCTGCGCCGGCGTGGCCGAGATCTTCCTGGACGGCGTTCCACGCTGCGCCCTGGTGATTTCCGAGCAGCCGACCTGGGACATCGCCTTCCAGCGCGCCCAGGCCAAGGCGGTCCAGTTCGTGCGCGCCTGGAACTGCAGCGCCGACTGAATCAGTCCGCCTTCGCGCCGGTCAGCTTCACCGCGTCGCCCCAGAACGCCATCTCGCTGCGGATGAAGGCCGCGAACTCCTCGGGCGTCCCGCCCTGCGGTTCGCTCGCGTTGTCGCGCATCGCCTGACGCACCTCCTCGGTCTGCAGCGCCTTGTTCGCGGCCTCGTTGAGCCTGCGGATCACCTCGCGCGGCGTATGGGCCGGCGCCACCAGGCCGCCCCACGAATAGATGCCGAAGCCCGGCAGGCCCGACTCGGCGATGGTCGGCACCTCGGGCAGCACCGCCGAGCGCGCCGTGGCCGCCACCGCGATCGGCCGCACCTTGCCGGCCCTGATCAGCGACTGCGAGGAGGAGATGTTGTCGAACATCACCTGCACGTCGCCCGACATCAGGTTCGACAGCGCGGGCCCGCTGCCCTTGTACGGCACGTGCAGCAGCTCGACCTGCGCGCGATGGGCGAACAGCGCGGTGGTCAGGTGGAAGGTGCTGCCCGGCCCGGCGCTCGCATAGGCCACGCGCCCGGGCCTGGCCCTGGCCTGCGCGATCAGCTCGCCGACGGTCTTCGCGGGAAAGTCGTTGTTCGCGATCAGCACCATGGTGGTCTTGCCCACGCGCATGAT
>Ga0190282_1089_pt1 | contig 8588 bp, 9 predicted proteins | sample ZER3_100Endo_I3_FD_131024 | JGI IMG/M metagenome (GOLD analysis project Ga0190282, IMG submission 131024) | Enriched cells of freshwater protists from Biology Centre CAS, Ceske Budejovice, Czech Republic - ZER3_100Endo_I3 | ecosystem: Environmental > Aquatic > Freshwater > Unclassified ...
CTCAGGTGCTGCGGGGCTCAGGCGCCTAGAGGCCGAACACCGCGACCGTCGCCCAGAATGCCAACCATCCTGCGCCGAAGGCTATGAGCGACATGCCCAACAAGAAGGCAAGCAAGTAGCCGAACCGCTTCGGTCCATCCGCGGCGCGGGGTACGCACCACACATAGATCGCGACGGCCCAAGCCAGCAGAAAAACGAGCGATCCTGCGGCAATGCTGCCTGAGACAGGCACGATCTCTCGCCGGTCGAGCCATGTGACGCCGAGGTCGAGCAAGGGAATCGCGGCGGCCCACAGAAAAACGTTGAGAGCGAGTCGAGAGCCGATGGTCATCTGAACGCCTCAGCACGCCGACATAGGACTCTCTCGTCCCGGAGCTTGGTATCCGGGTGTGGGAGCGAGTGACGCATGGCCCATCATGCGCTCACGGGCGGGTCGGACGCACAGAGGTCGCGGTTGCAGCCCTGATGTGCCGCTTAGGTGGCCGCGATCGACGTATTCAGCAGCCCAGGCGCTGCTTGATCTCGCGCAAGCGCAGCGAGTGGGCCGAGAGAAATTCCGGCCCCGCATCTTCCTTGGATGCGCCGCGATAGCTGATCGGCCCGATGTCGTCGTTCGACGCGCGCGGCCCCGTGTGGCAGGCCGGCGAGCAGTAGCGGCAGCCGTTGATCTGTCGATAGAACGCCCTTGCCGTCTGCATCGCCGAACGGCAGTCCTCGTGCCAGTCGAGCGACAGCGTGTTCACCGGATGCGGCCAAAAAATGCACCCCTGTGCGTGTACCTCATGGTCGCCATTGAGTTGTGCGGTCTTGTTGACGCAGTACTGTGGCATTTCGATCCTCTTGGCCCCTTTGCTTGGGAAGGATCGTAGGAGGGAGAGGGCGGGAGGTGAACGTCACTCCGGGTGATTGACAAGGTGTTCAACCTGCACTTGCATCTCGTCTCTCGTGCTGTCCGGCCCTGTCACATGCGGTCGAGCAGATTCTTCGCTCAAGCGATCCCAACCGCACATCACGGGTGCCTCAAAGGATCTTGAAGAAGCAAGGCTACTCAGGTCTAATCGGCTAAGCCCTATCTAGAGACCTAAAGATGACTACAAAAATCAAGAAGAAGCGTTGGAAAGCAATCGACCTCTACTCAGGTGTCGGTGGATGGGCCTTGGGGCTGCGGCTAGCCGGGGTTGACGTCGTCAGTTCCTATGAGCACTGGGGAGTCGCAAACGAGACAAATTTCAAAAACAACCATCACCAAGCGCAGACCGTAGATATACGCCGGCTTGAACTCGCCGACCTCCCAAACGATATCGACATTGTTGTAGGAAGTCCTCCCTGCACTCAGTTCTCGTACTCCAATCGCGGTGGTGGTGGGGATTTGGTTGACGGTCTCAAAGATGTGATCCAGTTCCTTTCCATCGTCGAGCATCTCAAACCTCGCGTCTGGGCGATGGAGAATGTGCCGCGGATGGCGGGGATTATTGAGGCTGAGCTTGAGGAAGGTGGTGCCCTCCATCGTTTTTCCAAACTAGGAATTAAGACTCGAGTACTGAATCTTGCAAACTTTGGAGTTCCTCAACGTCGAATGCGCTGCATTGCTGGCAACTTCGACTTTGAGCTTCTCGAAGCCTATAAAGAAAAAACCATCCCCCTAACGTTGGGTAAGGTAATTGCGGCGTTGGGAGAGGAAAATGTAATCGATCCATTGTTTGGAATAAAAATTCCAAATTTCGAGTTGAGGGATCATATTGAGGAAGCGCCGCTAAATGATGAGGAAGTTCGAATCAACCGTGCAGCGAAAACTACGCATACTGTCTACAACGCAATGTCTTTCCCCGATCGACTAGATCGGCCTGTGCGGACTATTACTGCCACATGTACGCGCGTATCAAGAGAAAGCATTGTTGTTGAAACTAATGAGATTCCAAAAAAAATCCGGCGCTTGACAGTAAGGGAGCGGGCAAGTTTACAAGGATTTCCGATTACTTTTCAGTTTTATGCCGATCGGTACTCGGATAAACTTCGAATGGTGGGGAATGCGATACCTCCAGCTTTCACATATTTTTTGGCACATGCTTTAATCAAGACGCCAGTTGAATCAGTTCTTAGTTTGGTCGACGCAGGAAAAGATCTAAAATGCCCTTCTCCGCCGGCAGCAGATGCAGCCCCAGATCGGGCGGGATCGAAGTATTCGGAAAATCGACGGTTTCGATTTGCCATCCCAAGCTTGCAACTAAAAAGCGGGGTGCGATTTGAACTTGTTAATAGAATAGAATACTCTCCTATTGCTTGGGGCGTTGATTTTTATTTCGGAACTTCTAAGTCGATTATTGCACTTTCGCTAAATGATGGATTGCTGGAGCGAGCAAAAAAGCTGTTTTCGAGTGAAGTACTGGAGCAGCTAAATTTTGCAATGGAAGATCTAGATTCGTTCATGCAGACGGCTGATATAACAGGAATGCAAAGAATCTGGTCTCACCGAGGACCTGGCGTGACAGCCCCATTTATGCTTTTAGATCAACTTGATTCCGCAGGAAGATGCCTAAATGCGGTTCTCTCAGCGCACGAGTTTTCGACTCAATTTGCTCTTGGGGAAATAATTCGAAGTGAATTTGGAGATGATCGGGCACTAAAACTGCCGGGATTGGCAAAGCTGGCACGCAACGCACCTCTAGTTGTAGGAGGGATTTTTGTTGGAGCCACAGTCAATTCATACTTAAATCGCGCAAACACTTGTTTCAAGAAGGCTAGAGGCTTAGCCCATTAGCTTATTCATCCGGATTGCTGATACTGGGGCCATGGCAAACGTAGCCATCTGAATTAATTGACCATCCGGGAAGGCCCGTTTCGAGCATGGCAGAATATGGCCCTCTGATAACTTGAGGTGCATATCCAGTGTTAGTCATCTTCGATCGATCTACCAAATACAAGCTATACCTCTCTCCTAAAACTCTCGCGGTCTCAATTTCATTGCTGCTCCAAAAAAAACGACAATGCTCAACGTAAGATTTAACTTCGATGTGCAGATCGTGATGCAGTGAGTTTTCCGAAGAGAAAGATAGTATGTCGAAGCCTGCTGCAATATCTTCTTCTGATATTCTTCGGATTTGATCTTGTAATGGATGATCTTTGAGTCTTATTCTTTCTTGAGATAGAACCCATTCCTCCGCGAGCAGGCCATTGGCCGCATTCAATTCTTGCTGCGCGGCGAGTTGATCTGGGCTGATGGGTCTTTTGGGTTTTTTGAAATTGAAGCGTCGAGCTGCGTCTAAAAAAATCGGTTCAAATTTTTCGTTAACTCGCCACAGTCGGCTTGTCGAAAATTCACGATGTGCTGCTCCAAATTCAATCGCCCAAAAAGAAAGCCCGTCATGAGAACCTGGGAGTGACATTGAGTCCAGCCAGAGTTCGCGTGTCGCACCCGCGCGTTGCAAACATCCGATGGGGCCCCGCGCTACTAGTCGCTCCGCAAGCTCTTGAGCAGTTGAGTGTGCAATTTCTGCAGACCAATCTGTAAAGCTCCATCCTTTTCTTATTTCATGTAGTCGGACTGCGCCATTTGCATCTTTTTTCAAGAGTCCGAGCTTCTGAAGCATTTCAACAGTGTTAAAAGTCTTAGCAGTAGACGCCGCGACGCATACTCGAAGTTCTCGTGCCAACTGCTCGGATGTCGGACTTTCCGAAATACGGATAATTAAGTCAAGAAGCGCATGCACCTGGCCTGCGTCTAATAGACCATCAGATTCCCTTGCGACGTTCATAAGCTTCAAGTACCACCCGTATATCATCATCGTCGTCGCCAACAGATGTAAGCAGGGGAATATCTTCTGAGTCCACTAGATCAACAAGGCGCTTCTCTTTTTGCCGTAGTCTTGTGTCTATGTCTTCGTCGATTGTCCCACCGCATTCTAGATAGTAGTAATTTACTGCTTCCCCTCCCGCGGGGTTATACCGGTGGATACGATCCTTGGATTGAATAAATCGACCGGCATTGAAGTCGCGGTCATAGTAAATTGCTGTCCTACAAGCTTTATGAAGCGAAATTGATTCGCCCACTGCTTGAGGATTGGCTATTAGTACCGCAGGGCCTCTAGTGCTATGAAATCGATCGATTATTTCTTCTCGAGTACCAATGGTTAGTGCTTCTTCCTCTCCGCCGCCAACCGGAGTTACGCCAGTTAGTGTTTCTAAAAAAGATGTTTGATTTTTGAAGATATCCTTTAGGCGCTGAAGATTTCCAATAAAATATGACCAAATAAGAATTTTTCCTTGTGAGGACAAAGTGCGCAATGCTATTTCGCGGCAAACTTTTAATCTTTCAAGGTCTTCTTGTATCCTGAAGTCGTTAACAAGATTTACAACTTCTTTTTCGGTGATGGAGTACTCACCGGTTGCTCCGATGTCGAATAAAGTCTCTTGCTCGATGGGAAGAAGAAGTAATTCTGGATTGATTGCGGCTTGGCGAAGTCGAATCAGTCGCGCTTTAACTCGTACTGTGGCATTACTGCTGATCAAATCCCTTCTAAACTGAGGGACAATTTTGCTCTCTAAATTTCGATAAATCTTCTCCTGTTTGGCTCCCATTGAAATTTTTATTCGATGCTCGATTGCCGGAGGAAGGTTCAGATCGGATTTTCGTATTCTAGTAAAAAAAGGCCTAATTCTAGATTTTAATTGAGGAATGGCGCGTGTCATAGTTCCATCTGACATTGCGCGCAATGCGGAGCTGGGGAATCCGATTAGATCACGCATCGGATAAATGAAACGAAATAAGTTTCCTAGGTCTTCGTAGCCATTTGGGGCTGGTGTGCCTGTTAATACAACTCGGCATGACGCGAATTTGGCCAGCTTAAGTGCCGCGGCAGCCCAAAATCCATCTTCGTTTTTAATGTAATGAGCTTCGTCTAACACCATCATGGTTGTAGAGCCCACACGCTGCAGCATGGCGCTAAAACCCTCCTCGGAGAAAGCCAGCGTCTGGTACGACGTGAGAGTGAGTTCAACGTTTCGGGATTCAATAGTTATTCCCTTTAGATGATTTAACCGCTCTGAAGCTGGCATTCCTCCCGAAATTCTTTTGGCAATTGGTGATGTTCCGAAAATCGCTTTGTATTCGTCTTCCCATGCTTTGAATGAAGCCAATGGTCCAACGATTAAAAGCCGATCAACCCTTCGACGATCGGTTGGTGGAAGAGTTCTTAGAAATGCATAGGTCGCGTAAACAATGGAGGTTTTTCCTGCTCCAGGCACGGAAAAATTGCATGCATTCCTGGCGAAGGAAAGATGAAAGGCTGATAGCAATTGCTTTCGATAAAATGTTCGATTGCACGCGGCCTCAACTGTTTTAACGAACTCAAGAAATGCTTCCGTGTCAATTGCGCGGTCCCAAATATCCGACGCTAGTTTTGAAAATTTTTCAAAATCTTCAGCCTCAATTTTCACAGCATCGAGCGCCGAAGATATGCCGGATTCCAATTCAAATTCAAGTCCGGCATACTCAAATAGCTTCAAGACCGAACGATATTGCTGACTTAAGCCAGCCTCACCGGTCGGAAGATGAAGAATTCCTTCGCCAGTAATAGATCCTCCCTGCTTTTTGAAGTGGGCCGCAAACATTGGGTTGCGGGTCAAAGAAGCGTCGGCCCCGCTGAAGGTTAGGGTTCTTGTGGATTCGCTATAGCCAATTAATATTTTTCCCACAAATCACCTATTGTAATTAAATTCGTTCAAAGCGCTTTTTCATTTCATAGGTCATTTGATTGAGCGCTCTTACGATTCCCTCGTTCGCGAGATCCGCAACAAGAGCATCTCCCTCTATTTCAATTCCATCAAGCGCTAATTTTGCTTTCTCTAGGAGCTCTTTGGGTTTTAGTTCTTCAATTTTGTAATAAAGCTTGTCGCCCGACGTCCCAAAGTTTTTCTTCATATGACTGGAGACCATCGCACTCCAGTCTTCATCTCGCGCTTTTGCTGCATCTGTCTTGCTTGAATATCCCGGATTCTTGGCGATATATTCCTCCAGACTATCCATGCCTGTATTTATTGGGTCGATGGTGCGAGTGTGCTCTTTTGCAAAAGATTTCCAAATTTCCTCGTGCCCGAAAAAATTCTTGCCCTTGCTTTGATGGGATAAGGCGCGGTAAGATTTTTTTGCATCCGCAAAGTCGCCAAGGCGAATGTAGTCGAATTGAATTGTTTTTAATCGAAGAACGTCAATTATCTCGTCGAAAATCCATTCTACTCTTGGGTTTTTGCCTTCTAGTCTTTTTAGGTCGTTGAAGAGGTCGACAAACATTCCCTCTTTAGTTCCATCGGTGTCTTTTAGCATGGTATAGAGCCGTGGACAGCCGATGTGCTCAAGGTATCCGTCCATGAGATCCATAATTCCGAGAAGACGTTCTGCATAGCCATGCTCTCGACCCATTAGTGCATCTATTTCTGTCTCTGGAATATTTAAGTCCGCATTAAGTCGCCGGGCATGAAGATATTTTTGGATTGACCCGTATTCAACTTTTGAATCTTCTCCTAGCTGATACTGAGTCTCCAGTCGGACAATTTCGGTCTCGTTGTCAGCATAGGCATCTGGTAAAATTATTGCGTCAAAATATTGAGGTTTACTATCCTGTTCCATTCGACGGAGTAGCATTGCTCTTCGATTTCCGTCAATGATGACGCCGTCCAAGCTTACAATTCCTGGGCGTTGCTGAGATTTTTTCTTTAAATCTTCTAGTGTTGCCTTGTTGCGGGAGACGCTCAGATTCCAGAGCAATCCCTCAATGAAATGATGCTTCTCGGTAGAGTACTCTGCAGAAATTTGATGTTCTTGTTTCCAAGTTAGCATTTCTGCTTCAATGCGACCATTGTGCTCGTTGTAAATAAGCCAATCGAGATTGATGCGATGGACATCAAAATTTTCTGGCCTTCCTTTGTAAAAGAGCTTTTGTTTTCCTTCGGGAGTGGATTTTCTTAGTTCATCTAATTTCTGCCTGCGCACTGTCGTAGAAAGCACCATTGATCCTCCGAACGTTGTGGATATGTAGATTGGCTAGATTTCCAAGCGAAGCGCCTCAGGAAATCCGAAGACAGTCACGATTGTGAAGGATGGCCACAACTAACGAACTTCGTGGAACTACTTGGTCTTTATGCGACGAGTGTTTGACTTAGTCGCATACCATCCAGTTGTCCGCTTTGAGGTGGGCTCGACTGCGTGGCGGCACGCTCGTGTGGTGTCGCCGCGTTGTCATGGGAATATCAAAGACGCATCGCAACCGGAGCACCCGAAGTGACCCGCCCTGCCATAGGTCGACACCTATGAAGGACTCATGGCCGACTTGATCCAGCCAGCCAGAGACGCCCGATGAACCTCATCGGGCGTTTTCAATTTAGGGGGGTGGTGCGGTCTCTCCTGGTTATAGATTTGCATGGCCTGCTGGACCATCCGGCTGGCCCGGGCCAGATCGGCAGGCGGGTGCAACAGGAACTCCATCTTCAGAATCCCGTTGGCGCGCTCGGCCAGCGCGTACTGATAGCAGTCGTAGCCGTCCGTCATCGAGCAGGCGATGCCGTGCGCCGATGAATCTCCTGATAGTCGTTCGAGCAGTACTGGATGCCCCTGTCTGAGCGATGCACCAGCATTTGCCGCGTCTGCCGGCCTTTGAGCGCGAACTTCAGTGCTCGGCTGATCTGCTCGGTGTGCAGGCTGTCGTGCACGTGATGGCCCACGAGCTTGCGCGACCATGCATCAGTGACCAGGCTGAGATAGACGAACCCTGGTCGGTGAGCAAGTACGTGGTGTCGGCCGCCCACACCTGCTCGCTGGCAGTCGCCCGAACCTGATGACGCCCCTCTTTGAGCAAGTGGGGGGTGGCGTCGGAATCGATGATGGCTGTCGGTAGTCTTGTGATACGCCCGCTTCGGCACCATCAGCATGCGCGCCTCGCGCAGCACGTCCAGCAACGCATCGCGCCCCAGGCTCGCGCCGGCGTGCTGCAGCGGCTGCTTGAGCAGATGGTGCAGCTTGCGCGCGCCCAATCGGGGCTGACGCAGGCGCACGCCGGATCACGATGTCGGCACGTGCACAGCGTTGCTGCTGATGCTGCAACTGCTGGTAGTAGGCTTGGCGGCTGACGCCCCAATGGTGGCAAGCCCTCGCCACGCTCAGCCCCGGGAGGAGCTTTTGCGAGAGGACTTGCCCAAAGGCTTTTTTACGATGCGCACCCCGTAGTCCTTCTTCAAGACATCGATTACCGCTTCGAACAATTGGGCCTTCTCATCGGCTTCGCGAAGCTGGACTTCGAGGGCCTTGATCTTCTGTTCGGGAGTCAGCGGTGCAGCAGGTGCGGATGAGAGCGTCTTGATCGGTACTGGCATGGCAAGCCCAGATGATGCCGAACTCCAGTTCTGGCGACCATGCTTGCGCAACCACACCAAAACGGTCGAACGGCCCTGGATGCCGTAGCGCTCCTGAGCCTGTTTGTACGTGAGGTCGCTTTTTTCCACCTGATCGACCACCGACAGCTTAAAAGCCAGCGTGTAGTCCCGCTGCGTGCGTTTGATGCTTGATTCCATTGACTTGCCTTTTCTTGAGGAAAAGGTGT
>Ga0190282_1090_pt1 | contig 8482 bp, 8 predicted proteins | sample ZER3_100Endo_I3_FD_131024 | JGI IMG/M metagenome (GOLD analysis project Ga0190282, IMG submission 131024) | Enriched cells of freshwater protists from Biology Centre CAS, Ceske Budejovice, Czech Republic - ZER3_100Endo_I3 | ecosystem: Environmental > Aquatic > Freshwater > Unclassified ...
CGTTCGTTTGCACCCTTTTGGGACGTGGCGGCTGGTGGATTAGATGAGTCTGGTGTTGAACCTGGAAGTGGTGGAGCCATCGTATGGATGACAAGCAATCCCCTGTGCTGATTCAGGTGTACATGGCCGATGACGATGGCGCCGTTCGCGAGGAGTTGCTGGCGCGGCGCATCGATGAGGATACCTACGAGTTGCTGTCTTCACCGGGGCTGGCACAGAATCTGGCGCGGGGCGATATCGTTTCCATCCGCAATCCCGATGCTCCGGCGCAAGTGCTGAAACGAGGTGGGAATTTCTGCATTCAGATCTATGCCGATTACATTGATCCGGCGGTGATCAGTGAACTTGAAAACGAGGTCGCTGGTGAGCTGGGTGGAACCCTGGATGGGCTGTTCGAGGGGAACCTGTCATTCGCTGTTCCTGCAAGGAATGGCATGGACCGTATCAATGCGGTGTTCGATCGCTTCCGCGAGAGAACCGGGATTGAGTGGTACTACGCCAATGTCTATAAAAACCTCGATGACGATGAGGACGAGACGCTGTTGAACTGGTGGTTGGACGTGTGATCATCCTTGGGGCTGCCGCCAGAGCGATCAAGTAACCGATCAAGTAACCGATCAAGCAGGTTGGCAGCTTCGAGTCATTGCAGAGTGATGCACCGTGGCTTACCACGGCTCTCTTGAGGACACCTTCGCCGGTAAACCGGCTCCGAGCCTGTAAGGCAAATCTGTATTTTCGGTAAGCAGTGGCTGCCCTCGATGATTGCGGCCACCCTCGGTGATGAGTAGATCAAACGTCCACCCCTTGCGATGCCTGGTTGCGGCAGGAGTATTGGTTTTTCCAGCGCCAGCAGGTTGTGTCGAACGAATGCCTGTCTGTTCGTCTGTACGGCCTTGCCGTAGATGGTGGAGCCATGTATACCGTTATCGAAACCGAGGTCTTCAAGCGCTACGCCGAGCCGATCTGGAATGACACCGAGCGCTTGGAATTCATCACCTGGTTGGTCGCAGACCCATGGGTTGGAGACGTCATCCCCGGTACCGGAGGGCTGCGCAAGGTGCGCTGGTCTTGCAGTGGCATCGGCAAGCGCGGCGGCACACGAGTCATCTACTACAACCTGCTTTCGGAAGGTCTTATTTGGTTGCTGATCGTCTACACCAAGGCGAAGTTAGACAATCTGCCCATCGGCTTTCTGAAGATGTAGTTCGGATAGGCGCGAGAGTTTTTGCGCATTGCCGCAAACACGGCCTTGTACTGATCCTGGGTAATTTTGTCGAACAGGCCCACTTGGCCTGCACTGCCAGACACCACACCACCTTCGGTGCGATCCGCAAAACGACCTTGTTTTTCGAACCATTGTTTGAAGATTTCCTCGACCTTAGCGTTACCGAGGAACTCCTTGAGGAAGACGTAAGTTTCCAGTGCTTCATACTGGGGCTGGCGCAGGAAGGCCCTGGGATTCTTCTCCGGGTTGTTAAAATCAAGGAACTTGCGGGTGAGCTCCTTATAGTTCTGGCGGATCGCCCCTCGGTTAGCCTGGTAGAACTGCCAGAGGAACTGGAAGAAGGCGAAGTCGAGCGACGCGTTCACTGCTTTGGCTGTGCGCTTAGTCGCCATTGCTTACACTCCCTTCCCACGACTCCGAGAGCAGATCGGTGATCTTCACGCGAATGGTGCCCGCGTCCTCCGGCACCTTGTACGCGCCTTTCACCTGTTCCTTCTTGCCCGGTATGTCCACCACCGCCGGTTGCAGCACCGCGCCGTCGTAGTTCCAGTCGATCAGGACGGATTCGACCAACTCTTTCCAGTCCTCGACCGACTCTTTCTGCAGTGAGAGCTTTTGCAGCAGGTTCATAGGGTAGAAACGCTCGACAACCAGCTCGCCCTTCTTGATGGATACCTTGGCCTGCGAGTCACGCTTGAACTCCAGATCGGCTTTATCGCGCAGGATGTCCACCACTTCCACGTCGACCTTGAAGGGCTTGGCGGCCAGCTCCAGTTGCGCGGCCAAGTCCGGCTCGTGGCCCATGCAGATGAGGGCAATTTTCTCGACCGGACGGTTCGGGGATTCGTTCTGTTTACGTTCCCATGCCTTGTAATCGAAGCCTGCGATCAGCTCGTTCAGATCGGCGCGCGTGGCGATACGGTTGACAGGCATGATCTTAATCATGCGTCCGTCCTTCTCGCCGTCGAACACGGTGCTGAACTCCAGTTTCTGTACTTCCAGCGCCTCGATCAGTAGCTCCTTGGCCTGGATGGGATTACGAAAAATATCGTAGTGATTGACGTTGTAAAGCTCGAAGCCAGTGTAATGCTTGCTTTCGCCATCAAGGGGCTTCTGCCGTAGATTATCTGCTGCATTAATCAGCCGTTTGGTAGCCGTCTGAATAGCACCGATATTAATGTCGGCACCAATAAAACGACGACCAAGCTTCATCGCTACCGCTTGCGTGGTTCCTGATCCCATGAAGCAATCAAGCACTAAATTGCCGGGGTTTGATGCTGCTCGAACAATCCGTTCTACCAATGCCTCAGGCTTCTGCGTTGGATACCCTTCTGCCTCAACGGCTAGATTGTGAAGCTTGTTTATATCGATCCAGAGATCCTGGATCACCGTGCCTTCATGCTCGCTCTCATAGCGCTTGAGGCGAGGGACTCCGCCTGACTTCGGGTAATGGATGCGCCCCTCGCGGTCGTATGCCTCCATCTTGCTCTTGGTGATCGCCCATGTCCGTCCTGCAGAGGGCCATACGCCCTTCCACTCGTACACGAGATTGCCTCCGTCACCATGGCGGGGGGCATCTAATGGCAATCGGTTGTATCGCTCGTTGCGCTGGGGGTCGAAAGAATCAAAGAACGTCTCAACATATTCTTTGTCGATTTTTTGCAGAACCTTGTTCCATGTGCGCTCAGGTGACTTTGAGAAGTAATAAATAGAGTCGTGAATACTCCCACACCGCCCCGGATCGTTGTGCGCGAAAGCCTTGCGCCAGATGATTTCATTAACAAAGCGCTCCTTCCCGAAAATCTCCTCCAGCACACAGCGCACAAAGTGAGAAACTCCAGTTCCAACATGAACGAAAATTGCTCCATTCTCGGAAAGTAACTCTCTTAACAGAACCAACCTCTCATAGAGAAACTGCAAGTACTCATCATTGTTCCAGATATCGGTATATTGCTTTTCTTCAAATGAGGACTGATCGCCAATGGCCTTTACAGTCTTCAACTGAATTGACTTCTTATAGTCCGCTTTCGAATCAAAAGGTGGATCGATGTAGATCAGGTCAACCTTGCCCCGGAACTCCTTCAGCAAGTGGCTCATCACCTGAAGGTTGTCGCCCCAGAATATCTTATTGCGCCACCCATCCACCTCTTCGCCGTGTACTTCCTTCAACTGCGCCGGGAAATACTGGGTCGAGGTGAACGGGCGTTTGCCGCGCCAGTTGAGCATCGGGTAGCCCTTGATCGGCTCGAACTCGTATTTCTCGACATTGGTGCTGCCGCTATCGGGTGTGGCTAGTTGCAGGCTTTCTTTTGCGGACGTGGTTGTGCTCATTTAGTCGTTATTCCTGAATTTCCAATTCTTGTTGTCGCAGTAGGCGCGCAAGTCGCAGCTCTGGCACAGCTTGGCCGGGCGCACGGCGATGCCGTAGTCCTGCCGCTCGATGCGCGCGACAATGTCGTCGAAGCGCGCGATGGTCTTGCCGATGGCGCGCTCGTTCTTGGTGAAGGAGACATAAGGGTTACCGCCGTCTTCACCGGTGTAGTAAAGATGCATCCGGCTGACCTCCTGGCCAGTTCGCTCTTCCACCAGGTGGGCGTAAACCTCTAGCTGGTGCTGGTACTGGCGCAGGCGATCCCGATCCTTCTCCATGTCGGGCTTCTTCTCCGACTTGAAGTCAATGATCTCGACCGTATTGTGCTCGCCCCGGATCAGGTCGACGCTGCCCTTCAAGATGTACTGATCCTTGATGAGCGAGATCTCGACCTCGGCCTCCTTGATGCGATCCCAGTTGCCGTTTTCGCGCTCGTAGTAGCGCAAGACGTGCAGCAGCGCCGCCTGTTGCGAGCTAGGTGCAAGGTAGACGCGTTCCTTCTTCGAGAGCATCGCGTAGTTGATCGAAAACCAGCCTTTGATGGCGTCGAAGGAAATGGAGCCTTCCTCGCCGCGCAGCACGGTCTTGTGAATGTCCTCGATAGTCTGGTGCACCAGCGTACCGAACAGCATCGGGCTCTCGCGGATGGGCGTGAACTCCAGCTCCTTGAAGAAGCGGTACTGTTCGGCGCAGTTCTCGAACACAGTGATGTGCGAAGTGAACGAGTATTCGCGCTTGAGGTTGATCTGCTTGACGGCCTCGTAGGTCAGCGCCGAAAGATCAACATCACGCCAACTGGGCAGCTCGTAGAACAGCCGTTCGAAGTATTTGGAAGGCGACTTACCGTGTCCTTGTTTCTCCTGTGCGGCCAGCACTAGCAGGTTCTGGGCACGTGAGAAGGCGGTGTAGAACAGCCGCCAGAAGTCGAAGTTCTTGATGTGGTCGAGCGGCTCGAAGCGCTCCTTGGACAGGTAGCCGCCGTCTTCCAGCAATACGTCGAGCGCGCTGTACTGTTTGCGCGGCACCGCCTCCAGCGAGCCACACACCACCACAGGAAACTCCAGGCCCTTGGATTGATGGATGGTGAGGAAGGAGACGCAGCCCTTGGGCGCGTACTCGGCTTCGTCCTCGTATTCGCCGATGCCGCCGTCCTGTAGGAAGCGCAGGAACTGGTTGAACAGATCACGCAGGTTCTTCTCCAGCCACTCGGGATTGAGCACGCTGACAAAGTGCAGGTACTCGAACTTGGTGAGCAGCTTGGAGAACGTGCCGAGATTGCGCGCCGCGCGCCCCTTGTCCACGCCTTGCACGACCCCATCCGTGAGGAAGCGCGAGAAGAGCGGGAACTGCAGCAATTGGTAGAACAAGCCGGAAAAGGCGTAGTCGGTGTTCTGCGTGAGTACCGCGTGGCGTTTGGCCTGCGGACGTGCCCAGTCCAGCAGCGCCTTGTTCTCAGGCTTGCGCAGCTCGTCAATGAAGGGCTTGAAGCACAGGTGGTCGTAGTAGTTCCAGATGGGCAGCGTAACGCCTTCGGCCCACGCCCGCACCTTGGGGAACTGTGGGAACAGAAATATCAGCGCGCCAATCATCAAGCGGATTTCCTCGCGCTCGAAGAACATGTTTGAGCGGGGCGAAAACACGGGCACGCCCTGTGCTTCAAGAAAGCGCGCCAGCGCCACCACCTTGTCGTTCTTGACCGAGCGGAACAGAAAGGCCACCTGATTCCAGTCCACAAGCTGGCCGGAGTCCTTGAGGCCGTTGAGGAAGGCCAGGACCTCGGCGTGCCAGTTGGTGGTGTCGCCGCTGTCGTCCTTGGCGGCCAGCCGCACCGCCGTGGGTATCTCTGGGAAATCGTCCTCGCGCGGGACAATCTGCTTGGCGAAGCGGAACACCCGAGTGCCGTCGTCCCAAACCTGCTCCTTCATCCACTCGTTGTAAAAACGGATAATGTCCGGGTGCGAGCGGTAGTTGACGGTGAGCTTGACCTGCTTACATTGGCCGTCGTTGAACAGTGCTGGGAACTCCAGAATGTTGCGGATGGTGGCCCCGCGAAAGCGATACAAGCCCTGGTCGTCGTCCACAACCACGCACAGATTACGCCGCTCGCCCGCCAGCAACAGAAGGATGCGTTCCTGAATTGTGTTGGTGTCCTGGTACTCGTCCACCATCAGGTGAGTGAGCTTGTCGTGCAGTTGCGCCAGCACCTCGGGGCGCTTTTCCAGCAGTTGCAGAGCCTCGTACTGGATGCCGGAAAAGTCCAGCGAGTTGTGCTCGTTGAGCAGCTCCTGGTACTTGACGAAGCAGGTGGCCAGAGCGCGGATCTCCACTTCAGGAGCCGCCGCGAGCGCTGCCACACCGAGCGCCTCTTCGCTGACCTTGTTGAGCCACTTGAGCAGGTTCTCCGATTGCGCCCAGCGGCCCGTCTGGTCATGGCCCATGACAAGCTGAGCATCTGGCAGCTCGCGGAAGTCTTTGATGTGCTGGTAGAGGAAGTACTGCTGATCGAACTGGTCGAACAGTGTGAAGCTGCGCTTGAGCCGGGTGAACTCGCGGTAGTCCTCCAAGAGCCGTAGGCAGATGGAGTGGAAGGTGCCGAGGTACATCTCGTTCAGGTTGAACTGGATGTTCAGCTCGGCCAGCCGATTGGAGATGCGGGTAGTGAGCTCGCGCGCGGCCTTGTCGGTGAAGGTGACGACCAACAGCGACTCGGGAGCGACTCCCTTGTGGGTGATGAGATAGACGATGCGCTCTACCAGCGTGAAGGTCTTGCCCGCACCAGGCCCGGCAATGATGAGCACCGGGCCATCGGTGGCCAGAATAGCTTCAAGTTGCTGGGGATTGGCCTTGGACTGCAGGGTGGTGGCATTGGAAGTCATTCAACCCCCTCGTCACCATCCACTGTCGCTTTGCCGATGCGACTAGCAATCCACTTCTCCAGATCGCTGCGCCGAAAGCGCCACGTGCCACCAAGTTTGAAAGCTGGGAGCTTACCACTGGCAGCCAGGCGATAAACCGTTCGCTTGCCGGCCTTCAAAAAAGCAGCAACCTCATCAATCGTAAGAATCTCGTCTGGGTGGTTGCTCATCGGCTTTCCCATTCATTTGCAGAGTGCTTAGTTTACCGCCATATCGTGTCATTTTATTTCTTTATTGTTCAGACTTGAGCAAACTTGGCATAGGAAAGATGCCGGACCGAGAGGGAACAGCGGTCGCACCGAACTACGAAACAATTTGCGAGGAAAACCGGGGAGAACTACGGCAGCAAGGGCACCCAAAAGTCAGGGAAGTTGGCCGCTGGGCTTTGCAACGACCGCACTCACTTCATCTTCGAATTGTTGCAAAACACCGAGGACACCCTCGACAGGCGCGGAGACTGGGACGGAGCACGCAAGATCGCCTTCACTCTAGATTCGACATCCTCGAGTTCTTCAACGAGCCGCAGGATATTCTCGACGCCTTCTTGCCATACGACACCAAGGCTGAGCTGACCGATGTTACCGACCCGCAGACCATCCCTTATGAGAATCGCGAACTGGAGCAGCTCTGCGTGTACGCCAAGCACCTGCACCCGCTGCTGCGTTCAGATCGCCTGCAACAAGAAGACGTTGATGTGGGCGAGCTGCAATTGACCCACTACCGCCTGAGTAAGTGCGCCGAGCACCAACTGCGCCTGAGCGAAGAAAAAGGCGAATACACGCTCAAACCCGACAACGATGTAGGCAGCGGCAAGCCCCATGACCCGGAGAAAAAGCGCCTGTCAGAAATCATCTGACGCGCTGAACGATATTGATGGACGAGCACAACCTGAGGGTCAGCGTGAAGCAGGTGTACGAGGTCAAGCAGTTCGGCAGTGATTATTTTGCTGAGGAGTGATCCAAAAATGAGCGTTTGACTCAACTCGACTGGCGCAAGATCTGCACTCTATTCACAACTCCTTGTAAGGCTAGTCCCTTTCTATTGAGCGACTTTTCCTAGAGAATCCAACCCGCTTGCGCCTGATACTTCGGCTGGCTAGGCTCGGCTCATCACTGCATATCAGTGATCGGGTTTAGCAGCTCGAATCATCACATTGGGCGCATCGACGTCACCTATTGGCAGAGTTTTTCTTCTGCTTTTTATGGTGGCTGTGCGCAGGGCACCTTCGGGTGCGCCGGTTTCCAATGTGACCGGTCTGCTAACCTGCGTACAGCTGCCACTCCTTCGTTTAGCAGCGATAGCTGGCAGCTCCATTCACATTGGAGATGCACCATGAAAAAGCTCGTTCCCGATCCGCCCCTGTCCTTGCCTGGGCAATACAGAACCCCCGAACACGATATCGATACCCAGCGCATTCGCTTGGCCCTGGCGGCGCATAGCGCTGAAACCTCGATCCTCAATAACCTGAAAGACACCGTGTCTACGTCCGTAGGTCATCAATCCATGTTCAGTGTCCGCCCGGGTATCAATGCCGAAGAAGCCTTGGTGCATGTGTCGTTGCTGCTGGACTGTGCGGTACAGGTCAGCGATGAAATCACCGAGCGCGCCAGCGGTGTGGAGCGTGGGTTGATTTGGTCGATGATTCATTCGGTAGAGATGGCCAGAGCGGTGGTGGATTCGTTGCTGGATGCCAATAGACCGGCGCAGCCTCGGTAATCGATTAGATACGCAGAAATCCGAAAAATATGGAAACGGGGTGAAGGATGATTTGCCCCGTTTCTGTTAGGCCGCTTTCGCTGGCAAGCCAGCTCCTACAGATGCTGTAGCCCTTCGATATTGCTTAAGCTCTCTCACTGCCCAGCCACGGCCATAGACACGTGGTGAGAGGCAACGCGTCCCTTCCCTGCTCGTCCCGTTTCCTACTCACAAGTGAACTCCCAAACCTGTTGGGAAAAGAATATCCTTACGGCC
>Ga0190282_1092_pt1:0-2500 | contig 6701 bp, 1 predicted proteins | sample ZER3_100Endo_I3_FD_131024 | JGI IMG/M metagenome (GOLD analysis project Ga0190282, IMG submission 131024) | Enriched cells of freshwater protists from Biology Centre CAS, Ceske Budejovice, Czech Republic - ZER3_100Endo_I3 | ecosystem: Environmental > Aquatic > Freshwater > Unclassified ...
TCGTGCTCGAGCGTGGGTGGCTGTCCTCCAACAACATCCTCGCGATCGGGGCCGATGAGACGGCGCTGATCGATACCGGCTATGTGGCGCATGCCGAGCAGACGGTGGCGCTGGTCGAGTCGGCATTGGACGGGCGGCAGTTGGACCAGGTGCTCAACACGCACCTGCACAGCGACCATTGCGGCGGGAATGCGGCGCTGCAGGCGCGCTATCCGGCCCTTCGCATCGAGATCCCGCCGGGCGAGGCGGCGCTGGTGGAGCGCTGGGATGAAGAAGCGCTGAGCTTCCGGGCGACGGGGCAGAGCTGCCCGCGGTTTCGCGCCTCAGGGCTGCTACAGCCTGGGACGGAGCGCGAGGTCGGCGGGCTGCACTGGCAGATTCATGCGGCGCCTGGTCACGATCCGCACTCGGTCATTCTTTTCGAGCCTGTGTCGCGGACCTTGGTGTCGGCGGATGCGCTGTGGGAGAACGGGTTCGGCATCGCTTTTCCGGAACTGAAGGGCGAACCGTCGTTTGGAGAGATGGGGGTCACCCTGGATCTGATCGAGCGCCTGGCGCCATTGATCGTGATTCCGGGACACGGAACGATCTTCACGGACGTGGCAGGTGCGTTGAAGGTGGCGCGGCGACGGCTCGAGGGGCTGCAGCGGGATCCCGCAAAGCATGCGCGGCATGCGATCAAGGTACTGATCAAGTTCAAGCTGCTGGACAAGCAGAGGATGTCGCGCTCGGATTGGACGGCTTGGGTGCGCGAGACGCCTTATCTGGCCATGGTGTGCGCGCGGTTCTTCCAGGGTGTGGCATTGGATGTCTTGGCACAGGAGATCCTGGGCGAGCTCGTCGCGGCAAAGGCGGCTGAATTAACCGAATACGAAGTCCGGAATCTCTGAATTGATCCAGCAATAAAAAAAGCGCATCGTTTCAAGCGATGCGCTTTTTTGTTTTTTGTTTCTGCTTTGCTTTCGCTTGCGCAAAGAAAAAAGCCCCAACCGTTTGGTTGGGGCTTTTTTGGCTGTAAGAGCCTGACGATGACCTACTTTCACACGGGAACCCGCACTATCATCGGCGCTGAGTCGTTTCACTGTCCTGTTCGGGATGGGAAGGAGTGGTACCAACTCGCTATGGTCATCAGGCATAAAGGGTTGCTGGGCTGATCGAGTGATCAACCTGGCGAATTCATAGAGTTTTGAATCAGCACGCGCGGTGGCGTTATTTGAATGTATTTTGAATGCGTCAACTTGGCATAACACCTTGATCTGACTGATCAAAGTTATAGGGTCAAGCCGCACGAGCAATTAGTATCAGTTAGCTTAACGCATTACTGCGCTTCCACACCTGACCTATCAACGTCCTGGTCTTGAACGACTCTTCAGGGGGCTCGAGGCCCCGGCAGATCTCATCTTGAAACGAGTTTCCCGCTTAGATGCTTTCAGCGGTTATCTCTTCCACACTTAGCTACTCGGCAATGCCACTGGCGTGACAACCGATACACCAGAGGTGTGTCCACTCCGGTCCTCTCGTACTAGGAGCAGGCTTCCTCAAATCTGCAGCGCCCACGGAAGATAGGGACCAAACTGTCTCACGACGTTTTAAACCCAGCTCACGTACCTCTTTAAATGGCGAACAGCCATACCCTTGGGACCGGCTACAGCCCCAGGATGAGATGAGCCGACATCGAGGTGCCAAACACCGCCGTCGATATGAACTCTTGGGCGGTATCAGCCTGTTATCCCCAGAGTACCTTTTATCCGTTGAGCGATGGCCCTTCCATACAGAACCACCGGATCACTATGTCCTGCTTTCGCATCTGCTCGACTTGTCAGTCTCGCAGTTAAGCACGCTTATGCCATTGCACTATCGTCACGATGTCCGACCGTAACTAGCGTACCTTCGAACTCCTCCGTTACGCTTTGGGAGGAGACCGCCCCAGTCAAACTGCCTACCATGCACTGTCCCCGATCCAGATAATGGACCTAGGTTAGAACCTCAAACACACCAGGGTGGTATTTCAACGTTGGCTCCACAAGATCTAGCGACCCTGCTTCAAAGCCTCCCACCTATCCTACACAGATCTGTTCAAAGTCCAATACAAAGCTACAGTAAAGGTTCATGGGGTCTTTCCGTCTTTCCGCGGGGAGATTGCATCATCACAAACATTTCAACTTCGCTGAGTCTCAGGAGGAGACAGTGTGGCCATCGTTACGCCATTCGTGCAGGTCGGAACTTACCCGACAAGGAATTTCGCTACCTTAGGACCGTTATAGTTACGGCCGCCGTTTACTGGGACTTCAATCAAGAGCTTGCACCCCATCATTTAATCTTCCAGCACCGGGCAGGCGTCACACCCTATACGTCCACTTTCGTGTTTGCAGAGTGCTGTGTTTTTAATAAACAGTCGCAGCCACCGATTTTTTGCAACCCATTCATGCTCCGTTGTTCACTTCACACTAATAGGGCACACCTTCTTCCGAAGTTACGGTGTCAATTTGCCGAGTTCCTT
>Ga0190282_1059_pt1 | contig 6297 bp, 6 predicted proteins | sample ZER3_100Endo_I3_FD_131024 | JGI IMG/M metagenome (GOLD analysis project Ga0190282, IMG submission 131024) | Enriched cells of freshwater protists from Biology Centre CAS, Ceske Budejovice, Czech Republic - ZER3_100Endo_I3 | ecosystem: Environmental > Aquatic > Freshwater > Unclassified ...
AATCGTCATCTAATGAAAGAATTACTTGTGAATGCGAAATTGCAGTGAAAAATAAAAAAAATAAGTAGGCGTAGAGTTTCTTCATAAATCTGGGCATTTACTCAAAGTTATTAAAGCTTAACGACTTTCAAAAAGAAATTGCTCGCTTTTACCTGATATCAGGTAAAAAAAAATACACTTTATCAGGTATTGACCTCTCAAGACTAAGGAACTAATTTTGTTACATATCTGAATATTAATCAAAAGAATATATTATGAAATCAATTTTGAAAACTTTAGCGATTGTACTGACTCTAGCTTTTACCGCGGTTTCTTGCAGCAGCGATAATGACGATAAAGGATCTAGCTCAAGAGATGTTAAATATGAAATAACTGGAAATTACACTGGAACTTCATCTACTACTTATTTTGAAAAAGGAGGAAATGTATTAAATGAAGATCTCACTAAACTTCCATGGATAAAAGAATTTACTGCTGAAGCAAAATCTTTAGGCGCATCTTTAAGCGCTAGCGGATACGGAGGTGTTGCTGGACAAACGCTTACTGGAAAAATTTATATTGGCGGAAAAGTTGTAAATGAGGTAACTGCAACAGCAAATGGAGATGGAATAATTGTATTATCACTTACTCCCTATGTTTTTCCGCAATAATTAATTAAAAATTTAGAATTTAAATTTTTTTGTTTTTGGTAAAAAAAGCTTCGTTTTTCACGAAGCTTTTTTTTATTCGTTTAATTGACTGCTAACCTCTTCAAATTTTCCAATTAGACTATCTATTTTATCTTGCTGTTTTTTGACTTGCTTTGGGCGAAGGTAAAACCAATTAAAAAGCATCCAAAACAATGTTATTCCGTACATCAGGCTCGCTCCTGTAAGACTCAATCTGCTCGCATATTCATACAGATATAAACAAATGCCAAGTGTAAGTGCGATAAAATAAAAACTCATCATTTTGGTTTGTAAAAACTGCTGTTTCTTTTTAATTAAAATCAATTTCTGCAAATACTCCTGATTGTTATGCGTAGAATCGACGTTTTTATAATCGCTCAACAATTTATTATAAACAAATACATAAACCAGCATAGCAAGAATGGTAAGCACGATTCCTATTTTAGTAGAAATAAACTGAGGCTGAAAATAGATCCAAATAAAAATTATAAGAGCACTTGTTGCCAAAAGCGTAATATTAGTTAACCACAAACAGCGCAAAGCCGTTTTTTTAAACTTACTTAATCGCGCCAGTAAATCGTTCATGTCTGGCTGACTTACGGATTGTTTTTTCCATAAATCTTTAAAATCTATATGGCTATCGTTGTTCATTTTCTTTAAATTTTTGAGTCAGTTTTTCTTTAATTCTGTGAATTTTCACTCTAACATTGGCTTCAGAAAGTCCGATGATTTTAGCAATTTCCGTTTGCTTGATATCTTCTAATTCTAACGAAATAATGATACGATCGGTTTCTGGAAGCTCAGCAATACATTTATACAAGAATTGAATCTGAGGTTCTATTGAAGTTTGTTTTTCTTCTGAAAGATGAATGGGAAGTTCTGATTTTGGAAAACGTTTCTGTTTTTCAATTTGTCTCAAGCAATTATTGGAAGCAATTCTAAAAATCCAAGTTCCAATTGATGACTCGTTTCTAAAAGTTTCCAGCTTTTGCCAGACAATTATAAACGTTTCCTGAGCTAAATCTTGTGCTGCATCGTAATCGTTCACAAAACCCATGCAAAGCCTGAAAATTCGATCCCAATATGTTTTGTAGATTTGTTCAAATTCCATTCTTACTATTTTAAAAAAGTGCTTAATTGCCCTAAATACCAAGCGGTGTCATCGTACATAATAAAATGAAGACCAGCTGTAGCATATTGAAAATTAGCAGTTTTTAAGTTTTTATACTGCCCTTCGATAGCTGGTTTTAAATTTATAAAATAAGATTCTAATAAAATTAATGCTGGACATTTAATCTGTGCGATTCTTTCTCTTAAATCAATATTGAAAAAGTCGCAATACATCTGCCCAAAAGTTGTTCGATCTGATTTTACACTCCAATCTACCACCATATCCAACTTTGATGTATCTGCTAAAAGGCTTGGCATCGTCTTTTTTTGCATATCATAAAACTGATCATTGCTCATTCCTGTCATCTGGTTTACAGCTCCCGAACAATCGTTATTTATCTTGGATTTAAAAGTTGGATCGTTTAAAGCTGCTAGACAAGGAATTGCATCTACAACCACAATTTTACTAATCAAATCTGGAAAATCTGCCGCAACAGCAAGCGCTAATCCGCCGCCCATACTGTGACCGATTAAAATTGGTTTTTGAATATTATTGTCTTTGATATAATTGGCAATTCCAGTTTTCCAGTTCTCGAACGAAGCATTCGGTTGTGGTTTTCTTCCAGCAAAACCTGCCATTGTAAGCGTGTAACAAGTAAATTCATTTTCGAATGTTGCTCTGGTTTCGTTCCAAACATCTCCAGAAGATGCAAAACCAGGAATAAATATAATGGATTGTTCTCCGCTCCCAGTTTTTAAAACTTCAAACGGAAATTGTTTGGTTTGTCCGAAAACATTTAAGCATAAAGCTGAGAATAAAAATGCAATAATTAAGATGATATACTTTTTCATTTTTAATAGTTTTAAGTTGTTAATTAAATCGGATCCGTGCTTTTGATACGACAACTATTAAAATGTTACAACGGAAATTAAAATTTCAATAAAAAAAATCCAAATCCCAATGTTCGCAGGGTGTTTTTAACCGCAAATACCGCGAAGTTTTTTGCTCGCAAAGGCGCAAGGACGCAAAGTTTTTGCCACGAATTTCACGAATGGCTCGAATTTAATTTGTGGAAATTAGTGCAATTCGTGGCGAAAAAAAAATCCCAAACTCCAATCGTAAAATTGGAATTTGGGATTTAATCCCGATAGCTATCGGGATGGAATTTATTTGGTTAACCAACCAAATTGATGATTTTCCCAGGAACAATAATCACTTTATTTGGTGTTCTACCGTCTAATTGTTTTTGAGTTCTTTCGTCTTTCATTACGATTTCTTCGATTTGTTCTTTAGTTAAATCTAAAGGCAATTCGATCGTGAAACGCATTTTTCCGTTGAAAGAAACTGGATATTCTTTATTAGTTTCAACCAAATGTTTTTCTTCAAAAATTGGGAACGCAACATCAGAAATTGACGTTGTGTGTCCTAATTGCGACCATAATTCTTCAGCAATGTGCGGAGCGTATGGCGAAACCAAAATTGCTAATGGTTCTAAAATCGCTCTTGAATGACAATTTTGAGAAGACAATTCGTTTACACAAATCATAAACTGAGAAACCGAAGTATTGAAAGAGAAATTCTCGATATCTTCTGCTACTTTTTTGATTGTTTTGTGTAACGATTTCAAGTTGTCTTTTGTTGGTTCGTCGTTGTTTACGATTAAACCATTATCATCAAAATACAATCTCCATAATTTTTTAAGGAAACCAAAAACTCCCGAAATTCCAGCCGTATTCCAAGGTTTTGCTTGCTCTAATGGCCCTAAGAACATTTCGTATAAACGTAATGTATCAGCACCATATTCTGCACAAATATCATCTGGAGTTACCACATTATAGTATGATTTTGACATTTTCTCAACCTCACGACCTACAATGTATTTTCCGTTTTCATCCAAAATAAATTCAGCTGTATTGAAATCTTCTCTCCAAGCTTTGAACTTTTCGATATTTAATTCATCTGAAGAATTAACGAAATTAACATCAACACGAATTGGCTGTACTTTTTGATCTGCGATTTTATTTTTAGATACAAAAGTATTAGTTCCTTCTAATCTATAAACATAAGCAGTCGTTCCCAAAATCATTCCCTGATTGATCAGTTTTTTGAATGGTTCTTCAGTTGGAGCCAAACCTTTATCTTTCAAGAATTTATTCCAAAAACGAGAATACAATAAGTGACCAGTTGCGTGCTCGCTTCCTCCGATGTATAAATCTACACTTTCCCAGTAAGCCAAAGCTTCTTTACTTGCAAATTCATTTTCGTTGTGCGCATCCATATAACGCATCCAATACCATGAACTTCCCGCCCAACCTGGCATTGTGTTCAATTCTAAAGGAAAAATCGAAACATTGTCAACTAAATCTGTATTCACAACTTTGTTTTGGTTGGTATCCCAAGCCCAAACTGCAGCATTTCCTAATGGTGGCAATCCATCTTCAGTTGGCAAATATTTCTCCACTTCTGGCAAAATAATTGGTAAATGTTGTGCGTCAATCATTTTTGGAAGTCCATTCACATAATAAACTGGAAATGGCTCACCCCAATAACGCTGACGAGAGAAAACAGCATCACGCAAACGGTAATTAGTTTTTCCAGTTCCCTGACCAATTTCTTCTAGTTTAGCGATTGCTTTTTTAGTTCCTTCTTTATAATTTAATCCGTTTAAGAAATCAGAATTTGCGATTTCAACGTTGTCTTTAGATCCGTAAGCAGCTTCAGAAATATCAACATTTGCGAAGATATTTTTAATTTCCTGCATTCCGTTTTGACCTTTGAAGAAATTAGCAAAAGCATAATCTCTTTCGTCACCGCAAGGAACCGCCATAACCGCTCCTGTTCCGTAACCTGCCAAAACATAATCTCCAATCCAAACCGGAATTGGTTCTTTTGTGAATGGATGCTCAGCATAAGCTCCTGTAAAAACACCAGAAATAGTTTTTACATCGGCCATACGCTCACGCTCAGAACGTTTAGAAGTTTTTTCGATATACGCTTCAACAGCTTCTTTTTGTTCTGAAGTTGTAATTTTAGCAACCAAATCATGTTCTGGCGCTAAAGTCATAAAAGTTACTCCAAAAATAGTATCAGGTCTTGTAGTGAATACATCAATTACTTCGTCGTGATTTTTCACTTTAAAAGTAACCATTGCACCAACAGATTTTCCGATCCAGTTTCTTTGCGATTCTTTGATCGATTCACTCCAATCAATTGAATTTAAGCCATCAAGCAAACGTTCGGCATAAGCAGAAATCCTCATGCTCCACTGTGTCATTTTTTTTCTTATAACAGGAAAGCCTCCACGTTCAGAAACTCCGTTTACAATTTCGTCATTTGCCAAAACAGTTCCTAAACCAGGACACCAGTTTACTTCTGTTTCTGCCAAGTATGTTAATCTGTATTGTAAAAGGATTTTTTCTTGTTCATCAGCCGAAAACGAGTTCCATTCGCTTGACGAAAAAGCAACAATATTATCATCAGAAACTGCATTTACATTTGCATTTCCCTCTTTTTCAAAAACAGAAATCAATGTTGAAATATCTTCTGCTTTATCAGAATTTTTATTGTACCAAGAATTGAACAATTGAATAAAAATCCATTGTGTATGTTTGTAATAATCTGGATTTGAGGTACGAACTTCACGTCCCCAGTCAAAAGAGAATCCGATTTTATCTAATTGTTTTCTGTAACCAGCGATTTGTTTTCCTTCTTTATCTACTCCACCGTCAATATTTACGCGAGTTGTATCTTCTGGACGTTGACCAGTTTGAATTGCATATTGTTCTGCTGGCAATCCGAAACTATCGTATCCCATTGGGTGCAAAACATTGAATCCTTGATGTCTTTTAAAACGAGAATAAACATCTGAAGCAATATAACCCAGCGGATGCCCAACGTGCAGTCCTGCTCCTGACGGATAAGGAAACATGTCTAAAACATAATGCTTCGGTTTTTCAGAATTGTTTTTGGCTGCAAAAGTTTCATTTTCTGCCCAATACTTCTGCCATTTGGCGTCTATTTCGTTTGGATTGTATTTCATTTTTTAAGGTTCAAAGTTGCAAAGTGACAAAGGCTCTAAGGTTTTCTCACTTTGTGAATTATGGCGCAAATTTACATTTATTGCGCATTGTACCAAAGCTATTTCATTGACAAACAAATAAAATAACAAATTACGTATTTTAAATTACGTAAAAATACTTATGTTTGCATTATTATTACGTAGTTTTAAATTGTTTTTAGATTAACTTTCAATATAATGAGAGAATCATTTTACAAAAATTAGCTATTTTTACAAATAAGCAATAATTAAATGAGCAGCAATAAAAAATATTCGATTGAAGTCCGTGTTTGGATTGAAGAAGCCGAAGGTGCATTTCTCGGAATTGGAAAAATCTGGCTTCTTGAAAATATCAAGAAAACGGGATCGATTACGAATGCTGCGAAAGAAATGAAAATGGCGTATCGTCAGGCTTGGCAATTGGTTGAAGAAATGAATCAGCGTGCAGAAAAACCATTAGT
>Ga0190282_1095_pt1 | contig 5597 bp, 4 predicted proteins | sample ZER3_100Endo_I3_FD_131024 | JGI IMG/M metagenome (GOLD analysis project Ga0190282, IMG submission 131024) | Enriched cells of freshwater protists from Biology Centre CAS, Ceske Budejovice, Czech Republic - ZER3_100Endo_I3 | ecosystem: Environmental > Aquatic > Freshwater > Unclassified ...
CGCTGTCCCGTCGCGATCTCCCGCACCTGTGTCCCCGCAGATCGGATGCGCGGGAAGCCGGCTGGACGAGTTGCGGGCGGAGTTTGCGCGGGTTGCCCGAGAGCACCTTGAAAGAGCCGCGGCGCCCCGGTCAACGAGTTCCGCGCCTGCGCGGCTCGGTTTCGGCTTTCGACCAGGCGGGCCTGCAAGCTGACTGCCTAACTCTGATTCTGGAGCGCAGTGCCGGGTGTTTGAGCGATTCGAACCAACTACCATGGCGCGTCCCGTTGCTCGGGCTGCGTCAGTCGTTGTTCGCCAACCCCGGTCCTCCACCTCTTGTTGCAGATGTCGTTATACAAAGATCCGCCACTTCTCGTTTTTGAACGACTGAGCAGCGCACCGGTACGAATCGATTGGCTGGGCGACGTTGTGACTACATTTCGGCGCGGCAAACTTGCTCAGTTCATCAAGGTGGCTTGTTCGAAGTGGGAGACTTCCACGTCGTGGGGCTGCGCCCAATACGAAGAGCCGCAACTCGAGGCGCTCGTGCCGATCGGGTTCTTGCGCCGTCTGCGTGTCGGTGACGTCTGGCTCGAAGTTTATCGGGTGGGCGAGGCGCGGTTGACGCAGAAGTCGTTTGCAGGGCTGCGCGTCGATCAGGCAACAACCGAGATCGTGCCTTGCGGAGAAAAATCGAACTGCTCGGACGGCATCTCGCGTCACGAGCTCCCATTCACCATTTCGTCGGGCACAAGGCACACACGATCTCGCACGTCGTGAAGGTGCGAGTCAACCCGAACACCAGCCTGGTGGTTCCCTGTACGGAGCTGGTGCTCCGGTACTTTGCAGACAGCGGCAGCCTGGCTCGGAAGGTGTTCTCGGGCGCGCTGGCTGAGCGGACACTCTACGATTCCGACTCGGCCGAATTCAGGCCAGTGGGTCGAGTCGCCAGTCTTCGTCTTGGCGAGGATCTGACATATCACGCAGCCTCCACCGTGGCCCGCATCGCGTTCGACCCCGCTGCGCGCAGAGCGTTCAAGGGCCTGATCAATTCAGGCGTCGCCGCCACTGCAAACAAGAAGCCGTGGTACGCCAAGATGAGTTTTCCCATCGAAGGGCAGACGGATCTGAGTGTGCATGGCCTTTGGCTCGAGCGTGGCCCCGACCGATCCTTTCTTGCGCTGCAGATTCTTTCGTGCTCGCATCCCTTTCCGTTCGAGAAGCTTTTCTTCGAATTGCACCCCGCACAGTCGGCGGGCTCGAGCGCTTGGACGACTGAACTGCAAGGCGCCGCAGGCGAGCGGAGCGGTGCGGGAGCTCGCAATGGTGGAGGGCGCGGTCTGGACGTGGGGCACGCCAATCAGGATTTGTCGCCGCTGATCCTCGACGCGGAGACGGAACCCTCGGATCCTTTTCCTGACCTTGCCACGAAGAAGATGTACCAGGTTCGCAAGGAGCCTCGTCCTGCCGCTGGAGAGTCAGCGCAGTCGCAGACCAGTGAGCAGCCTCATGCCCCCGTCGGTAGCGCACATTCGAAAGAGGCGCCTCGGGGCGTCGAGTTCGTCGCGGCACGTCGGTTGTATCGGGGTGGTCAGCCTGAACCGAAGTCGCTGCTCTGGCTGCGCGAGGAAATTGCATACAGCCTGCCAGAGGTCCAGGCCAAGGCGCCGTTCGACACCAGCGTCGCCAGCCGTCATTTCATCACCCATGGTTCCGGGTTTGCGCGAAGGTCTTCGCCGATCTGGGCGACCGTATTCCGCTATGAGGCTGCAGAGGGCGTGGGTCGGAGCTTCCTGTGCACGGTCGTGGAGTCACCGGCCTCGCCCCAAAGCATCGAACTCCCGATGTTCGATATTCCATCACCGCAGGCCCTGGATCTCGAGATGTTCAATCGGCTGGCGCTGATGAACTTCGTGCCGGCCGACAGGCTGCTCGCCGCGGCCAGAGGGACGGAGTTCAAGATCGGCTGGACCGTAGACAAATTGGGTGAGCGGGATGGTACGGATCTGGCCGTTGAAATGGTCGCGATGATGCTCGACGCGTTCAATCATTCCACGGTCCGTGCGGCAGGTAGACAGGCCAGAGGCGCAAAATGAATTTCGCCGAACTTCTCGCCGACCTCAACGAGTGGCACTTCTTCAAGGAGTTTGTCTACTCCAGGACCACATTCCGTCCGAACCCTCAGCAGGAGGTTGAGCTCGCAGACAACATACTGTGGCTTGGTGACCTTCTCCTCGCTTTTCAATTGAAGGAGCGTGAACCTGTTGAGGGGGCGACAGAGTCCTCCGAGCGAAGATGGTTTCAGAAGAAGATACTTGGTCAGGCAACGCGACAGATCCGGGACACGTGGCGCTATCTTCAGGAGCAACCTTCGATCGCGCTCACGAATCACCGCGGGCACGAGCTCCGGCTTGCGTTTGATTCGATTGACAGCTTTCACCAACTGGTCGTTTATCTCCCGGGCAATGACCTGCCCCAGGACTGCCTGGATGCGAAGAGTCATGTCAGCCGAACGGCGGGCCTTGTGCACATCATGCCGGCCCGCGATTACATCGGAGTGGTCCGAGCGCTGCTTACGCCTGCTGAGCTTGCGGACTACCTGGACTTTCGCGCCGAGTTGATCGAGCTATGGCCTGATCAGATTTCGACGGTCCCGGAGCCGGCGATACTGGGGCAATATCTCCACGGCGATCCCACGGTTGCGCCGAGCCTTGACCATCTCGGCTACCTGAGGTCGCTTGAACAGCACGCCGACGACTGGGACATGTCTGGTGTCATTGAACAGTTTCCTGATCGTCTCACGTCGAGCGGAAACACGCCGACCCAGTACTACCCAATCATCGCGGAGCTTGCTTCGCTCAAGCGCAACGAACTGCGGGAGTTCAAGAAGCGTTTTCAACTCTCGATTGAGAAGTCACGAGGCGACGAGTTCACGCGCCCCTATCGGATCACGTTTCCGAGGACCGGCTGCGGTTTTGTATTTATCCCACTGAGCAAGGATCTGTTCCTGCACAGCCGAACGGCGCTGATGAATCTGACACACGCACATAAGTATGACCATCGTCTTTCAAAGTGCATCGGGGTGGTGATAGGCAACCATGATTCCAAAGGCTACTTCCATGCGGAATGGTGTTGCGTGACCGGACCATGGATCCAGGACCAAGAATACGAGCGCGTGCTCGCGCAGAACAATCCATTTCGACCAAGCCGGGTCGCAGAGTTACCACGCTATCGCCATACCCCGCCTCGGACTACTTAGTGCGAAAAATCGTCTGCCTCGGTTCGTCGTGCGCACTGCCGTGCGCTATTGCCCTGGTGGAACATCAGTCGATGTTTGGGTTGCCGGGCCATCTTGCGAACTCTTCTGCTGTTGCACCCATTGACGACGTGGCCTGTTTACTTCGCGCCTCTCACGCAACCTGTCTATCGCGCTGTATACGTCGACCTTGGTTCGCTTCGAGCCTTTTGCTATCGGACTCCAGCTTTCGTCGAGCTTCTTGACATGCTTTGCGATTTGAACCAGCGGCTCGTCACCGAGTCGAGTGAGGCCATCGTTGTCGGCCATGCTCAGGGTATAGATGTTGTCTTGTCGTTTCTCGCTGGACGAATCGAGTCGCCAACTGATGGCAACACGATAGACTTTTCCTTTGAGTTTTTCGTACTCGGAAAGATAGCTGTGCATACCTTGTCCAGGCTTCAGAACGCTGATCTTTTGAAGCGGTAGGCCAAGCTCCTCACTTCGTGCCTCGCCATTCTCAAGAGGCGGGTCAAAGGCAATCCTGATGTCGTATGCGGTCGCATTCCCCGTGTTGTCTACGTGCAGGTCAAAGTGCCGCATTGACCAACGATTTGGTATGAGGGTTGCAACCACATGGGGCTGTCCCGCCGCCTCCGCCATTCGCGTGGTTTCCGCGGCCAACGTCTTGGTGACTCGCCACAGAAAGAAAGTGGCGACTGCCGTCACAAGTGTGCCGATCGCACCAGAAACGGCAACCGCGCCGTTGAACCACCAAGGTAATTGCTCCAAGGCTGTCTCCTCTTGATCTATCTGCCACCTACGCCGAGGCTTTTTCCACCCAGCGCTGATAAAGGCGCTCTCCATCTTCTGCACGCTTCAGCGTGGGTTTCGTTCTCAAGTTTGAAACTCTCGTGGCGAGCGCTGCAAGTTCGTCGGCCACATCGGGGTGCCATTGATGGCGTACGGCCCAAGCCCGCAGGTCCTGCGTATCGAAGGTGTGTTTCTTGATCCGCAGAATTTTTAGGACTAGTTCGGCATGTTCCTTGTCGCTCGGATGAAGGACCGATCTTGAGATATTGGTGCTGCTGGTCAAACCGAGGAGCGCTTGTTCGACAACTGGGTCCGAAATGAGCTTTTGGGCGATTGGTTGCTGCGCCAATCCATGGACGTGCACTGACCAGGTCTTCTGCCATTGGTCAAGGGCGTCTGGTACATGGGGGATTGCGATAACGCCCACGAGCTTCGACTCGCCGTCGATCAGATTGAGCATCTTCTCGTCGGCGTAGGCGCAGATGACCACGCACCTCTTCGTGAGCCAGCGCAGTGTCTTCATTGTCTCCAGTCGCATCGAGACACCAGGCAGTAAAGGGACTGCCTGACCGTCGTGCAGCTTTTTCGAGATTGCATCGCCCAGGGCGGATACCAGCCCAGTGTGCTTGATATTTTGCTTGACCGGAACAAGCAGGACGACTTCTTCGACGGGGTCAGTTTGCTGCTCACAGATCTTCTGCACATAGCCCAGGACGATCCTGAGCGTGCCTGCGTCTATGTCATCACTGGGTACCAGAATTCGCGTCGCTGTCATTGGCTTCATTCCTTCAAACGGCTAGTCTCATTGTCGGGATTGCACGCTCTATTAGGCGCGCTCAAACGCATTGGATTCGTGACTCCAGCGCTGGCTTCCTGATCTCTCGAATCAGCGCCACAGAGTTCGCGGTACAAGTGCTCCATGCTAGATAGCGCGCGCGCAAAGAAGATTGAATGCTTGCTTGGCATGTTCGAAGCATTCCTTCGGTACTCTTGCGGCATTCAGTACCGAAGGATGTTTGTGGTCGAAATCCTCCAGGGGGAAGCTGCCGGAAGTCCCGAATCGCTCGAAAAGCTGAATGATCTGGAGGCCAAGATCTTGCATTGCCTTTGCGAGGGCAACGATGACCAGCGCGTCCTGGGGCATTTTCGATGGCACTCCCCTCTGGAGCCCTCGCAGCAGGGCATCCCTTGAGTGATGGACATGTGCGCCGCCGCCTCGGTCAGCAACGGTGCGTATGAGCTGGCGAATGGTGACAGGAACGGGGTCGAGCAAGATGATTTGCGAAGTCCAGTCTTCAGCGGCCAAGAACTCCTGGCTTAGGTGTGGCAAGACCTTGCAGCCCTCGACGCCGTTGAAATAGATCGACCCTTCGAACGGCATGCAGGCGAACACGATAGGCGTCGTTCCTACGAAATCCAGTGTATTCAAATGCGCAAGATCCGAAGGAAAAGTGCCAGGCGCACATTCACGAACCCCCGCCAAGCGAGTCAGCTTGAGGTTGGGATAAAGGCGAAGCAGCAAGGGCTTCTTGTCGCACAGCAGTATCCGAAGCTGCCCTGATAGCGCGCG
>Ga0190282_1098_pt1 | contig 5351 bp, 9 predicted proteins | sample ZER3_100Endo_I3_FD_131024 | JGI IMG/M metagenome (GOLD analysis project Ga0190282, IMG submission 131024) | Enriched cells of freshwater protists from Biology Centre CAS, Ceske Budejovice, Czech Republic - ZER3_100Endo_I3 | ecosystem: Environmental > Aquatic > Freshwater > Unclassified ...
ACCGACTTGTTCTGCACAAAGGCCTCCAGCACCTGGCGTTCGACAACAGTCAACGGGCGCTTCAAATAGGTTTCGGCAAAACTGAGGATCGTCGCTACCGCCTTGGGGTCTTCATTCGCCATTTCATGCTCCTTATTGATGAATGACGTTGAAGGGCTGGGCACCGGGTCCGTCGAACTTCAACGCCAGGGGTGACAAGAGAGGACGCATGGGCACACGCCTCTCGGACACATCACCCCCGAGCGCCTTGCGCGCCCGGGGGACGTGTTCAGGATGACGACGGTCGATTGGCCAGGGTGGCGCTGTACTTGGCGATACTGGCGTCAATCTTGTCGATGGCCACACTCGCAGCTTCGGCTTCCATGGCGCCCGCAGCGGCGGCCACCGCGGCCGCCGCGCCCACCATCAGATCGGTGGCGAGGACGCCGAGCGCATCCTCGGCGGCGCCTTTCACGTTCTCTTTGACGATGTTCTCGGTCATCTGCTTGAGCAGCACCGCCTGAGCTGCCAGGGCCAGCTTGCTGACCCCGTCGAAATACCCCGCGGCCGACTGCGCCACCAGGCCGGCAGCCTGGCTGATCATCATGTCGGGGGCTATCGCGATCTGCGCCGGGGCATAGCTGAAGGTCTGGGCATTGGTGAACTGCACCGCCTGGACGATCTGACTGTTCAGGGCATCGGTGCTGTCGGTGCTGGGCGTGCCGGCCTGCTTCAGCAACTGCGCGTTCATCGTCTCCATCACCGAAGGTTGCGCTGCAGCGGCGGACGGCGGTGCAGACGCAGGGTCGGGCGCCGAATCGGTGCCCGTCGACGCGGGCTCACTCGCCGCCTGAGAGGCGGCCGTTTCAGCCGCCATACCGGGCCCGGCAGCCGCGCTCGCGGATTCATCGGCCGCGGCTGCGGGTGGGGTTTTCTTCTTGAACCACGCCATGACGATTCTCCCGGGCTATCAGCCCTACTCGCCGATCGCCATGATCAGCGCCACGGCCTTGGACACCACCGCGTTGGAAATCTGATTGAGCGCCTGCTGGCTGTTGACCGCGTTCTGCAACGACAGGCCCGCCGAGTGACTGGCCACCTGATACAACGAGGCGATGGCCTGGGCCGGGGCTTCGGCCACCACCTTGACGTTGGTCTGGGTGACGGCATCGGTGATCTGCGAGTTGACCATTGGATCTGGCATACATCTCTCCTTAGATGGAATGGCCCACCGCAGGGACGGCGGCGCCGGCTACAGCGTCGAAAACAGGCTCACTGAACAAGAACGCCCCAGCGGGCCTGCTGTGAATCTTGCTGATGCTTCAACGCAACGCCGCCCGTAACAGCTGCACATGCTTGCGCGCCAAGGGCTGGTTCATTCCCAGCTCGGCGGCAATGTGTGGATAGGGCAGATCGTCGACAAACTTCAGTTCAAACAGTCGGCGCTTCTTGAGGGGCAATTGCGCCACCCGTCGACTCAACAGGGCCAGGGTTTCCAGCAACTCCACCTGCTCCAGCACCGACATCTGCGGGGCCTCCAACTGCTGCAGAGGGTCCTCTTCGAAATCGGCGAAATCCACAAATAGGCGCTGCTCCCGAGCCCGTCGGCGGCAACTGTCGACAAACACATGATCGAGGATCAGGAACAGAAAACCCTGAGGGTCGCGAATCCGCTCCGGCGAACGGCGAAAGAACAGCAGCGCCTTGATCGCCGTGGCCGCCAGCCACTCCTGGGCGCCATCGGCATTGCCCCGCGCCAGCTTCCGGGCGCGGCGCTGCAACCCGGGGAGCACCGCCTTCCAGCTCTCCTCGAACAGATGGTCCGCCAGCGCTGCCTGCAGACCGTCTTGCATGGAACAATTCATCTCCCGCACCTCCCTGTGCCCCGTGACTGCACGGATATGGCTGCAGGGTGCGCTGGGCCGAACGGCCGATGCAGCGGGAAAAACTACCGCTACGGCCCGGGTTTCCGGGGATTGCACAGGGCCATGGAAAAGGGATGCAAGCCGGCGTGGACGCCTCGAGTCGACATAGGTATGATGTCGCCCGCACTGCATCCGTAGCTCAGCTGGATAGAGTACTGCCCTCCGAAGGCAGGGGTCGTGGGTTCGAATCCCGCCGGGTGCACCAGCTTCTTTCCCTTGTATTACAAGGGGATAGCGCTCCTGACAGAAACCTGTCCTAGTCCTGAAAGTCGTTTTTGCCACAAATTTGCCACACTTGAACGTGGCGGGAATGGTCGAAATGGCAACAATCAGGAATCGCGGCGAGTATCAGTGGGAAGCGCAAATCCGCCGTAAGGGCTATCCAGCCCAAAGAAAAACCTTCGAAACCAAAGCCGATGCCCAAGCCTGGGCGCGCATGATCGAAAGCGAAATCGACCGAGGCATTTTTGTCTCTCGCGTCGAGGCTGAACGCACCGCCTTTCATCAACTTATTGATCGCTACATCTCCGAGATTGCTCCGAAGCACAAAGGCGCGTATTCGGAAATCAAACGTCTGGAAACGCTCAAGCGTCATCCGCTGGCGACACGCATCGTTGCCACCCTCACCTCTTCCGACTTTGCCCGCTACCGTGATGAGCGCCTGAAGATTCGCAAGGGCAATACGGTTAAGCGTGAGCTGGCTTTGTTTCAGTGTGTGATTGAGGTTGCTCGCCGGGAATGGGGAATCCATCTTGCCGAGAATCCGGTACGGATGGTCAGCAGGCCTAGCTATAACGACGAACGCTCGCGACGCCTGGACCCGATTGAGGAGCAGTACATCCTAGGCGCTTTGGAGCTTCGGGAGCGCCGTGTAGATGGCACCTTTGCAGATGCTTCGCACAATCCTTGGATACGGCCCATCGTTCAATTGGCGATTGAAACCGCTATGCGCCGTGGCGAGATTTTCGAGCTGCGCTGGAAGCATGTGAATCTGGATCGCAAAACCGCGCATCTTCCAGCGACCAAGAACGGACTCCCAAGAACCGTCCCACTCTCCCCGAAAGCTATTCAGCTGCTGAAGGATTTGCCACGCTCACTTTGCGGCCGAGTCTTCCCCACCACCGCAGACGCCCTCAAGAAGGCCTTCACACGCGGTTTGGAGCGAGCAAGGACGAAATACTTAGGAGATTGCGAACGCGCTCTGGTAACGCCCCAGGAAGACTTTCTGCTCGACCTGCGCTTTCACGATCTACGCCATGAAGCCACCTGTCGGCTGGCGACCAAGCTACCCAATCTAATCGAGCTTGCCAGCGTGACAGGACATCGCGAGGTGAACATGCTCAAGCGCTACTACAACATCACCGCAGAAGAGCTAGCTGCCAAGTTGGCCTAACTGTCAGTCTTCAAATTCAAGCCCCAGGGAGCTAGCTCCCTGACTTGAGTATCTTGCGGCGCTCTGCTCGCGCACTCTCAGCAGTTGCAGGTAGGTCTCGTTGAAGCAATCGACAACATATTCTTGAGTCATTGTTTCGAGAGACGTTCGCCGCTTGCCTTTGTTCAGTAGCGTTCGAGCACATAGCTGTGCAGCTTCTCGTTGATCCGCCCTGAACAGCAAATCAGAGACAACCCATTCTCTGAGCCACTTGTTCACCAAGGACCAAAGGACAAGCCTTCTGTAAGTCGGCCAAGCCATTCGAGTTTCGCCACTCATATAGCGTCTGAGGATCCGACCATCCTGAGCCCCCTGGAATCCCGATATCTCTAACTCAGACAGCTTTTGCTCAAGAGCCAGCATGGAAAGATTGGCCCTCAGCAAAATTCCAGAGATCAGGTAACCCATCATGTCATGGGGTACACGCAAGACGAAATTCTTCCGACCTGCCTCCGAGTGCATACGGAGCTCACGCACGACAAGCTCGAACGCTTTGCTGGATTCAACTATTGATAGGTGAGAGTCGGCTGGATTCATCACCCGATTCTTCAGCTATTGCTAGCGTCTGTCAAAAAGCTGTCCTAGGTAATCAGCGCTCGTTTGGCAAAAGCTGGAGGCACTCCATAGCAACCGAGCGACTGTAGCGATGAACGTCGATTACGAAACCATTCAAAAAATCCAAAAACTTTCAGATGACGTACTGATAGGCGTAGCCGAAGTCGCGGCGCTTACAGGCTTCAGCGTGCTGACCGTGCGTCAGCGCAAGTTGCCAGGCCTTGAGCCCGTGCCAGGACTTTCACGCCTGCGTTGGCGGTTGGGTGATTTGCGACAGTGGATGCGCACAGGTGCAGAAAGAAGACTGACCTCATCACCACTTTCCTCTCTTGACGCTGATATTCGAAAAATCGGGCGCCCTAGCAAAAAGACCCAAGTGGAGGGGCGAAAATGAGCAGCTTGGAAGTATCAGGCAATCCAAGCCCCCAGACGCCAGAAGACCATCTGCAATCCAATACGTACTGGTTTCACATCTTCCAGGCCATGGTGGATCACGAACTCGCAAAACTCGGCCCTGATGCGTTTGCGGTTTACTGCGTGATCAAATCCCACTGCAACCTAAAGACAGGTCTGTCGATCCCCTCGATTCAGACCATCGCACAGAAAGCAGGCATCAGCGAGCGCCAAGTCATGCGCAAGATAAAAACGCTCGAAGCGGAGGGGTACATCAGCAAGACCCGCTCCCGTAAGTACAACGAATATTCGCTCACGGAAAAGATAGCGATCAAAGACAGCCAAGGTCGACCACGAGCCCTCGCACATTGGAAATATCGACCCGCGCAGATCCAAAGCACTGTGGAAGAGCTGAAACGTATGCTTCGCCACAAGCAAACGGTTGGGCAGGATATTTACATCGAACACCTACACATCGTTCAAAGCCAAACCAACATCGGTTTTCAGATCAGCCCGGCCGATTTGGAAAACTTGGCTAATAGCAATCCTGCTATCTACCGAACGCTCCTATCGATCCGCAGCTCAATCCAAAAACGCAACAGCACTGAAGAGTAGGGTTATGCACAAGCCAGCCAGTCACCTGCCTGTTTGGCAGGCATACCTCATTTCAAGTGACTGCATGTCAGCTCAAACCTGCTTTCAACTGACACACTGTCATACATACAAGAAGAGATCTAAACCAAATCTAGAGGACACTCAAAAACGGTGCTACTCCCTGTTGATAACCATGCGGAGCCTGGACATCAACAGGGAGCTCTGTCAGTTACTGGCCGGTGTCAATCGTTATTACTGAATACCGGAGGCGCAATGCGCTGTCGACGCTGCGAGCGACGCATTACGTCCTTGATACGTTGAGCAGAAGCCTCGAGGTCTTCAGGAGCTGCGTTCTCGATTGAACGGATCAGCTGCTCACGATTGGAGCGCTTCAGCTGCATGATCTCAGCGAAACTACTTTTTGAGTGACTAGAAGAGCACATAAAAAAATCTCCAACGACCGTGACTACTCA
>Ga0190282_1099_pt1 | contig 4875 bp, 3 predicted proteins | sample ZER3_100Endo_I3_FD_131024 | JGI IMG/M metagenome (GOLD analysis project Ga0190282, IMG submission 131024) | Enriched cells of freshwater protists from Biology Centre CAS, Ceske Budejovice, Czech Republic - ZER3_100Endo_I3 | ecosystem: Environmental > Aquatic > Freshwater > Unclassified ...
AGATCCGTCCACTCCGGTTTACACCGCTATGAAGCGAGACGCCCTTGTTGGAATCCTGCAGTCAGTCTTGCCGGATGCCGAGCGCGATGCGTACGGTAAGGAACTTGCCGGGCTCGAGACTAAGCTTCTTGGGTTCGATGCAACTTCAGCGTGGCTGAAATTGGTTCAGTAGTCGTTCGCACACTCGCGGACGCGCCCTCAGGAGGCCAGATGGTTGATCGGATGGGAGACTTCTCCTCAGAAAGCTATTGGCGGGGCCTTCTCGCCTTCAGGCACTATCCTCTACGAACAGGAAGCATGGTCCCTAATCGAGAAAGCCTGTGGTACTCCAACAAGCGTGAAACTAACCGAAAAGTAACGAAGCGTGAGGCAAATGGCAACTATCAAAAAACTTGTGCTCGAGAACTTCAAACGCTTTCGAAGCCTTGAGCTTGACTTCGATAACGAACTCAACATTCTCGTGGGGGGCAACGAGGCTGGCAAGAGCTCGGTGCTTCAAGCACTTGACCTTGTCATGAGCGCTAGCCGAAGCAAGGTGGAGTCCGTCGGCCTGGAGAACCTCTTCAATCAGGACTGCATAACTGAATTCCTTGCCGGTGATAAATCGCTGGTCAACTTGCCCGAGATGATTGTCGAGGTTTTTATTTCAGGGCTGGCAGACGCCGACTTCGATGGCCGCAACAACAGCACAAGAAGAGACGCGGTGGGTATCAAATTGGTCTGTAAGCCGATTGACGAGTTCTTACCCAACATCAAAGCAATTCTGGACGAGGACCTCGACAGCTTCCCCTTCGAGTACTACGGCATCCTTTTTCATTCCTTTTCGGAAGAACCCTTCTTCCCGCACAAAAAGCCGTTGAAGCACGTCTTGATTGACAGCGCGCAGATCAACAACGAATACGCGACAAACTCATATACGCGGTCTATGTATGCCGCTCACGCCAACGTGGTTGAGCGCAACCTGCACGCGTTTGAGTACCGCCGTGCCAAGTCGAAGTTTCGAGATGAACACCTAAAGTCGGTCAACGATGCGCTGAACGACACATACAAGTTCGACGTGAGGACCAACCCGAAGGCGAACTTAGAGGCAGACATAATAATCACCGAAGACGACATCCCGATTGATGCTCGTGGGAAGGGTCGCCAGTGCTTCATCAAGACCGAGTTCGCGCTGCGCGACAGAGAACACGCCTTAGACGTCCTTCTGTTGGAAGAGCCCGAGAATCACTTGAGCCATGTCCACTTGAAGAAGCTGATTGACCGGATACGCGCGTCTACCAAAAAGCAGCTTTTCATAGCAACGCACAGCAGCTTCATCGCGACTCGGCTGAACCTGAAAAATGTCCTGATTCTCAGCGACCTAGAGCCCTCACACCCCACGACTCTGAAGCACTTAAGTAAGACTACCGCCGAGTTCTTTATGAAAGCGCCTGACAACAACGTGCTGGAGCTCGCCCTGTGCAGCAAGGCAATACTGGTCGAAGGCGACGCAGAGTTCATTCTGATGGACGCCCTCTACAAGAAGGCGGCGCCCGGGTTCAGCACTGACAGCGACGGGGTGCACGTCATATCAGTCGATGGGACGAGCTTCAAGAGATACCTGGAGCTTGCGCGCCTTTTAGGCATACGCGTGGCGGCGATACGAGACAACGACCGGGACTACCAAGCGAATTGCGTAGACAACTACAAAGAACACGTCTCGCATTCGATCCAAATTTTTGCCGACGAAGACAATGCTCGAAACACCTTCGAGGTGTGCATGTATCAAGACAACACGAAGATCTGCGATGACGAATTTTTGGCTGGGCGAGTGTCGCTGACGGTCGAAGAATACATGTTGAAAAACAAGACAGATGCAGCCTTCCAGCTGCTGGATAAACGCGGAGCCGACCTCGCAGTGCCGGCGTATATCGCGAAAGCCGTCGAGTGGATAAGAGCGTAGTTTTCGCAGTTGCGGGGTCGGGCAAGACGACGAAGATTGTTCAGCAACTGGACGAGAAGCGCCGGCACCTGCTCATAACTTACACCGATGCGAACCGAGACAATCTCCGCACGAAAATCATCGAGCGGTTCGGGCACTTCCCGACCAACATAAAGCTCCTGAGTTACTTCAAGTTTCTCCACAGCTTCTGCTATCGACCATTCCTTCGGAGTGAGAAGAACACCAGAGGTCTGCTGTTCACCCTGCCGCCTGCCAAGGACAGATACCCCCTCACAGACGACCGGCGCTTCATGACAGCAAGTCGCCGGCTGTACTCCAATCGTCTTGCGAAGTTTGTCGAGCAGACGGGCACTGTGCCGCACGTCATCGCTCGTCTAGAGAAGTACTTCGACGCTGTGTATGTCGATGAGGTTCAAGACTTCGCTGGACACGATTTCAACCTACTGATGCAGTTGATTCCGGCCAATGTCGAGTATCTTTTCGTCGGGGACTTCTACCAGCACACCTACGATACAAGCCGAGACGGCATCATCAACAAGAGCTTGCACAACGACTACACGAAGTACCAGGGCAGATTCAAAAAAGCAGGCCTGCGGGTGGACTTGGATACCCTCAAGGCAAGTCGAAGGTGTAGCGCGAGTGTCTGCGACTTCATAACGCAGCAGATTGGCATATCCATCCAATCCAGCGGCGAACGCGAGTCCCTCGTTCGCTTCGAAGAGGACAAGGATGCTGCTGAGGCCATCTACAGAGATCCATCGGTGGTCAAGCTGTTCTACAAAGAGCACTACAAGTACGGCTGCTACTCGGAGAACTGGGGCGCATCGAAAGGGCTAGACCACTTCCAAAATGTGTGTGTGGTGCTGAGTGCGTCTAATGTCAAAGCATGGAAAAGCGGCACATTGAAAGATATCAACCCGGAGACGAAGAACAAGTTGTATGTAGCCTGCTCTCGCGCTCGGGGAGATCTCATTTTCGTGCCTGCAGCCCTTTTGAAGAAACACAAAATGGCATAGAAGCAACTATCATGAACAAAAGCTATCCTCACCTCAAATTCTCGACGCCCTCCATTTTTCTCGCTGCTGCGCTCACTTTTGGTTGCTCGCCATGGGCTGCTGCCGCTACACCACTAGACAAAATAGTAAATCCCAGCTTTATTGGCGTGACGGTGAAATATGCAGAGTTCGCGATTGGTGCCCCAGCCATGCGCGAAAGAACAGATGATCTGGGCTTTCAACGTAATACTTACGAGCGAGATGGTTGTTATATACAACTGGGAATCAAGAGTGGGCAAGTGGTGAGTGTTGGCATGCACTTCGATCCGAAGATTGGCTGCGATATCAATGCCGCAGAAGCCACGAAACGGCCTGGAGTACAAGGTTCTCAGACCAAGTTCAAAGACTATGCTTGGCGCGGTCCCCTTCACTTTACTGACCCACAGTTGCCCTCATGCAATGCGTGCGGAGAAGGCACATTCAACGCCACGGTCGATGGCGTTGGCGTCTTGAACAATGTCTCTGTTCAGCTATCTGGGGATACCTATGGTCCTGGAAGCAAATACGATGCATGGCGAGACTTGCTTCGGGCTAATGGTATTGACGGGACTAGCGAAAACTCCCTTCCATTAACTGCCGAAAACTGCCCCTTGCGGCGCTTTGACGCTCAGGCTTTCAACCTTTTGAAGGACATGCGAGTGACTGGTATTGCCTTTAGTCGCACCCCTGAGGCATTGCAACCAGCGTGCAGCGGGAAGACTGTCTGGTCACTCATCAGGCGCGGATGACACAAAGCCGATTACGTACCTCTCGCTGGTCGCTAGCCAGCACCAATCGCTGGTCCGTGCAGGAGGTCAGTGAGAACGTCAGCCTTCCATGCGGTCATCTTGCGCTTCACGTGTCGGCCAAGCAGTTCCTCGATCTGCAGAAGTCTCATGAGGGGCACTTCAGCTCCGCAGTCTGTCCACCAGCGAACTTACGAAGGGGTAAGCGTCGTCTCAGCACCCTCTGTTTTTGTTGATGGTTTTGAGCAGGATTGGTCGTTCGGTGTGCACGGCGGTCAGTCATTGAATGACGACGAACACTCGCAACGGCGATGTTTTGTGCCGCCAAATCATTCATTGGTTTCGAGCTCATGATTCCTAGATGTCGTTGGATGCAGGTGGCGCCGTGAAAGACCGCTCGTGGCCGCAAGCGGCCTGCCGGAGGGATGCTAGTGCGGCTTGGCTTGCTTCATTGATGAGCACGGTATGCCTCGATCACCGACATGTGGGTCCCACCGTGATGCTTCCTGTCGAGTTGCAGAGCGTCTCCTCCTGTCGAGCGTTCACGGCTCGGTGCATGAGACTCGAGACGACCGGACCGCCGTCGAAGAGGTCTCGCCTCTACGGTCCCCGCGACGTGTTGTCCTTGCTGACGTGGTCCAGCAGATCATCAACGGTATCGAACGACATCGTTTCTGCATCCACGTCTCGCGCTGCGATCTCAAGGTCATCGAGACCGAGTTGTTCGTCGAGCTGAGCGTGGATCCAGCTGTCGGGGAACTGGCGTGGCGCTTCGAAGCGCAGAAGTGTCGCCTCGGCGAACACGACGACTGACTTCAAGACCAGGTCGGATCGCAGGCTGATGGATTCCTTCACTGGCTCGTCACCGACGGCCTCTTCGATTTCGCCGACGATCTGGTCGATGATCAGGCCCCACTGCGTTGGCGAGACGCCGAGTATCTGGTCGATGCGGCGCAGCAGAACTGTCGCGTCCGGTGCTCCCCCGTCCTCGAGTTCAGGATCGACGTTGACCCAAACGTCAGCTTGCGCCGCCAACACTCGCGCCCGGCCGACGACGATGTCCTCGCGCACCTCGACATCGGTGAGCATCCCGCTGCTTGCGATCGCTTCTCTGAATTCGTGGATCATTCCATCTTCCTGCGTGAAACTGTCG
>Ga0190282_1103_pt1 | contig 4323 bp, 5 predicted proteins | sample ZER3_100Endo_I3_FD_131024 | JGI IMG/M metagenome (GOLD analysis project Ga0190282, IMG submission 131024) | Enriched cells of freshwater protists from Biology Centre CAS, Ceske Budejovice, Czech Republic - ZER3_100Endo_I3 | ecosystem: Environmental > Aquatic > Freshwater > Unclassified ...
TTCCAAGAAGTTGCGCGAAGCTGGCGAGTGCGGCGGCTCGCTCGATAGACAACGGGCTATCAAGGACGCGAATCTCGACAGTTCCATACTCAGGCTTCGGTCGGATGTCCCAATGCAAGTCCTTGATTGACTTGATGACCCCGCACGCAAGCCATTTGGACAGGTACTCGGTGAGTTCGTGCCAGGAGTTCGTAAATGGCGCACGGGGTCCTGTAGGAAATGGGTTCGGGCAGTACGTCCGTGTGGAGTCGAATCCGGTGTCCCTCCCTTCCATGAAGGGACTGGACGCCGAGAGCGCAATAAAGTGCGGCACGTATCTGGCGAGCTGATGCATCAATAGCGGGACGCGCTCAACGTCAGCGCATCCAAGATGAATATGCTGCCCGAATACAGTTGTCTGCTTAAGTACCTCCCCATACAGCGAAGTCAGGGCGCGATAGCGGGGGCTGTCGAAGATCTGCTGTTCCGACCAGTGCTTGGAAGGGTGCAGCCCGCCGCCGGATATGCGGGCGCCGTGTTCGGCGGCTGCGCGCGAGACCCTGCTCCGCAGAGTTTCGAGGTCGATAGCTACCTCACAGGCATTCGCACAGACGCCTGTGGAGATTTCGATCATGCCAGCGCTCACCTCGGGAACGATTGCCCCTCGTGCCAAAGGCCTGGGAAGACGTGCAGCCTCAAGGATCTGCGGGCTCCGCTGAGCGAGATCGCCCGTCTCTGCATCTATGAGCTGCAGTTCGAGTTCGACACCGAGGCTCATATCCGCGGACGGTGCAAAGTCGAATGAATGTTGAGCAGAGTTTGACATGGTGGCCTCGGTTTTGCTGATGAACCTCGCAGACGACGCCTGTCGTGATTGGTGGAAGGTCCTGTCTCGGCGTCCCAGATCACACAAGCCTTAAAGTGAACTCCACGTAGGACAAAGTCGAATTGCTCATGTGCGGGGACGCATGTGGAGCACCGTAGGCAGGCGCGAGATCCAACAGCGCAGTGATTGACGTTGTGGGTCCGCCTCATTGACGCTCCCCCCGATCGTAAGGATCTGTCTTCCTGAAACAGGCATCGGTCGCGACTTGGTCTATTGATAAATGGATACGGGATTACAAGACCGCCCGATGTCGGCCGACGCCTCTTACGCTTTCGATCCCTAATCTACTGCGCCTCACTACACGACGAGAGGATCATGACCACACCAGACTTCTTCGCTCAGTTTTTCCGCGATGGCTGGGAGGTGCGTTGCGCAGTGACTCGCGCCGCTCCCGGTGGCAACCTATCCGGCCGCGCAGAGATTGTTCAAGGCGATCTGGTCAGATCCACAATCAATTCGTCTGGGGTCTATAAGACGCGGCTCGAGCTCGCTGAAGCTCTGAAGAAAGATGCCTTCAGGTGGATCACCGGCCAGGAGCGCGACCGAAGGGCTTGAACAGCTTCGCGCGCACAGCTCCGTTGCACCCCGAACTTATCCCACAATGCCATCGCACTGCAGGTCATTCGCTGTGACACCTGAATTTGCAACAGAAATCTCTTCGGTTCCCGAGGGGACGGTTTTCCTGCGGTGTACTGGCTGCTCGGCGTACGACCGAGAGGTCCATAAGAAGCCACTGTGCTCTCCCATCGCGCCAAAAATCTTCGCATGATCAACACAGACAGAAGCACCTCGGCCTCCGATACCGAATTCCTCGAATTCGCGCAACGGGTTTTTCAGTTGGCGCGCACCGGCGATGCTGAAATGTTGGAGCGCTTGTTGATAAAGGGGCTGCCGCCCAACATGAGCAATCACAACGGCGATACGCTCCTGATGCTCGCCGCGTATCACGGCCACGCGGAAGCTGCGAAGGCATTGCTGGAGGCCGGTGCCGAACCTGATCGATTCAATGACAAGGGCCAGACGCCACTGGCTGGAGCAATATTCAAGGGGTTTCAACCCATCGTTGAGTTGCTACTGGCACACGGAGCTCAGCCCGTCTTTGCGCCGACCGGCGCAAAGACGCCGGTCATGTTCGCAGCAATGTTCAACCGACTCGATATTTTGAAAGTGCTTCTGGAGCATGGCGCGGACATCGATGCTCGGAGCACAGAAGGTTTGTCGGCACTTGACCTCGCTCGAACGATGCGAGCACCCGACTCGGTGGCCTTCTTGGAAGCGCTGAGGCCGGCCTGACGTTGATCCGTCAAACGACGGACCGATTGGTGATTCCGAGCAACTTGGGAAGAGACTTGGCGGTCATTCGGCCTCGGCCGTTAGCTGGACACTCCGAATCCCGCACGTGGCACCCAACGCGAATGCAGGAGAAGCGAGCTGTTCTGAGGCACTGGAGGCTTCTTTGGTTGACGAGCCGAAGAAATCCGGACTCATCAGAAAGCTGATCGACTTGAAGAGAAGTCGCCGAGTGGGGTGTTGAGCCGAAGTACTTGGCCGCAGCAAATGCCAGATGCCGGACGCGAAGAGGACAATGGACTGTTCCGCCAGACGGGTGCGGGTGGATTCCAGCGAGCGGACGCACCCCACCGTCGGGGAATCTCGGTGCACGTTTGACGAACCGGATCCTGGGACGTTCGACTGGGTGCCGATGCAGAAAGACGGCTAGCGTCGGCTGGGACAAAAACTCCTCAAGCCCGCACATCTACAAATGCTGGTGTCAAGCCTAGCGATTGCCACTTTCGCGCTGCTGGCCTTGCGGAAGATGACCGACACGGCCCCAGTACCAGTGTCGAGGAAAAGGACGCGTCGCCTGTGGACGCCCTTTTTCCTTGACCATCGTCTGTGATGGTGCCGGGAATTACACAGTGTTCAGGAGGCGGGCGCCAACGAGAGGCGTTGTTTCAAAGGGACGCCAAAATCGCCATCACAATGGAAACAAGCCCGGTCGCACCGCAGTTAGCGTGTTCCGGTCGTGCCAGTGGTGCCTGTGCCAGGTAGCAGGCCAAAGCCCCCGCCCGAGTTGCCATTGCTCCCGCTAATAGCCGCTGCAAACATGGCGACACCCGCTCCTGCCGCGAGCCATTGCTCTGACGTCAATCCGCCTTGAGCATTGGCGGTTGCGGCGTTACCTCCAGCCGGACCAGGGGTAATCGGAGGTGCCGGGCTTTGCGCAAGTGCAGCAGACATCGCGGACGCGCACAAGGCCGTCGTGAAGATGAGCTTCATGTACTTCATGGGGACCTCACAGAGAGAGTCAAGTCAATAGACACACCGTCACGGTTGGACCGGCACGGCGCTCATGGGCCTTCGCACCCGTTGCAGTATTGCAAACGTTGCTGTGGTTGCTCGTCAGAAGACTTCGCCATTTCAGCAAGGGATTTCCCTATGCGACACGATGGCGCTGCGCCGAGAAGCGCTGTCTCCCACATACCACCGTGCTGGACGGAGGACGCATTCCCACCATCCCCAAACCACCCTGCTTCGCCTCGGGGGCTTTTTCACTTCCGAAGCCTCGGTTCTTGTCGCCCCTGTGTGGTACTGCGGCCCGACGCCAGCGCAGACGGCCACCATGACCATGAACATCCAGACCCGTACATCCAAGGTCAGGGCGCTTCGCGGTGACGCAGGCGGCCAGCAGGAAGCAACGGTCGCGCTGCAGGGGCGCAAGAACACCAGCCCGACGTTCCAGCCAGAGGCTGACGACAAGGGCCTGGACGGCGTCGGGGCCGCGCGGCCCACCGACAATTTGCGGCGAGACCAGGCCTGACCTTCACTTAAGGTGCAGGCCGAGGTGCCCGCCTTGCGCCACTCGCGCATCGGCGGGACATCACACTAGTTGGCAGTACAGTTCTTGCACGTACGGTTGTCTTCCTGTGGGCGGCGTGCTCCTCCTCCGCCCGACGATGGTCCTGCAGTCCCTCCGGACTGTCCCAATCGGGCACCGCAGATCATTTGCCCACTGACCGGGTCATACGATTTGCTGACAGTGCGATCGGCTTTTTCGCTCTCATCGCAGATGTGTTGAGCCGGGCTGGTGGTGGCGGTTGACCTGGCAGAGGCCGCGGACGTCGAAGAGGGAGGTGCCCCACCAAGCCCAAAGTGATTGTGCGCAACACACCGGCGGCCGCCGGATTGCACGGCATTGCAACCGTTCTCAGCAGCCGTGTACTGTTGCTGACGCTCTTGCCTTTCGGCCCTGATCTGCGCAGGCGTCGCGCCGTCCGTAGGGCAGCCGCCAGCGATCATGTCGAGCACCGTCTTCGTCATGAACATCACCGTTTCCTGGCTGGCGGTGATCGAGGCGTTGGACGGGATCCTGGTCGTGATGACCGAGCGCTTCATGGCATCGCATGCCTGAGCGGAGATGCGCATGGCTTCGGGACGGTTTGTCGCGTTGTCCGAGT
>Ga0190282_1104_pt1 | contig 4225 bp, 1 predicted proteins | sample ZER3_100Endo_I3_FD_131024 | JGI IMG/M metagenome (GOLD analysis project Ga0190282, IMG submission 131024) | Enriched cells of freshwater protists from Biology Centre CAS, Ceske Budejovice, Czech Republic - ZER3_100Endo_I3 | ecosystem: Environmental > Aquatic > Freshwater > Unclassified ...
ATCTATTTGCTCAGATTTTCCTTCAGAAAGAAGTACCCGGAAAAACACTTTCAAAAATGCGTCATAGACTTCGGTTTTCTTGTCTCGATACAAAGCATCTAATTCTTTTTTTCGCTCGAAGTGGCGACCAATCATTACGGTTACTGTGGCCACAATTATTGTGGAGGCGCCTGCTATAAGTGCAGCGCCGAGTTCTTTGGGGACTGAGCTTACATAGGAGAAGAAAGAGGAGATTGCATAAATACTCGAAACAACCATTCCGCCAATCAAGGCCATTGCCACTAAAAGCAATAGAACTTTCTTCAAGAACTGCATATGTTTTCCTATGAAGGGCCCCTAGGCTTTCGGGATCGGCAAGCTGATGGATTTCAGCTTGGCAATGATGACAGCAGAGTTGGGTAGGGCGCAGAATTTTTGACGGATCGGCCCGAGTTGATCTATAGCGTGATGTCGCGCAGCGTGAACGACATCTTGATCGTCGTCACCGATAGCCTCAAGGGCTTGCCCGGGGCGCTGGGCGTGGTGTTCCCGGCCACCACGCCGCCATTGCCTACTGCGATCGGTACACTGAATCACCACCCTGTAGCATGAAGCGACTTGCCGATCGCGTCGGTTGTTCGTCCCAAACGACGCTCGCCACCGTGGATAAGTCTACGCAGAGCCTTGCACACAAAAATCCGGACAGGCTCCTCGTCCGCTTTTAGACCGATCCCAGGCCCTCGATCACTGCACAGAAGTGACCAGTGATTACTGATAGCGCCGGCAGTAGTTGACTACAACTCCTCTGTTTAAGGCCGCTAGCCGTTAGAGACGGATTGCACAATCTCCGCAGTTGTTGCGCTTGAAGGGGCTGTGGGACACGGACGAGGCGCATGATCGCCGCCCCAACACACTTGCTCGAAAATACAGGCGCGACAGCAAAGGTGAGTCTCGATTGCGTCTAGCTGACAGCGACGATTTCGCACCGCCCGATGATCTCCATGGGCACAGTGGCGGGCCTGAGCGTCTTGGGTGAAAGACTCATGGGTGTAAGACATTGGAGCCTGATCGGAGGCCACACCGCCCTCCTTAGCTGCTCGCCATAGGTGATACGAACACTCAGGCCCCAACGGGTCATTGAACTTGTAGAACCATGCTTCGCCCGTGATGATCACAAACTCGCTGTCGATCCCAGCCTCATCGGTGACATTCACGAGGCGCTTCACTTGGGGATCAACGCCAGCAAGCGCAGCACTGGAATCGGTCTCAACGGGTGCACGTTCGCGCATCAATGTATTCGCCACAGATGAAGGCAACCCAGCAAAGGCAGCCAAGGATTTTGGTGTGGCAGCAGACCCGATCACGCCACGCATTCGCTGCTCAAGGGCTGTACCCTTTGACTGCATAGCACCGAGAAGATATGCAATGTCATCAGCTTCTATCTTCTCTTCGACCGGAGGCGTGTCATAGTCAACGACGATGAATACTCTATTTCCAGTCTCAATGGCCAGTGCGGGATAAATTGATCGAGTAGGGTAAGGGCGCCTCTTGGCGCCACTCTTAGTTGTTGCGACAAGTGCGGCACGTAGGTAACCATTCACATGATCGCTGCGCATCCAACGAAGGGCATCCGCAACAGACGCTGTGAATGGAATGTCATCCACCAAGCATTGCCGGTGAAGCAGCAAGTAGATTTGCTCGGCCTCAGCCTGTATGTCATTTATGCTGGAAAAAAAGCGAATGTTGTTGGGGTCCGGAATTCCTTCGTCGACAAAAGTCGAAATGGGATCATTGAAGACGGCCAACCATTTTCCAGTCGTAATTACAACCCGGCGAAGAGAGGCTCTTCCGGCAGGATCGAGTGACTGGACGTAGTTTCGAAGGTCACCAAGATAGCTTCGCCATTCGGCAGTAATACGAGAAACTCCGCTCGAACCCTTTGAGATTGAAATTTCCTTAGCCAAAAGCTTTGCTGTATCTACAGCGGTCAGCATTCCTCCATTTTTTGGCCGAGGAGCATTAATGTCAGCGCCTTTGGCTTCTACGATCAGGACTGGGGTACGAGCATCGCTCGCGAGTCCAAGATAATCGAAATAGAGCGGATCGCCCACGTCGGACGACGATCGAGCTTCCTCGCGTATTGCATTGGGGTTGGCTACGTTCCATCCTAGAGCCTGCAGGATTCCGTCAATAAGAAAACGACGTGTTCTTCGTTCCAGCAGGTCGTTTGCTTGGACGGATGTACCTTGCCGTGAACGCGAGAGTTCCTCACGAAGAATTTTTTCGGTTTGATTGAATGTTTCAAAGCACTCAGCGAGTGCTCTTCTTACCTGTTGTACCTCTGCGAGAGCGCTCATCGCAGCAGGTCCGGAAGTTCGTACAGCAGACGTAATGCCTCAGGAGCCCCAGCCCTAGAAAAAAGTTCGAGAACCTTTACGAGTTGTTCTCGCCGAGCATTGTCTGCAAACACCGATCGGTAGTCAGCCAAGTACATCTGCACGAAACGAACCAGTGCAGTTTCTGCGAGGCTTTCGAATTGATATCCATCTTGAGCTGCCGGCCCCAATAACAATTCAGATACTCGATCGAATACCGACTCGGGCGATGCCTCAGACAAGAATTCGTATAACTCGACCCAGTGGTACACGATCGAGGAAATCCCCGTATCTCCGATTTTTTGCAAAATCTCCCCGTACTCGGCAAGAAACTCCTCTTTGCGTTGCCTGCTGCTCAAATTGTTGGAAAAATTGGGATTTCCACGTGCCGCAGCAGAAGCACCCGATCCAAAGTAGAGTTGATTCCCTGCATGCTCAAGCTGTTGAGCGCTACGGCGGTAGAGCTGCATCCCCAGATCCTGTTCGCCTTCAAGAAGCAGGTTTTTTGCTTGATTTAAATCGGCAATGTTGGCATCTACGATCGCAGATAACAGTTCTTTTGATCTGTTTTGAATTGCTGCGCCGCGATTCGCTTCAATCTCGTTATCCCACTTCAGAAAAAGCAGACTTCTAAGTTCGGAAATCAGACGTGCCACAAATCTTTTGCCAACGGAGCGATTTGTGATCCAGTCATCTATCCATTGTTTCGCCGTCGCGTGGCCTCGGCCTAACCATAGACGCGCCGCAATCGCCGCGACAGCCTCAGCCAGCTCACTTCGTCCCTCTTCTTTGACGACGGCATTTGCTTCTGCGATTTCCAGAAGATTAGATACGATAGAGATGCAGCGATCAGGGTCCGCGCCGGCCATCCGTCCCATTGGTCCGCTAACAAAAAATGCGAGCGCTTCGGGATTGGTTTCATGTTCGGCAACAAGCTCCATCAGTTTCCACATCGTAGGTCTTGCTACATCCCACAAAGTATTGAGTGCAGAGCTAATTTGATGGCGAACGGTTGGGACAGGGTCAAAGAGCATCCTGCACAATCTCGGTTCAAAGGAAGAATCTTGACCTTTTCGTGCAAGCGCCAAGTAGCCTTGAGCTGCATACACCCGCACGTCCCAGTTCCCCCAGGCCATGGTTCTCGAGATCTCATCTGAGGCTTCCGGGTATGGGCTCTCTGATAGTTGATCCAGCAACGTCAGGAGCTCATCTGCCAACGGATTTCCTTCGTCGCCCGGCTTATATGCATCGCTCTCAGCGATGCGCACGGCACCGTTACTTACGTAGCCCCATGCTGCATGGAGAGTCTCCGCGTTTACCTCAGCACCGTTTTGCCCGTCGATAGCTGCAACGACTTTCCGGATATGCGTCCAGATCGTTGTGACCTCGGACCGATCTAGGCTCTCAGCGCTAGCTTTGAGACAGTTCTTGAGCGGTCTGACTGACTCCATAACTGTCGCGTCCGGACCTGCGCTTGTGTCCACCCCTTGACGCCGCAACAAGGAGTCAACGATATCTTCGTCACGGCCCGACCAGCCAGTCGATATCGATATAAAGGCAGGATTGCCTGTCAGAGCGCCCTGCTTAGCAAGCTCAGCGCGGTATGCCGCCAGTCCCGGTGAGAGTAGCTTCTCGGGTTCGATCAGGGAAAGGAGTCGCTTGGCGCAGTACTCCCACTGCCCCCTTGTTTCGTCATCTGCACTTCCAACCCTCTCAAGAAGCCGCTGCTCAAACGCAACTCGTTGATCCGCCGCTCTCGTAGGTAGAGCGGAAGCAACGTATGCAATTGCGTCGCGCGACAGACGCCAGTTGAGAAGGACCTTCTCGTCTATTGCAACAGGCCAAAGCCTGTCGTCGGCGACGTCTAGTCG
>Ga0190282_1107_pt1 | contig 3640 bp, 3 predicted proteins | sample ZER3_100Endo_I3_FD_131024 | JGI IMG/M metagenome (GOLD analysis project Ga0190282, IMG submission 131024) | Enriched cells of freshwater protists from Biology Centre CAS, Ceske Budejovice, Czech Republic - ZER3_100Endo_I3 | ecosystem: Environmental > Aquatic > Freshwater > Unclassified ...
GCTGTTTCTCCCTATAGCATGGTTCATGAGACAGGTATCGTATTTAGTATGGGTGCTGTCGTCTATGCAATAAAGAATAAGCTCCCAGGAGCGATTCTAGAATGCGGAACTTGGAGGGGAGGATGTTCGGTTGCTATGTTGTTGATTCAGCGTGAACTGTTCGAGAAAGTAGTAAAGCCTGTCTACATGTTGGACAGTTTCGAAGGTTTGCCTAGTGTTGATCATAGAGATGGTCCTCTCGCGGCGGAATGGCAAGCAGGTGCAGATAAGGAAAAATTCTTCGATAATTGTAAAGCAGCACAGAATGATCTTGAAAGCTTATTGCAATTGCATAATTTTTCTTCTGCTGATTATAAGGTGGTTAGAGGCTGGTTTGATAATACTATTCCAGTTGTTGCATCGGAACTTTCAGCTCAAGGTCTTGCTGTTCTTAGGCTTGATGGAGATTGGTATTCCTCCACAGATGTTGCATTGAGATATCTTTGCCCTATTACAGTTGAGCAGGGTGTTGTCGTTGTTGATGATTATTATGCTTGGGATGGATGCGCGCGGGCCACACACGACTATCTATCAAGTAATGATCTACCTTATCGAATAAAATCGCTACCCTACAATTTTGGAGCCTATTTCATCAAGCGAGCATGCAGAACCAGTTTCAACGAATTTTGAGGAGGTGGGTATGGTTAAAAGAATTCACTGGACTCCCCAATTAGTCAGCACATTTTGGGATGGGGTGGCGCAAACAGAACTTGATAACCTGTCTTTCGGTAAAGTTGCAGGACCAGACTTTATTGAGCTCATTAGTAAGTTTCTTGTTCCAGGCGGTCGTCACCTGGATTTTGGGGCAGGTAGTGGTCATGTACTTCAAATTCTTTTGGATCGTGGGCTAAATGCCGCTGGATTTGATCCATCACCAGATCGTCAAGCACTGTTGTTAGATAAAATAGGTGGGCACCAGAACTTTTTGGGTGTTCAAGGTGCCGACTCTAACGAGCAATATGATGTCGTTCTCTTGATGGAAGTTATTGAGCATATATTGGACGATGACTTTCAACAGGTGCTAGAGCGAGTTGCAATGTTTGTCAAGCCAGGAGGGAGTTTAATTGTATCAACTCCTAATAATGAAAATTTAGAGACTGCAAGTGTCTATTGCCCTGTCTCAGATACTTTTTTTCATCCTTGGCAACATGTTCGTAGTTTTACTCCGGATAAACTTTCTGGATGCCTCGCTGGTTTTGGGTTTACCTCGGAGTTTATTGCTTTGGCAGATTTTTCAGCTGACGCAGAAGCTTTAAAGTTACAAAAGGCTGGCGTGGTATCCAAGGCGCAATTAGCGCAATTGAATGAGGCTGTTAAATTAGCTGTTAAAGAGTGCGACCTACAACGGCAAGAGCTTGATAAGATTGATGATTTCTTGGGCAGTCGTGTCAATCTAAGTGTTTGGCAGAAAATAAAAATTCGTATAAAGCTATTGTTTCAGTTTCGAAAAAAAGTTTCCGAATTACATTCAATCGCACACGCCATGTCCTATCGTCTTAATGAAGTATCTACAGATACACTTAGAGTGCTCGGGACGGTGCTGGAGAACAATGACGAATCTCCATTGGTTGATGCGCCAGACGGTATCAATTTGCGTATTGGGCGAGAGACGACCATTGTTTATGTAGGTCGAAAAATATGAGAATCGGGCTTTTCAGTGTTTTCAAGTCGTCGCCTTGGTTGGGCTCTGGTATTGGTGTATATGCTGAGGTAGCAGTACATACTGCTGAACTATAACTTAAAGGCTGTTAGCTAATGTTTAGCATTGAATTTTTACATGTAATACGCGAATACGAGTATAACAAGATTGTCGCCCGACTCCCTCCGGGGAGTCGAGTGCTCGAGATTGGCGGGGGTACGGGATATCAGGCAAAACGTTTGGCTGAGGATGGCTTTATCGTTGACTCAATTGATATACCTGACTCGAACTATGCGGGCCAAGGTGAGTTTCCGGTTCAGCCTTACGATGGTCGGAATATTCCTTTTCCAGAGAATAACTTTGATGTGGTGTTCTCTTCAAATGTTCTAGAGCATGTTCTTGATTTGCCATATCTCCAAGCAGAGATTAAGAGGGTTTTGAAGCCTAATGGTATTTGTGTGCATCTCATGCCAACGGGCGCATGGCGTTTTTGGACTAATATTGCACACTACATAGAGCTTTTTCAGCGGCTATGCTGTTTGGCTCCTCGTTTGTTTCCCAGAGGCCTTTCAAGGCGTGCACTTTCTGATGCAATGAGTGTGGCACGATTGATGGCCGGGACAGTGAAACACTATGCAATCGTTCCGCGTCACGGTGAGACCGGTAATGCTGTTAGCGAAATAGTAACTTTTAGTTTAAATCACTGGGTTAAGCATTTCCTGAGCCAAGGTTTCTCAATTCAAGAGGCTACTTCTGCGGGACTTTTCTATACTGGGCATATGGTGTTAGGGACAAAACTATCATTAAGCCTGCGGCAAGTGCTTTCCAAATTTCTTGGTAGCGCCTGTGTGATTTATGTAGTTCACCCTAAATAGGCGTTTTGAGGTATTGCGCTTGAGCGAGTCACGGATAGTTCGGTTAATGCTGCGTTTGATTTCCGCTGATATAACTTGGTTGATTCATCGTTTAAAGTTGTCGCTAGGGTGGCGTGGAGTAGTCCCTCGCCCCAGTATGTTAGTGACGAAGGTTCGGCCAGCTAGCCAGCGATATAGCAGGTTTTCGGGTCAAAACGTACCAATAAAAGTCATAGTGTTTTCTCATAATCTTTGCTATGAGGGAGCGTCAATAAGTTTAAAGGAACTTGTTATTGGTTTGTTTCATTGCCAAGAAATCATTCCAGAGGTTTTTGCCTTCGAGGACGGCCCGCTGCGTGCTGAATATATTTCGCACGGGATTAAGGTAACAGTGCTTCCAGGAATACTGCATAAAATTTCAACGTTTAAAAAGTTGAACGTTGAAGTCGAGCGCCTAGCTTTACTTATCAGTGAGCGCGAGACTGACTTGGTTTTTGTAAATACTCTTTTAAACTTTCCGGCGATTCTGGCCGCAGAACATGCTGGCGTACCTTCAGTATGGAACCCTCGCGAGAGTGAACCTTGGAACAGTTATTTCCGCTTTTTGCCTGACCCGGTTGCGCAGCGTGCGATTGCTGCGATCGGACTGCCTAGACGCGTCGTATTTGTTGCGCATGCCACGCGAAAGGTCTGGTCGGATTTTGATGAGCAGAATAGTTTTACAGTCATTCATAATGGAATAAATCCCAATCGTTTTGATCGTTGCAGGGATCTTGCTGAGAAAGCGCGTTGCCGTGATGCTTTAGGTTTGAGTGCCAACTCTATAGTGATTTTGTGTGTGGGCACATTGTGCGAAAGGAAGGGCCAGATGGATTTGGTTGAGGCTCTTTTCCAGTTATCAGATACAGTTTCTAACCGGGTTAAGATAGTGTTGGTCGGAGATGATCGTGGTGGCTATGCTGATGCTATTAAAAGCGCTTGCAATGCACTTCCCAGCGGACTTCGTAGTTGTATTCTGACTATTCCTGCGACTGAGTCGATAGACTCTTTCTACGCGGCGGCTGATATTTTTGTTCTTAGTTCAAGGGTTGAAAGTTTTCCTCGTGTG
>Ga0190282_1110_pt1 | contig 3341 bp, 7 predicted proteins | sample ZER3_100Endo_I3_FD_131024 | JGI IMG/M metagenome (GOLD analysis project Ga0190282, IMG submission 131024) | Enriched cells of freshwater protists from Biology Centre CAS, Ceske Budejovice, Czech Republic - ZER3_100Endo_I3 | ecosystem: Environmental > Aquatic > Freshwater > Unclassified ...
CGACCTGACGAGAAAACAGATCCAGCACCACCGCCAAATACAGCCAGCCTTCATAAGTACGAATGTAGGTGATGTCGGTGACCCAAACCTTGTTGGGTTTCACGACATCGAACTGGCGCTTCAGCAAATTGGGTGAGGCGACCGCTGGCTTACCGCCGTGCTTGCTAGGGCGGCGTCGATACCCTGTCTGAGAGCGCAGACCTTCAAGACGCATCAGCCTCGCCACACGATGCCGACCACAATCCTCACCGACCTCGCGCAGATCGTCATGGATTTTGCGATAGCCATAAACGCCGCCGCTCTCCAGCCAGGAATGCTTGATCAAACCCAGCAGTCGCTGGTCGTCTTTGGCGCGTAAAGATTGCGGCTCAGACAGCCAGGCGTAATAACCGCTGGGATGGACTTTCAGTGTCAGGCAAAGCCGTCGAATCGAATAGTCGCCCGCGCGCTGCTTGATAAAGGCGTACTTCAGCCGCACTCCTTGGCAAAGTACGCGGCGGCCTTTTTTTATATGTCTCGCTCTTCAGTGACGCGCTTGAGTTCCGCTCGCAGACGACGCAGTTCAGCGTGCTGATCATCATCCTGCTGCCGTTCTTCTTGAGGTTTGCTGTAGCGCTTTATCCGGGCATAGAGGCTATGCGTCGACACGCCAAGACGGGCCGCTACCTCAGCGACAGGCAGCTTCTTTTCGGTCACTTGATTGACTGCTTGGATTTTGAATTCTTCGGGGTAACGCGGGTTGCTCATGGCACCTCCTAATTGGCCTCAGTTTAAGGCAAAGAGGTGTCTACGAAACCCGGGGCGATTCATATCTTCCATCATGAGTTTTCATCTATGAGTATCTCACTTTCATCTCTCGGCAAATGTCAGATAAATCACTCAGAGCTAGGCGAGACTGCATCAGCATCGTCCACCCTCTCTACCAATCACACCCTGTTGGCGCGATCCTCTTTCGTCGTGGTCACAGCCCATCCTTCGTCTTGCACTCATCCTAAGCTAATGCACTCATGATTAACGCGATCGTCCTAAAAATGCTCTTTTTCGTATTCGCGTTGTCCCCTCACTGCCAACGCTCCTTGCAACTCCTTCGTATCCGTATTTTGCAGGTATTACCTATTTTTTCGAGGGAACTACGTGGACAAGGTAGGGTTTGTGATACCGCCAGTACCTGGCTACTCACAACCGGCGCGCACCAGTCGTTTTACTCCCTCTGCTTTGCCTACCGTTACTGCTCAGGGCAAGCCCCGAGACCCCAATACTTAGAAAGGAAAGATCATGAGCCGTAGCGAACAGCGCCGACGCACAGGATGGTTGCCGGCAATTCGTTGTTTCGAGGAAGAAGAAGCGCTGGTGCGCGAGAAGGCCCATGACAGCGGAATGAGCGTCGGTCAGTTCATGCTGGCCGCCGCCTTGAAGCGACAAACCAGAAGCCGATTTGACTCCCACATTATCAATGAGCTGCGGCGTCTAGGCGGCCTTCAGAAACACCTCTTCAGGGAGGGTAGCGGTGTGCTTTCCAAGGAGTATGCAAATGTATTGGTTGAGATAACCGAAGCCATTAAGCGTATCGGGCGTTAAGGAAACTCATTGGCGCTTCGGTGGCTCACAGCTCCGTGGTTATCTCATGTAGTGCCAGGACTTCATGCTCTGCTAGACCACGGCTGAGATGTTCCAGCCCTAAAGTCGAGCTCAGCACTGAATGTTCGATTTCCTGCTGCTCCAATAGTCTTCCCAACAAGATGACCTCTCCGTCCGCTTCCAGCCTACGAAGCCGCTCTGGAAAGTTGAACGCCCAGCTATCGAGTATTTGCCATCCGCGAGCGTGATAGGACGGAGAGTCGAGGACAGATTCAATGGTCGCACTCGCCAGCACGTTGGCAGCGATCAATAGTGGCTTGCTGTCACTGAGCATATGCGTCCCCAACCTTGCGGAGGCGTGTAATCATTCTTGTGTTTTGTGCAATCAAGGAAGACCTGAAGCCGCCTTTTTGCTTCAGTTCTCCGATGTGTTGATGGGAGAACCCGAGAGCAATAAGAGCGACGACATCATCACGGGCGAGGGCCAGATTAGCCGAGCGCATCATCGCATTGGCCAGTTCCAGCCGCTCTATATCTGGCGGCACAGAAATACTCCCGATTGGTTTGCTCATAAATTGCTTCCAATGAATGATGGACTGACGCTCAGCAATGCTAGCCCAGAGCCGCATCTAGGTACCAAGCAACGTATTGAGTCGAGCCTCAGTACTGAGCACCTCTGCCGGCCGCAGAACGATGCTGAATACAGGAACATCAAGATTGCTGGTCAGCAGCTCCAACCGATGATTGTGCTTCCCTACCGGCACGATCCGCCAAGAGTTAATTTCATCGAGCCGAAAGAAATGTTCTGCGCCTTTGACTGGATAGGCCAGCAGCCTGCGTGCTGAACCATCGATACCCAGGTAGGCATCGCTGATCTTCGCGAATACTTCAAGCTGCGGTTGAAAACCTGCGCTCTGGAAACCTACAACCAATTGCTTCAGCTGCTCGGCATAGCGTTGGTTAACACGCGAAAACAACCAAGCCCCTCCGACGAAATAGAAGGCCAGAGCCCAGAACAACCATCGAATGGCCGGATCAGCACCACCGGAGAACCCCAAAAAGAACGGTAGGTTGAAACCGCACAAAACCACCACAAGCAGCAGCAACACTCCGACCGGCAGACATCCGACAGCCCATAACACACGAAATAGCTCCCACAACTGCCTCATCACCTTTCCTCATGCCCACGTTTAGCACCAAAATATCTGATAATCAGATATCTTAAAAGCAGATATAGCTTGGCAGGCCGCAACCAACAGAAACGCGGCCATGACCAAAGCCATCTATCGACGTGAGCACGAGGTTTTTCTTCAGCTTCTAAGACGTATTCGCGTCGACTCAGGTTTGACGCAAGCTCAATGCTCAGCCGCCTTAGGCCGGCCTCAGTCATTTATGAGCGATGTGGAACGAGGTGTAAGAAGGCTTGATACCATCCAACTTCGTGATTTGTGTCTTGTTCTAGGCACAGATCTAACGAGCTTTTCCAAAGCTTACGAACAAGCCCTCCAAGAGGGGTAACAGATGGATGTCTTCTAGCATCCTATAGAACACAGCAGATAGAAATCAGCCTACAGCAAACTTTAAAAAGATTGTAAAAATGAGAAACATCCCCTCCAAGAAGGTCAGAGTGTTACTCTGATGCTATGACTTTATCCTCTGCGAACTTGTTTTATCACTGTGCAGAAAAAGCGAGCAATGATGTAACTAAAAATCCTATTAAGCGAACAAGTGGCAAACGTATCGACGCGTCTGATTACGAGACA
>Ga0190282_1116_pt1 | contig 2912 bp, 4 predicted proteins | sample ZER3_100Endo_I3_FD_131024 | JGI IMG/M metagenome (GOLD analysis project Ga0190282, IMG submission 131024) | Enriched cells of freshwater protists from Biology Centre CAS, Ceske Budejovice, Czech Republic - ZER3_100Endo_I3 | ecosystem: Environmental > Aquatic > Freshwater > Unclassified ...
ATACCTGAATATATTCTAGGAATGAAAATTAAATTGACAATTAGAAAAGGAAGCACGTGAACCAAATGTTTCCACTTTAGTCGAAAGTCAGAATAACAAACAGCTAAAACATAAAGGTAGAACGATGGCATTCCCAACAAACAGAATGTTGATCTGAAAATCTCCAGATTTCGATGATCTTCTGTATACAAATACATGAAAAATCCGCTGAGATCGATCGCCGAAAAAATAAAGAAGAAAGCAAATAAACGGTTTGCCAGTTTATTTTCGGTTTTAACGGTTAGCAGAAAAAATGCCATCAGCAAAGAAACGAAAACAGAAATTCGGGCAATTCCCTCTAATAAAACTAATTGATCCATCTATCTTTTTATATTAAACAAATATAATATTTTCGTTTTTGTAACAAAGCCTCATCGGAATCGTCTTTGTAGAGAAAAAATAGAAGAAAAAAATTGATTATAAATCTTTGAGACTTTGCAAGATTGAGATAAAATATATTAATTTTGACGAGTCTAAATAACGATAAAATGACATTTACGAAAACTACTGAACAAGCCTCAAAATATGAACATTTAGAGAAGATGTCTGTTCATGAATTGTTATCAAATATAAACCAAGAAGACAAAACTGTGCCTTATGCAGTCGAGAAAGCTTTGCCACAAATAGAAGCTTTGATTCCGCAAATAGTTGCAAAGTTGAAGTTAGGCGGAAGATTGTTTTATATTGGAGCAGGAACTTCTGGCCGACTTGGTGTTGTTGATGCTTCAGAGTGTCCGCCAACTTTTGGCGTTCCTTTTGATTTAGTAAATGGCATTATTGCTGGTGGCGACACAGCAATTAGACGTGCTGTAGAAAATGCAGAAGATAACCCAACACAAGCTTGGATTGATCTTCAAAATCATAAAATAGATTCTAATGACGTTGTAATCGGAATTGCCGCTTCGGGAACAACTCCGTATGTTATCGGCGGATTAGAAACTTGCAACCAAAACAATATTATTACAGGTTGTATTACTTGTAATGCTGGAAGTCCGTTGGCATTGACAGCGCAATTTCCTATTGAAGTTGTTGTAGGTCCAGAATTTGTAACTGGAAGTTCGAGAATGAAAGCTGGAACTGCACAGAAACTAGTTTTAAACATGATTTCGACTGCAGCAATGATTCAGCTAGGAAAAGTAAGAGGAAACAAAATGGTCGACATGCAGTTAAGCAATGTGAAACTGGTTGACCGCGGTGTAAAGATGATTATGGATGAAATTCCCGTTTCTTACGATGAAGCTTCTGAATTATTAAAAAAATATGGCAGTGTGAGAAATGCTATCGACAATTATAAAAAATAAACGGTTTTAAGGTTTTCAAACTTGAAACCTGAAACTTGAAATAAATACCATGGCAACAAACAGACAATTATTAGGAAAAGGAATTAAATATCTAACAGGCGCCCTGCCTTTAATGTTTCTTGGGCCAACGTTGATCTATAATGCATTTCAGAATCAAGGCAATAATTGGCATTATTTAGTTTTAGCAATTGGAATTATAGCTTGCCTTAGTTCGATGTTGCTGAGTTTTTTAGGCTTGAAAACTATTGTAAAAGGTATATTTAACGACTAAAGTTTAAAGTTAAACCCGACAAGTTTTGAAAACCTGTCGGGTTCAGTTTTTATAATTTAAAAATCTTCAGAAAAACACTCATGGAAGCTTTAATTCACATTCAGAAAACATTTGAGAAAGTTGTTTATATCGATAAAAAAATAAACAATCGCGAGTTTGAAGATTGTGTTTTTAAAAACTGTGATTTCTCCAATAGCAATTTCAATTCTAATACTTTTTTGGATTGCGAATTTATCGACTGCAATCTCTCTATGACGAGTTTAGCAGGAACGAGTTTAAAAAACGTTACTTTTAAAAATTGTAAACTTTTAGGAATTGCATTTAATGAATGTGATGATTTTCTTTTTCAAGTCTATTTTGATGAATGTGTTTTGGATTACGCTTTGTTTTCGAATAAAAAAATGCCAAAAACCAAATTCATCAATTCTTCTGTTCGCGAAGTAACTTTCATTGGAACCAATTTAACGAGTTCTGTTTTTGATAATTGCGATCTTGACGGAGCTATTTTTAATGAAACTCAATTGGCTTCTGTAGACTTTAGAAGTGCTTACAATTACAAAATAGACCCTGAGTTTAATCCGATGAAAAAAGCTCAATTTTCTACTGATGGAATTGTCGGATTATTAGACAAATACGACATTAAAATTGTATAGTTATGAGTGCTGATCAATCTTATCTTGAAAGCATTAAAAAGCAGTTTTTATATTATAAAATGCTTGGCGAAAAAGCCATGGATCAGCTTGAACCTGAACAGCTTTTTATTGCGGTAAATGAAGATACAAACAGCATTGCTACAATTGTAAAACACATTTCGGGCAATATGCTTTCGCGTTGGACTGATTTTCTAACTTCTGATGGAGAAAAAGAATGGCGAAATCGAGATGCTGAATTTGAAAATGATTTGCAATCTAAAGATGAAGTTCTCGAACTGTGGAATAAAGGTTGGAATTGCCTCGAAAATGCTCTTGAAAGCTTAAAACCAGAACACCTTTCGGATATTATTTATATCAGAAATGAAGGCCATACGGTTATAGAAGCCATAAATCGTCAATTGGCGCATTATCCTTATCATGTTGGGCAGATTGTTTTTTATGCCAAACAGCTGAAAAACAGTGAATGGAATAGTTTATCGATTCCGAAAAACAAATCGGGAAATTATAACGCTGAAAAGTTTGCCAAGGAAAAAGAAATCAAGAACTTTACAGACGACGAATTAAAAAGATTGAAATGATAGAATATTATGCAAATTTTGGCGGGACATGTTGGTGGATCTTAATCAAATTCTGTAGAACAAATTTAAC
>Ga0190282_1117_pt1 | contig 2825 bp, 3 predicted proteins | sample ZER3_100Endo_I3_FD_131024 | JGI IMG/M metagenome (GOLD analysis project Ga0190282, IMG submission 131024) | Enriched cells of freshwater protists from Biology Centre CAS, Ceske Budejovice, Czech Republic - ZER3_100Endo_I3 | ecosystem: Environmental > Aquatic > Freshwater > Unclassified ...
CACCAGGAACTCATACTGAGTTGCTCCAGCTACCTTCGCCCTTACGGCCACCTGGTAAGTAAGTCCGTACTGGTAACCTGCAAACTGCAGCAGACGAATTTTACCCACCTGGAGCACATCAGTAGCCGTAGCTGCATAAGCCCCGTTAGTGATCCGGAATTCGTATTGTTCAGCACTAATAACAGTTTCTGCCGAGAGGTACTGGGTATTGAGGTATTCCAGGGTTGTTCCCCGGTCTGCGGAAGCAAGTTGGGTGAGCCTAAGCAATCCCCATCAATCAGGTCGTCACAATCGTTATCAATGCTGTCATAGCAGATCTCTATTGCTCCCGGATGTACATTCGGATTGGTCGTCATCACAATCATCATGATTGGTCACGAAGCCGTCCGGAGCACCTGTACAGGAAGAAGTCGTTACTGCTGGATTACCGTAACCATCATTGTCAAAGTCTTCATAATAGGTGACATTGGCAAGTACAGTTAATGATACTCCCGAAGAAGTAGCCCCTGAATAAATTCTGCCTGTAGGTCCCATGCCGTTACTGATGTTTAGGGATATATTTTGCTTATTCGAGGAATATCGGGGCCTCTGATGCCGTTTTTTGAGAAAAATAGGAGGTGGGCATTAGTCCGGTTTCTTTTTTAAATGCATTATAGAAAGTTCCAAGGCTTTTAAAACCCGATTCAAAAGCTATTGCTTCTATGGTCATTTTGTCAGATTTTTCTGTATACCTGTCTATAAAAAAACTAACTCTGTAGCCATTTATCCAATCCCGGAAATTTTTACCAATAAGGTTGTTGATAATAAAAGAACATTTATGAACAGGAATATTTAGTTCTCCCGCTAAATCGATGATTTGAAAGTCAGCCTTGAGATAAGGCTTTTTACCATCCATCAATTTTCTCATTGATTCTGAATGTTCAGCTAACTGGTCATCAGGTAGCGCTGCCTTTTTGGAAGCCAGAGGAGCAGGACTTAATATTTCTGCGGAGCCTTCTGGTTTGGCATTCCATTTTACTGCGACAAGAAGATAACCATAAAGAATCTTAGGCCGGTGTATGATGAATGTAAGAATGATGAGAAAAAATAAACAGTTGATGATGATAAATGTAAAATTAAAAACACCCTGGTCTGCGCCTTTTGTCAAAAAGGGAACAAAACCCAGCAATTGAAAAAACGTTGCGGCCTTAAGGAAGAAAAACAGCCAGTTGGTTTCCGGATCATCTGCTTTTTTATCACGGAAGCTTTTTGAATTTAATACAATAAACCAGGAGGCAGATAAATAACCTAGTAGTAATGAGGGGCGTCCAAGTGTAAGGAGATAACTTTGAAACAAGCCGCTTCTTTCTGACATAAAGAGTTGCCTGTTTTCTATTACCTGCTTTGCTACATCATTCCAGTCAATGGATAAGAATTGCCATGGGAATACATGGATGATTGCCAGAATGGAAGGTATAAAGTGTAGCCATTCGAATCTTCTTAGTCTTGTGCGACTATGGATAAAGCTATTGATGTAAAGAAAAAAGCAAGCCGGTGCGGTATAATAAAAAGGAAGAAATAATTTATAACAAAGAGAGAAAATGGTTAACTGATCTGATCTGACTAAGAGTAGAATAGTGATTTGAGCAAATCTTGAAAAAAACAGGACTGATAGTAAGCGGTTCAATAAAACGTTTCCTTGCCTGGCAAAAGCCAGATGAAATGAGAACAGTAGCATGAAAAAGCAACTGGTGCCTGCCAGGAAAGTTAATAAGCCCATAAGATGAAGCAAGGTAAAATATTTTATCAGCATTCTTATGTGGAATACTGATAAAATATTTTACTGCTTAAAGGGAATTAACAGGTATGAATTAATTTGTGCCCTTGCTGAGGTGTAGCCTTACATTCAATTCAAACATTCCGTTGCTATAACCAGTTAGGGGAGAGGTTTGTGTAGTGTACATTCCGCTGATCAGGTACTTTCTTTTATAATCCATCCCGATCCCGAAAGTAGCACTTTCAGTACTGTGATAAAGTCCGGTCAGCATGATCTGTTCGTCAGAGAAGGTTACCTGTCCGCCCGCATCCCAAATGTTGTCAAATCCCTTAACACCTCTGTATGCTACTTTAGGCTCCAGACCAACCCCATCCAGATCCTCACTCAGACTGAATTTGTAACTGGCAGCAGTATAAAAAGTAGCGACATCAGCCACCTTGATGTTATCCTTTTTGAAAACGCTTTTAAGATTGGGCAGTGCTGCCTGAATATTTAATCCCCTGCTGGTATATGCTGCACCAAAGTCCCCGTCGACATAGGTTTTCCTTGCATTGTACTGATTGACAAGTATATCCCCCGGATCACCATAAATGTCTTCCTGCTGCAGCCTTTGGTTCATAAAACCAAAGGAGATCCCGAAGTGAAGATGATCCACTTCATTCAGAGGGAGGTGATAAGCATAAGTTCCTACTGCTCTGAGTTCACGCTGCAGCCCGGCTTTGTTGTTTACAATAGTCAATCCAAGCCCTACTTTTTCAGAGCCATAGTCCGCGGTCAGGTTTTGGAGTTCGGGAGATCCGGGAATTTTGCTCCATTGCTGCCGGTAGCCGGCATTTATTTTTACACCCTGTTCTGCTCCTGCAAAAGCCGGATTGCCGAGGTACTGGTTGTTAAAATACTGAGCTCCTAAAGGAGCCAGTTGTGCCTTAGTTATGGTCACTGATCCGATGCTAATATATAATGCGGTAAGTAAACAGTTTAATACAGTAAATTTCATATTCCCAAATTGCTTCACTGAGCTTTTTCTACACTTGCCAATGTAAATTGAGCAAGCGGTTAATGTTTAATT
>Ga0190282_1119_pt1 | contig 2657 bp, 5 predicted proteins | sample ZER3_100Endo_I3_FD_131024 | JGI IMG/M metagenome (GOLD analysis project Ga0190282, IMG submission 131024) | Enriched cells of freshwater protists from Biology Centre CAS, Ceske Budejovice, Czech Republic - ZER3_100Endo_I3 | ecosystem: Environmental > Aquatic > Freshwater > Unclassified ...
TCGGTTGCTGGATAACGAGCGTATAAATGAATATTTCCCTACTATGTACCAAGGCTGAGGGGAGGCTCTAATACCGCCTCTTTTGGCTTATGCTGCTAGTTGGTCTTGCATTAGTCGCCCTGCCACATCCATCAAATCACACCCATCTCGCAGCAAAATGCTGCACACCAGCGACAGTTCCTGCAGAACCACTGCACCTTCGGGCGCTTCATCAGAAACCGAGAGGTTCTCAAGTAGTTGAGTCACAGCGCGAATGCGATACGCGGCTGCATCGTGGAGGACGTCAATGGTGGCTTGGGTATCGATCAGCAGCGAGGGAATGTTGCAGTCATGGCCGGTAATTGGCATGTATCGATTCAGAGTCGTCATGGGGCTTCCTCCTGTATCAATCAGAGCCATCACCCTCTGCCGCCAAGCAGAGAAGGGTGACGGATTGCACAAGGTTGGCGGACCAGGGATACAGACCAGGCACTCCCGAAGGTGTCCCTGCGCAACCCGCCATGTTTCTATGCCCGCGCACCTGGCTCCAGGCGTGGGCAAAATGCTCAGCAAATACAGCAAAACGGCATATTTCACTGCCCGGGCCAGCCCCCTAACCTTGTGTCCATCAGCTTCTCAACCCGGATGGAACACAACAAAAATGACTGAATACAACATCGCCCTGGTGGGCTTCGGCGGGGTCAATCGGGCCCTGGCGCAATTGATTGCCGAGCGCAATCAAAACAATCTAAAATATAACCTTACATTCAAATTCAGTCGCACCAAATTTCTCAAGCAACACACTCAACCTTGAAATATATCAAGTAAAATCAGGAACACAATCTTTTATATAAAGCCTATCTATTGAAATAGACATTGACATCCAAGCAGTCCAGATCTGTGGCCTCCAAAAATTCTTCAGTCATTTCCATTGAGTCCACCCAGAAAAATTCTATTGGAGCAGTTCCAGCCGAGTAGAATTTAGAGCCACTTACACAAGTGCAATTTCCAATTCATCACCCTCCCTCTTTACTCCCTCTAAACCAAAAACCCATCACCCTCTACATAGTCATAAAGCTGGATCTGCGGAAACTCTGTATCACTGACAAACATAAGCTCATGCCCCTGATGCTGCTGCATAAAAGCCTGGATAATAAACCACGCACGACCGTCATTAAGCCAAGTTCGATGCTTGTCAGAATATACCCCCTGCACAACCAAACGAGAATGTTCTCGCCCCAATTTCTTGCCCAGATTCAAAGAGATCCGACATGATTTACAACATAAGTAATGATATTCGCCCATCCCCGCCCCCAAAAAAATTCAATAGTCACATCAGCATTTTGCCAATCACAACATAGTCTTTCAATTCCCCCCTTGGCCGTACCAATAGACAACGTCCTTCTTCGTTAAACTCCGCCTCATCTGCATCACTGGGAAATTTGGAGTGTAGAGGGTATTCCGTATCTAAAGCTCCATCATACTTCAATGCCCATGACATCCGATCTGACTTAAGCTTTTGTGAAATGGGATATTCATCCGGATCAACATCCCCATAAGACCCTGGTGATACATCCCACAACGGAAAACACTAATAGTCAGCCATCAGTCTAATTATTTTCATTATTATCCCTCACCGGATACGCCCGCCTTCGGGAGCAAAGCCCCATTGAAAACCAAGCATCACTATTTAGCCAAAAACCCTTTAAGCCCAATACAAAATTTATTCAGATCGGACACATCGACAACCGTCTCAAACCCAAAGTAAGTATTTGTCGTTGCCTTTTCGCCCTGACCACAATTAAATAATATACGTATTGAAAACTCCCCATCTGACAAATCGACCGCATCACCACTCAGGGCTGTTATGTGCATATCGTTCTCCAAATTTACATAAGTAAATGACTCAGCCAACTCCCCCGCCACCAGACCTTTAACATGACTATCAAAATAAGATATCAACCTTTCTATATCACGCCTATACAGCCTGCAGAAAAACTTCTCAGATAAAAAACCAGAAAACCCACTATCAAGCGCACAAAATATATTAAAATCAAAAACCCCATCATTTACATAAATATTAACTGACACAAACTGCAATACCCCCACATCCAACTTAAGACCCACACTTTGCAAATTATTCATTACCATCTTCCCTTACCGCCCAAGACTCACTTACACCAGTCATCCCTGAGCCCAGTCAAAATATTTAGAATATTGGAATAGCTCAAAAAAGGTACTGAAAGAGAAAAATTAAAAGACTCATACTCAATATCTATGGGCAGAAAAAATCAAAACTCTCTCTTCCACCAGAAAATAAACTCACATTCAAATGGCTTTTAATAGCAAGCACATCATCAAATAAAACCTTACGCACCTCACCCCCACTCACGAATGAAAAACCATCTACAAAAATATCTAAAGTATCAGCCTCAAGTTCAACTGAACATAGAACCTGCTCCCGCCCTACCACTTCATAAAAGCGACCACGCCCCGAAGCCTCTAGTTGCCTCATTCTTTTTTCAAGGGGCCGACGAATTCTCATACTTTAAACCACTTCTCAATACGATTAGAGTTTGCACCTTCCAAAAAACACTCCAAAACTCCCACCCTACCACCAAATATATTACTTCTAAAAAACCAGATCCAACAAATCAAAAATACCACTACCAAAAGAT
>Ga0190282_1121_pt1 | contig 2593 bp, 3 predicted proteins | sample ZER3_100Endo_I3_FD_131024 | JGI IMG/M metagenome (GOLD analysis project Ga0190282, IMG submission 131024) | Enriched cells of freshwater protists from Biology Centre CAS, Ceske Budejovice, Czech Republic - ZER3_100Endo_I3 | ecosystem: Environmental > Aquatic > Freshwater > Unclassified ...
CAAGCGGACACGAAGCTTTTGCTGAAAAACTTTCTAAATACAAATCTGGAAAAGGCTCTGTTCAATTTCCGTTAAAAGATCCAATGCCTTATGATTTGATCACAGAAATTGTAAAATTTAGAGTCAAAGAAAATCTGGCAAAAGCTAAAAAGAAATAATACCACAATGAATTTAACTGAACACTACGACCAACTTTACAAAACCTCTTCTGAAATCATTTCAGCAGGAAAATATTCAATTGATTCTGAACTTAAAAACGAATCCGATTCTCGCTTCGGAATCACGTTGCTTATTCGTCCAAATGATGAAATTAAGGCCAACATTCAGGCTTTCATTAACGAATTGAAAAAAGCGGAACCTGAACAATATTTTTATCCAGATTCAGACATTCATATTACCGTTATGTCGATTATTTCTTGTTCTTCAGATTTTACTTTAAATCAGATTTCGCCAAACGAATATATTGAATTGATTTGCAGAAGTCTTGTTGATGTGGAGAAAATCAAAATTCATTTTAAAGGCGTAACCGCTTCTCCGTCTGCTCTCATGATTCAAGGATTTCCGAGTGATGAAACTTTAAATAATTTACGAAATAGACTTCGTGAAAATTTCAAAAATTCAGGATTACAGCAAAGTATAGACAGCCGTTATTCTATCTCTACAGCGCATTCTACTGTAATGCGTTTTCAAGAAAAACTTCATGACCCGAAAAAACTAATCGAAATTGCAGAAAAATTCCGTGATTATGATTTCGGAGAATTTGAAGTTAAAAACCTAGAATTGGTTTATAATGACTGGTATCAGCGTAAAAGTACAACGCGCGTTTTGGGTGATTTTTGTTTGAGATGAGTTTTTGCTTGCCACGAATTTCACTAATTCCACTAATTATCATTGAATTTGAAAATAGAATAAATTCGCGTAAATTCGTGTAATTAGTGGCAAAATAAAGTTTATTTAAACTTTCCAAAATGCCATAAAACACCAGACGGATCATGCAGAAAACATTCGCTTCCCCAGTCTAAATATTTTATCGGAGTTAGTTTTGCTCCTTCATATTTTTTTGGAAGATTTAAAGCTAAAAGTTCGTTATAATAACGTTCAACATCATCAACTTCAAGAAAAATCATGGTATTTTCAATCCAGTTTTTATCGTAGTAATCTTGAAGATAAAAAGCGATTTCTCCAGTTTTAAAAACTGAAAAATTAGATTCTAAAACCGTTTCTTCAAATCCTAAATCGCGATAAAAACTTCTTGAGATTTCAAAATTCTTAGCACCTATAAACGGTCGAATAGATTTAGCATTGTGATTCATTTTACTATAAATTTATGTCGTTATAATAAATTAAAAACCATTTATTATTAATGAGTTTAAACTTTCTTTCAACTTCAAAACCGCTGTCTGGAATCCAAAATCTTTCTGTAATTAAAGTATCTGTTTTTGTTAACGAATGCTGGTATTCTTCAATTTCTGTTTTATCAGCAACAGGAATTACTTGAAACTCCCAATTCTTTCTTGTCCATTCGTGCTGATCAAAACCAGAAACATGCTTTCCTTCAATTGGAAAATCAACTCTTGAAACCTGAAAAATAGAATCTGAATGAAATTTTTTATTGAATTCATCGAAATTCTCAGGCAACTCTTTTTTTATTGGTTTTGCAAGACTATCATTCTTAACAGCGACTTCAGAATTTAAATTCTGCTCTTCTTTAACTCTATTACAGTTCAAAGAAATAAAAGCTAAAGCCAAAACAGACAAAATAGTTGAAATTTTCATGAAGTTCAGATTTTAGCTTTTCTTCAAAATACTTCCTAAACCACGTCCTATTTGTTCGATTGCCTCAATACCTTTTGCTAAAGGCGATGCCGTAAAATCTTCGTAAGCATCCATTGCGCTTTCTTTACGATCGTCTTGCGGATAAACAAGCATCACATTATTGCTATCAAAGTACTTTTCAAACTTCGTTGGCAATTTATCAAAGATGGACTGATAAGAAACAGAACCTTTTCTAGACAAATTGACAACAACCAAATCTGTTGGTTTTATATCATCTGAAATCACTTCAAAATCTTCCCAATCAGAAACATTTTTAAATCCGAATTTACTGTTCAGTTTTGAATTAGAAGCAATCTGCTGAATAGCTTGATGCGTCTTTTCTTCACCATAAATCACAATCGGAATGCTTAATTCTTGCGCCAAACGGCTGACTTTTTGCATTAATAAATGAAAACCAATTCCTCTTTCTGAAAATGGCGGACAAATAAAAACGAGTCTTTTTTGCTCAATAAAATTCTTTTGGAACCTGCAGATAAACAAAGTTTTATCTACATTATTAATAATCGAATCTACATTTTCACCGAAGATTTTATCAATAAATCCAGTCTTTCTCGGCCAACCCACAATCACGATATCCGACATGATTTCTTTAGAAGTTCTTGCAATTCCGCTCGCAGGATTATGATCGATTCTAGCAATCGTATTAATTTTTACTTCTGAAGCAGATCCCTGAATTACAAACTTATCTGCAGCTTTTCTGTATTTTAAAATGTTCTTTTCCGCTTGATTATTGTTCGGAACAATTGTCAGTAAAGTA
>Ga0190282_1129_pt1 | contig 2087 bp, 1 predicted proteins | sample ZER3_100Endo_I3_FD_131024 | JGI IMG/M metagenome (GOLD analysis project Ga0190282, IMG submission 131024) | Enriched cells of freshwater protists from Biology Centre CAS, Ceske Budejovice, Czech Republic - ZER3_100Endo_I3 | ecosystem: Environmental > Aquatic > Freshwater > Unclassified ...
GCAACGCGGTCGACCGCACGCTCGCGATCCGGTGGGAGCCGGTCACCTCCGACTCGCGCTTCGACGCGGTCACGAGCGGCAAGGTCGACCTCGAATGCGGCTCGACCACAAGCAACCTCGAACGCCAGAAGCGCGTGAGCTTCTCGCCGACGATCTTCGTCTCGGGCACCAAGGTGCTGGTGAAGAGGGGCACGCCGATCGCCTCGTTCCGCGCCCTCGCGGGCCGCACGGTGGCGGTGACGGCCGGCCCCACCCACGAGAAGACGCTGCGCGATCTCTCCGAGAAGTTCAAGCTCGGCATCCAGCTGCAGGTGGCGCGCGACCATGCCGAGTCCTTCGCGCTCGTGAAGAGCGGCCAGGCCGATGCATTCGCGACCGACGACGTGCTGCTCTACGGCCTGATCGCGCAGGAGAACGCCCAGGCCGACTACCGCGTGGTCGGCGCCTTCCTCTCCTACGACCCCTACGGGATCATGTACCGCAAGGGCGATCCGCAGCTCGCGAAGGTGATCAACGACAGCTTCCAGGTGCTGGCCGAGGACGGCGAGATCGAACGCCAGTACAAGCGCTGGTTCCTGCGCAAGCTGCCCACGGGCGCCAGCCTCGACCTGCCGATGAGCGCGCAGCTCGAGACGATCATCAAGACGATGTCGGTGAAGGCGGAATGAGAACCCGAACCGGCCCCGATACGAGTAACTCCAACGTGCGCAGCCCTGCCATCGAATCCCTCAGGCCATCGAAGGTACAGGACTTCCATGAGTCGCTCTAGCTGCCTCGTGAGCAAGGTGCTCGCGGCATGAAAGTCTGAAGTGATCGATCTTCACTTCGCTTTTGGCGGGGAATTTCAGTGGTGCGGGAGACCAGGTTCGACTAGGTACGCGCCTACAGATTTCGTGATCCTCCTCGAACACCTTTCGATTCATCTGGGCAGTGGAGTCGAAGAAAGAGCCTAACAGTTGCTCGCTTTTTGCATCGGCCAGATGCGCTCTCAGCAGCCTGCTGCTGAACAGAGTCGCGCCATCCTGCGTCGGGAAAAAGTGCTGAACCGAATATGAGTAGCCAAAAGTCGAAGAGATCATGACGAACGGGAACAGATAGATGCTCATGTACCCGTCGTATGCGAAGTCTACAAAAAAGAATCTCTTCAGCCTCTCCAGCTTTCGATGCAAGGACTTGTTTGCAATAGGCGCATACCACACCGAATTCAACCCGAAGAACTCGTTTTGGCCCTCTTCAAGCTCCAAAGACGCGAGCGTCGTCGGGTGCACCATGGAGATGTGATACGGCTCCAAGGCATTTTCGACCGCGATCTGCCAGCCGCACTCGTACGGATACTGATTGACGTCCATCAGGCTCGAGACATTGAATGAAATGTTCTCGAGAATCTCAGCCACCCCACCAAGCTGCTCGTACAGAGAGAGACGAGGCTCCATCGCGACAAATACGAAGTCGCCGCACCAGTCGAGCTTGAAGCGGAACAACTGAGCTTTTCCAACATCGCAGCCAGCAAACGCCTCAGGATGAGGAACGATGACCCGGCCAGCACTCCATGTCCAACCGTGGTACTTGCAAGTTGCAGGCTGATTGCCATGAGCCCCGTCGAACATGATTGCGCCGCGATGCGGACAATGATTGTCGAACGCGACCAGATCGGCTCCATCATTGAAAACGACGATGTCACCGACAGCGGTGCTGAACTTGAAGTAGTCCCCCGGTGACGGCAGTTCTTGCCGATGACATATCAGATGCCAATACTCTTTGATGAGCGATTGATCGAGGTTCATTTCAAAGCTTCTTTGCGGGCGCAGCAAACATCGTCACATCATCTCGAACATTGCGCATGACGATGGCACCCGCGCCAATCCTGGCGCGATCGCCGATCCGCACACCTGGCAATACCTTGGCACCCGAGCCGAAAAAGCAGGCCTCGCCCACGTTCACACGCCCCGTCAAGTCCACATGCGCGCTCAGCGTCGATCCGTCTCCCACGACGGCATCGTGCCCAACGCTGCTTAGACCATTGATTGCAACAAAAGCACCAACTCGCGCATCCGCGGAGACCAGAGCATGGGGACACACCACCACGC
>Ga0190282_1128_pt1 | contig 2017 bp, 2 predicted proteins | sample ZER3_100Endo_I3_FD_131024 | JGI IMG/M metagenome (GOLD analysis project Ga0190282, IMG submission 131024) | Enriched cells of freshwater protists from Biology Centre CAS, Ceske Budejovice, Czech Republic - ZER3_100Endo_I3 | ecosystem: Environmental > Aquatic > Freshwater > Unclassified ...
TCCACGTCCTCCACGGCCGCCACCTCCGCCACCACCCCTTGCAAGCGCTGGGGTTGTGATTGCCAATACCGCGAGAGTCAGCAGTGCCCTGCGGGTGATATCCTTTTTGCTCATGATGGCGTCCTGCCTTCGCAGATATTTTTCGCGACTCTATCAACCTAGCGTGACCAGCTCAACGTAGCATCCTGGTTGTGTTCCTGGGTTGCGCAGCTTTTGACTATTACCTTTTGCTAACTGGCGATAGAATAAAAACAAGAGCCTGAGTTTTTTATGACTAGTGAAACTTTGTTTTAGATAGCAAAATCGAGTAGATATGGGGAAGGAAATGTCAAAGTTCCTTAAGTTTGAAGATGCTCTCTCATTGGAACTATCCATAAGCTTGTTGTCGAGCCTTACAGGAGAGGAGGTTGACAAGGAAATAATGCAACGACTGGTTGGGTCGGATTATTTGGCTCCGCTGATAGGTCGGAATAGTGTGTTAATTGGTTTTAAGTTTGATGAAATAAAAAAAATAATAAATGGGGAGTCAGGCCTGTCATTTGTTTTGAGTGATATAGGGGTCCCTTCTTATAAGGGGGCTATTATGTTGAATGATTCACTTATAGCTACTACTGCAATAGTCAGGGGCGAAGGTCTAGCCTACTTTTTAAAGATAAAACCTGACCAGGATGGAGCTGAGCAAGTTAAGGAGTTTTATTGGTTGGATGACTTGCTGTCTGTTGATCCTTGGAATGTAGATGAGTGGAGCTTTCTAGTGAAGGAGCTATATCAGGTTGCAGATATGGCTAATGAAAGTGCAATTCCAAAGTTTCCCTTGCCAAGGCAAGAAGAACCGGAATTGGTTGTGGAGAAATCTGAAATAGTGTCAGATATGGTTGTTAGCATCGATGGGATGTCACACCCCTACCCAATAGGTAAGAACTCCTCGTCTGAAAAAATGATGATGGTGAAGTCATCAGGCTTCGATGAAGATAACCGGCCGTCCCACACTCTCGTCATATCAGTATTATTGGATTTGCTAGGAGAACCAGGTAGAGCTGCGCGGAACCAGTCAGCAATAATTGCCGACATTTTGGAGCGTCACCCGACGCGTAGAGGACTCAGCAAGAGAAATCTCGAAGCTATTTTTTCTGCTGCCAATAAAGCTGCTAGTGCTGCTGGTTGAGTCGATAAAACCGCAATTGCGATTCTATTTTCCGCAATTGCGGTGATCGCCGAGGGACGAACAACTACTCTGGCCCCAGTTACCAGAATAAGGGGCGCCGACGTGCACAATAATCGTGCTCTACTCGAGTTCGTACAGGCAAGAAAAAGCCCGGCGGGCCGGGCTTGGAGTAGGGGGTTGACAGTGGCGACACCCCCTTCCTCGACGACCTAACTTAAAGTTAGGGCGTGGGCTAGATGTCGATTGAACGATGGTACTTTTGAACTGAGTCAATTGCTTGCTCAATGCCCGGGTCGACACCTTTTTCCCAGAACGAGCGAGCGCGCTCAAGCTCTGCAACGAACATCACCTCAATGCTCACGCCATACTTTTCTGCCTCGGCCTGGATTTTTGAAACCAGCTGTTTAGGAACCGTAACCTCCCAGGTGTCATCGTCGCCGCTTGCTGATCGCTCCGACATTGTGATGTTGATCATGTCCGGCTGAGTGAGCTGTTCAATAGTCACACCAAGCGCGTCAGCAAGCTTTCGAAGTACGGTCTTGCGAGGCATGGCTTGGCCTGCCTCATATCGAGATACCTGAGAAGGGGATACGCCTATAGCGTCTCCAAGCTCTTGCTGCGTTAGGTTTTTCTCCCCTCGCAGATAGATGAGATTCATTGCGAAATCATTGGACATGGCGAGCCTCTAGTATGCCTCTAAAAGCATACAGCAAACTCACAAAAAGCAAAAACATGTTTGACGTAGTCACAAAACGCATTAGACTCACAAAACGCAATCAAGGAGGCGCCATGAAATCTCTGAAAATTACTACCGCTGTACGGCTGCTGTGCGAAATGCGGGAGAAGCGTGAT
>Ga0190282_1050_pt2 | contig 1606 bp, 2 predicted proteins | sample ZER3_100Endo_I3_FD_131024 | JGI IMG/M metagenome (GOLD analysis project Ga0190282, IMG submission 131024) | Enriched cells of freshwater protists from Biology Centre CAS, Ceske Budejovice, Czech Republic - ZER3_100Endo_I3 | ecosystem: Environmental > Aquatic > Freshwater > Unclassified ...
ATCTAAAATTAAAATGTATATACCTTTTGAAAATTTACCAGGTGAATCTAGAATTTGGATTTACCAATCTAACAGAAAGTTTTCTGAGGAAGAGTTTTCTGAAATAGAAACTGATTTGAAAGCTTTTGTAGAACAATGGGCTGCACACGGCACAAGTCTAGAAGCTTCATTTTTATTGAAATACAATCGTTTTATTATATTGGCAGTTAACCAAGATGTTCAAGCTGCTACGGGATGTTCTATTGATAGTTCTGTTGAATTTATTCAAGAATTAGAAAAGAAATATGACGTTGATTTATTAGATAAAATGAACGTTACTTTTAAACTAGGAGAACATATTGCTCACAAACCATTAATTGATTTCAAGAAAATGGTTAAAGATAAAGCGGTAACAGCGAATACAATCGTATTTAATAATTTGGTTACCAATATCGAAGAGTTTAACGATGCTTGGGAAGTTCCTGCTGGCGAGAGTTGGCATAGTAGATTTTTCTAAGATTTATTTGTAAAATATTTTAAAGGCATGAAATTTAGATTTTGTGCCTTTTTTTGTGGTTTAAAGTTCGTGTTTCAAGTTTAGTAGTGTCGCATTGTTTAAGGAAACTCAATTTCTGATGTAAAACAAAAGTTCTAATCTAGCCCCGATTGGAGCGGTATTCTTTTATGGCGGGGTTCGCCATAAAAGATATAGCGGAAAGCGGGACAACTGTTCTTTTTTACTACTAATGTTGTGCTTCTTAAAAATAATATTAACTAGGATTAATCTAATTTTGTCAAAAAACTAACAATTTAAAAGCCTGATGAAACGCTATTTTTGAGTATTTTCGTAGAATTAAATTTAATCCATGAAAATAGCAATAGTTTGTTATCCTACTTTTGGAGGTAGTGGTGTAGTAGCCACCGAGTTAGGTCTCGAGTTAGCCAGAAGAGGACACGAAATACATTTTATCACATACAGCCAGCCAGTTAGATTGGCACTTTTAAACCCGAATGTTCATTACCACGAAGTAAATGTTCCGGAATATCCATTGTTTCATTATCAGCCTTATGAATTGGCTTTGTCGAGCAAATTGGTCGATATGGTTAAATTGTACAAAATAGAGCTTCTACACGTGCATTATGCTATTCCTCACGCTTATGCGGGTTATATGGCAAAGCAAATGCTGAAAAATGAAGGAATTAATCTTCCGATGATTACAACGCTTCACGGAACAGATATTACGCTTGTTGGAAATCATCCGTTTTACAAACCTGCGGTAACTTTCAGTATCAATAAATCAGATTATGTGACTTCGGTTTCTCAGAGTTTGAAAGATGATACTTTGAAATTATTCAAAATCAAGAATAAAATTAAAGTGATTCCGAATTTTATTGAATTGGATAAAGTAAAGAAAGATCCAACAGCACCTTGCCACCGTTATGTAATGGCAAATGAGGACGAACGCATCATTACGCATATTAGTAATTTTAGAAAAGTAAAACGTATTCCGGATATTATTAAGATTTTCTATAATGTTCAAAAAGAAATTCCGGCTAAACTGATGATGGTTGGAGATGGGCCTGAAAAAGAAAAAGCTGAGATTTTATGTCAGGAATTGGGAATTTT